>ERZ1026884.824-NODE-824-length-18765-cov-8.357509_pt1 | contig 18765 bp, 24 predicted proteins | sample MGYA00380172_ERZ1026884 | MGnify/ENA primary metagenome ERZ1026884 (study PRJEB33269, sample SAMEA4719808) | human gut metagenome | biome: human-associated habitat; feature: organic feature; material: feces | place: Cameroon | collected 2013-10 ... | reverse complement strand
ATGCGTACTTGTGTCGTTTCGGTCCCACAACAACACAAGTACGCGAAAAAATCAAATTTAACTTGATAAATAAAAATGGCAGCGAACCCGTATAGATTCGCCGCCATTGAATCACGCTAGCTTAGTCCTCATCCATGTCAAGCTCGCTCGCGTCAATCGGCGTTGCATACTTAACGAACGTATCAACGTCCATTTCATATGCACGCTCAGTGACCGTAGCGTCATACATGGCGTTGGCGCCATACTCACGCCGCACCTTGGCCGCGAGCAGACGCTCGCCAAGCGTGCCAGCGAACGTGTAAGTGTCAATGTCCTTGAGCGTCATAGATGCAACATCAGGACCGAACACGTGAACGGTCGTGAACTTAACGGACTTCTTAATCTTGCGCATTTGAATTCCTTTCAACGTTGTATTATTACTCACGCGCTACGCTTACATCTTACCTCATATACCGCGAACGTGCAATGTCCAATGCACGTTTTTCTGCTTCGGCGTGGAGCCTCGCGAGCGTCCTCGCGTGGGCCTTGCGCTCGCTCGCGAGCCGCTGCGCACCATGCAGCAGCATCAGACCGCCAAGGCCGTAGATGACGCCGCACACAATGGCGAGGCTTAGCACGTCAGTCGCGACCATTTGTAATCACCTCGCATTATAGTTGAGGACCCATTGCTGAACGTCTTGCAAGGACTGTAGTACATGTAGTAACCCAATGGCGTGCTAGCTAGCGGTATGTCCGCGTGTGGACAATCAACGCAGATTGCGCCACTTTTGTAATTTGCCGCGATTATAGCTTTCTTTATGATGCTGTAATCGTAGTTTTTTGTGTAGTGCTTGACCCACAAGCTAAGGTGTTTACGCGTTGTTGCGGTGCAGTTGGCATCTGTGGTAACGTACAGATGCGTTAGGTCCGTTGCTGCTACCGGCGTGCAGTAGCTAACAAGGTCTAGCCACATTGTGCCGTCCTTGGCACGCAACTGTCTAGCGTAGGCGTTGTTATAGTTGAGCTGCAAAACCCCCTCAACTGTAAAGCCGTCTGGTGCGCTGTCTGGACTGTACAGCTTCATTGTATTCCCTTCTTTTTTTTTTAGTCAATGTACAAGGTCACGCGCATGTACCCGCGCACGTCCATGCACACGGTAGCGTCGCGCACGTGCGCGTGCGCAATGTTGCACCACTGTGCGTTGTTGCGCGGTCTAAGGCAGCATGTGAGCGCGTTGGCGAGCGTGTCATAGGGCACAACCTCGCGATTGCTAGTGTCACACACGCGCACGCAGTCGCGCGCGTCCGCACGCATGGCTGCGTACCAGCTCAGTTCATCTAGCAGATTGTCAAACATGTTGCATCCTTTCTCCGTTGCGGGTTGACACCTATATATATACCGCATTCCACCCGTAACAACAGTGAGAATTAATTATATTTCGTGATAATTTTGCTATCAACCACACTGTTGAAAATCTGTTGATAACGTGTCGAAACCTTGTTGACAACCTCGCGAGAGATCTACGCGATTGTTGAAAACTTTGTTGAAAACTTTTTTTAAAAACCTATTGCATTCGCACCGGGTTTCATGGTACAATAGAAGGTTAGGCCAAAATCGCCCTATATAATTAACGCGTGTTAGGAATCGACCTCGAACCCCGAAACGAAAAACCGCCCGGCCTGAATATTTCCAGGTCGGGCGGAACATGTAACCTACTCCGTGCGCTCGATTGTCACGCGGTACCCATCGCCAACGAGCGTGGACACGCGCCCCCCATCGGGGCCTGTCTCTGTCGGCTTGGGACTGCGTGCGTAGGCATCCCACGCGCTTTCGTCACCGAAGAACATATCCAAGTCGAGGTCAGAGTTCCAACCGTCAAGTCTGCCAGAGCTGGTGAACTGCCACAGCGCCGCATAGGGCCACGGCTTGGGTGACGTCATGTGAGACGTGTCGATGTCGTATCCGACGCGGTCATATCCGTACCAGTAGTTGGCTACCCACAAGTCGCAGTCGAGTTCGACCAGCTTCGACCAGTCCGCGTTGTCAAGGCAGTTCTTGTTCATGTACAGTATCGGTTTCACGCCAGTCTTGTCGATGACGTACTTGCAGAAGTCGTAGGCGCGTCCAGGGTCGTTCGGGTACCCGCCCTCGCCCTCGATATCGAGGAACGGGATGCCGTGACCGAAGTAGTTCTTGCAGTTGTCCACGAACCAAGTTGCCTGAGCGATTCCAGTTGCCGAGTTCATGACGTGGTAGAAGCCCCACTTGCGATTCAGTTGAATGCACTGCTGCACCCACGGGTCGCACGTGTCCTGTACCATGGTCACGCCCTCGGTTGCCTTTACGATGCAGAAGTCGAACTGCAACTTGCGCAGGTCAAGCCCGCGCTCGTAGGCGGATATGTCAAGACCCTTTAGCATTTGCTACTTCCTAACGCCGCAGCTGGACACTATGTCGTTGCTTGCATAAGAGAACGTTAGCATCTTTCTGGTGGTACCTCCATACGCCGCATCGGCACCGAGCCTGTACACTCGTAGCGAATTCAGCTCTGGAATGTAGTCAATCATGTTGCACACTGCGTTGCTAGTGGTGCCAGTTCCGCCTCTGGTTACGTCATTGTAGATGTCAACGATTCCAGACCCAATATGTATGCACGGTATTTTGCTTGAGTCATTGCGCACTATGTATCCGAAGCCATCACCGTGCTCATGCCCAGCGAGAACGTACAGAACCTTGCACTTTGACTGTACGATTACATTGAGCAGCTTTTCGCCGTTATTGTCGTATGTCGCATTGTACGACACCTTGTCGCTGGTGAACGATGCACTCTCCATGTAAGTGGACGTGAAGTTGCAGCGAACGAGATTGCACATATTTGCAGGGCCGTGCTTAGCGACAGCCAGCATCAGGTCTTTCTTTTCCGCGTATGATACGCGCTTCTTGAGCCACGCAAGCTGTGCTTCGAATGCGGTGCCAAGTGCTGTGTCATTCAATCCAATGAACAGCACTCCTTTGTCGGTGAACTCCTTGCTCCACCATGTCGTGTTCACGTCCATGCTCACGTTGAATGCAGGCTTCATTCGAGTAAAGTACTTCTGATATAGAACCTCCTGAGATGGTTGCTTGTACCACTCGTATCCGTTCGGGTTAGTTCCAGACTCATCAATCGTGTCGTGGTTTCCAAGCACGAAAGCGCTCACAGTCGGGTCGAACGAACCCAAGTCCTGTGGATAGTAGTCGGGTACAATATCGCCGCAGTGAATCGGAAAGTCAAGTTTCGGAATCGTGGGGATGAGTGCGTTCGTGGCGTTCACCGTGTTGTCGGTGCGGTGCGAGTCTGACCAATGCAACACACGGAACATTCTAAATCACCTCGTTTTGCGCGGCATAATCTGCGTACTGTGCGTTCGTGACGCTACCTCCAACGATGAACGGTGCTAGGCATATGGCTTGCGCTCCAAACCCGTTTGCATTTTTGTCATTATTAACAATGCTCGATGGTCCTATATAGCGCTCGGTGCCGATAACGAGTCCACTCCACGTGACGAAATTGTTTACATTATTCCAAACAAGAACACCGCACGAGGATACGATTGGGTTGCCGGTAACCTTTGGTACGTAACTAGGCAGTGTGATGCCGTTGCGTCCGCTTGTATCGATTGCGCTTGACCAATTCACACCAACGCTAGAGATCGAATTGATAATCAGCAGCTTGAGCGCGTCAATGTAGCAACCTGAGATTTCGAAGTTTGTGGGACATATCAGACCTGTATTGTCAGCATTATTGTTTTTCGAATTAAAGCACCGAATCTCGGCACCATTCAGGATTGCGCTGATTGCGCTCTGCGCAAGCTTGGTTGACGTAATCGCACCGTCTAGGATGGAATCGGTGCCAATCGGGAACCTTGCGTTGATTGCGGCGGTAAGCTCCTTGTTAAGTGCGTTGTTTGCTGCGATGCGCTCGTTCTTTTCGGAGTCTATGCGAGTGCCAAGCGCAGAGTCAGCCGCAGTTCTAGCGCTAGTCTCGTTTGTGATTCTGTTGAGCAGCTCGCTGCCCGTGGTAGCTGCCATCTGTGCGTCAAGGTGCGCGATATCCGTCTCGTTGGTCTGGACCAGCGACTCTATCTCCTGCTCCTTCTCGGTTGCGCGCTTCGTCTCCGTGAGAATGCCGTCATTAGCCTTCTTGGCTTCGGCAGCCGCGGACGCTGCGGCGCCTGACGCGTTCGCGGCTGCAGCGGTGGCACTGTCTGCCGTGCTCTGTGCGGTCGTGATACGCGAGTCATATGCAGCAACCTCCTTGCGGTATTGCTCGACCTGCGCGTTGTAGTTGCCAGTCAATGCCCAGAAGGCATCGTTAGAAAGCTCGATTCCTGCGGGCACGTACTGACGGGACGTGTACGAGTTGCCGTTATTCAGCACGATGGTGAGCGGGTCGTACTGCTTGCTCTTGTCCCACTGCGCAGGCTCCGCGAACAGCGGCACGTAGCGTGCGCCTACATATTGCGTGGTTGTCATTCAGATACCTCCTACTTGGATGGTTCCGCGAACTTGAACACCGCTTCTGGGCTTGGTGCGGTCGCTTGCGTGGTGTCGTTGGTAATCTCGTGCGTGAGCTTGACACGACCGTACGTGATGGTGTCGGCAAGCGGAACGGACAGCTGCCCGTTGTCGTAACTCAAGCCGTCTCCGACAGCCGACTTCAGACGCGCATCGATGGTGTTCGTGAGCACGCTTGCATCGTACTGCGTGTTGTCAATCACGCCGCTGCCGTCCGCATCGAAGCGGAGGATGAGGCGTCCGTACTCCTGCGTTCCGTACACCGCGCCGGTGTCGAACGTTATCTCGTTCCACGAGTCCGGAACGTATGCGCAGAAGTACCCATCGGACGTGAGACCGAAGTACACCTGCGAAGCCAGCTGCTCGTACAGCACGCCGATGTGCTGCGAAATCCACTCGATAACCTGCTGCTCGTAGTACTCGTCGAAGCCATGCTCGACAAAGTCGTCGAAACGCTTCTGAAGCTCCGCAATGTCAGCGGCGTTCTTTGAAATCTGCGAGTCCGTGCTAGCGTAGTTGTCAATCAGACCTTGTATCAGAAAGCACATAATCTTTATGCGCTGCTCCTGCGACTTGACGTCCCAGTAGAACTTGGGCACCGTTGGCGTGGCACCGAGTATTGACGTGTATTGGCTAAGCGTCTGCGGAATCATTGGCGTCACCCCCAAGGCCAACCTTGCTGGGGTCGATTCCGAACACCTCGATAAGCTTCCTGCCAATCGTGGGAGACATCTTACCGATGTTCTCCACGATGGACGTCAGCTCGTAGAGCGTGAGGTACGCGCACACACCGAGCGTCACGGGGATGAGCGGCGTAACCCCAAGCTCCTCCGTACCGAACAGCGTGATACAGAACTCGAACGACTTCGCCGCCACGATTGCGAACAGCTCCGCGAGCTTGTTCCACAGGCCGTCACGCATGACGGTGCTGTTGAGCTTTCCGCTTCTTGCGGCGCTTGCGTACCCCGTGACAACGTCCAGCAGTGCCATGCAGAGCGGCGTTGCCATCACCAACAGGTCGTGTTCCATTCCTTCCTCCAATCACCATGCGTTTATCGATACCGTCATCAGACACGAGAACAGCGTCTCTATGTCGTTGATGATGCTGAGGTCGACATCGTCATACGTCTTGAGACGCTCAGCGAGGTCGATAATCGTGCCGTCCCTCACGCGCTCGTACTCGTGGTCGGTTCCCATCGATGCGTAGTCCTGATTTCCAGAAAGCTGAGTCTGCGGGAAGTCCGACACCACGTTGCGCGACTTGTAGTACTCGTCAGTCGCGTTCATAAGGTCGGAGTGCGATTCGAGCTTTGAGTACAGTACGATGTACTTCGGCATAATCTCGTCCATGGTTCGCAGGAACTCGCGTTTCCACCTTCCCGGTGGCACAACGCAAATCGAGCGGTCGTAGTAGTGGTTCACAATCTTTCGGCACAGTCGTTTGTGCTGCTCGTCACTGTACTTTGGGAACGACCATGACTCATCCGAGAAGTCAACGAATCCGCACTCCACAAGCTCACCCAGCGAGATGGACACCGCATCGAACCAATCCTCGTTCTCGTCCTCGGTGTACGCATACGCGTCCTCGATTAGTCCCATGTTCAGTCACCTCCTACGAGAACAGCTCGGCTTGGTCGTTGATGTTGCGAAGCAGGTTGAAGTTCTCGCTCTCGTTGTCCTGGTTCCACTCGCAGCGAAGCGGGCCGTCCGTGAGGTAGTTCTCGAACCTGTCGTTCAACTCGTCACACGCACGGCGTCTCTCCGACAACGATGCCATGCGAACGAAGGTGGTAGGCTCCTTCAGCGAGCGAATCTCGTCTGTTGTCTGACGCTCTGCCTTGAACGAGTTGTTGTCGATGCCGAGCATCGTGTAGATTCGGTTCCAAACCTGCGACTCGTCAGACGCGAGTTCCTCACCGATGTATGGCACGCCGGTCTGTAGCGCGTTCACCTCGATGTCGCTGAGTCCGTTCGTTGCCAGAATCGCCAGCTCGCCGCCAGCAACCTGCTTGATGATGTTGCTCATGTCCGACTGCTTGTTCTGCGGACCGGTCAGCACGAACGGAACCTGCTGGTGGAATCGGTTCATCTGCTTTGTGCGGCGAACGTGCACGAGTTCCATCGCGTACAGGTCGATGCCGTCCATGATTGGCGTTCGAGTGCTGTTGTCCCACACGAGCACGCCGTTCTCGTCAGAGCAAGAGAAGCTCCACGAGTTGTTGCCGAACGACTCCCACTCCGGGTAGTCGTCGTACACGTTCGGAATGCCCTTCAACTTTGCCTGCGTGGTATAGAACGTCCCACGCATCGCCTTGGGGAAGGCGATTGTCGCGACTCCCTCATTGAGCAGCGTCCACTCAAGGAATCGCGCGTTGCACGTCTTGGGAAGGTTGACCCAACGGAATCGGTTCATCGCAATCTGCATTATCAGGTTGCGATAGTAGTTGTATAGACGGTTGTTGTACGCGTCAGTCTGCCAGAACATCTGGTTGAAGCGGCCACAGGGCTGCTTGTTGGGGCGCGGCTGCTGCCCCTTGTTGCGACCTCCCCTATGACCCATGCTACACCTCCGTTGGCGTTGACGTCTCTAGCTTCGGCGCCACGTATGACGTGGTCGACTCAAGAATAGACTTTAGCACAGAGTTGGTGGAATCCGCAAGCTTCGACATTGTGTCTTGGTTCTGCTCCACAACAGACTGTGCTTGCGAGCGGTACGCGTTGGACTGCGCATCGCTGTGGGCCTTGTCAACGTAGTAGTCGATTACCTTCTGCACCTCGGCATCGTTCATGCCCTGGAATGTGCCGAGCCCAATCAGCGTTGATATGTCGCGCACTGTCGAGTCGTCAGGTTGGCACGACTTGACGCCATCCGCGTATCCCCTGTCGTACGCGTCCTGCTGCGCGACCTTTATGCCGTCAGCCTTTCCATCATCGTACCCGCGCGGGTATGCCGTGTCATCGACCGCAATGATTCCGCCGGGCGTGAACGTGTACATCGGCTTGTTGCTAGTTGTCATATGGACTCACCCTTCCAATCTCGTTTGGGTCGTTCCAGACCGTGACGCCGTTCCTGAGTATGGCGGCAATCGAGTTCTGTGCCACGTCACTTGTGCCGTCCTTGTCGTAGACCCAGCATTCGGACGCCTTCCAGTACGTGAAGTGCCGCATCAGCTTGAGGCCCGAACTCTCCACGTCCCAAATCTGATTGAGCGCGTACCCGTAGCGTGCGAACGTGTCGCCGGCCATCCTGATTGCGGAGTCGCTCTGCGTCCTGACGCGGACCTGTACGCCACGCGTGCGCATGTACTCGTCAGTCGCGTTGCCGCTCGTTGGCGTGAGGCTGATAGGTGCCGCGTTTCGTGCGTCCGCTAGTTCCGCCTTTGCGAGACGCTGCGTGTTGCGCAACGTGTCCTGCGCCGCCGCGATTCCACTCTCACGCGTCCACGTGGCGTTGGACTCGGCGTTGTCTCGCGTGGCGTTGGCGTTCGTGACCGTTGTCGAGCGCGTGTTGGCCGCGTTCGTGACCGCAGTGTCGCGCGAGTTGGTGGCGTTGGTCCTGATGGTTCCTGTCGTGTTCTTCGTGTTGGCGGCGTTTCGCGCGTTGTCTCGGTTCGTGTTGCTGGTGTTGCGTGTCGTGTCGTTGTTGGTGATGGTCTGGGATGCCGTGTGCGCGTTGCTCTGGTTGGTGTTGTTTAGTGCCACCGCGCCGTTGACGTGCGTGGTGTTGTTCGTGACCTGCAAGCCAGCGACAGCCGAGTTGGCTTGCGTGATTACGCCCGAGTTCGCCGAGTTGAACACAGCGCCGACTATGGACGAGACACCGCCGCCAATCGCGCCGACCGCGGCGCCCATCGGGCCACCAACAAGACCAGCGGCGGCGCCCATCGCCACCGCGTTTATCACGCCTCCGCCGATGTTGGTCGCGTTGTCTGTGTTGGTCTTGGCCACGGTGACTTGGTTCTGCTCGTTGGCAGTTGCCACGCACGTGGCGTTGTCAGCGGCCATCATCGTGGACATATTCGAGTTGCCGTTCACGACATCCTGAAGCTGCTTCGCAAGCTGTACGTTCGTGTCGCTGTGCGCGGTCGCGTTGTTGGTCGCGGTTATGTCGCTCGCGCACGCTCGGTTGTTGGCGTTGTTCGAGTCGATGGTCGCGGCATCGTTGTACGAGTTGTTGCGTGCGGTGTTGGCCGTGTTGTCTGCGTTGGTCTCGTTGGTGTTGGCAGAGCGAACCGCGTTGTCGCGGATGGTGTTCGCCGCGTCGACTGCGTTCTCGCGAGAGTTGTCAAAACCGCGCACGTCATTGTGGTACGAGGTGAGCGCGGACACGCGTGCGTTGGAAAGGCTGCGATTGTAGTTCTGTAGCTGCCACGAGGTCGCGCCGTCCATGTAGAGCGAGAACATGGGGATGTCGAAGTCGAAGCAGAACTTGCGCCAGTCGGAGTTCGGCATCTCGCACTCGTGAGCGCCGCGCAGGTCGCGCCACTCGTAGGACTGCGAGCCGACACCGCCTATCCCAGTCAGGAACATGCGCATGTTCAGATACGGGTACGCCACTGACGTTATCGCGCGTGCTGACATCGCACCCGTGGACTCGACACGGACCGTTACCGTCTTGCCAGCGTTGTCCGTGACCTCAAGCTCAGAGTACGGGTGCGTGTACAGCTTTGCGAACCGCTGGTAGCGCTCTGGAATCGCGAACATGCCTCGCGTCAGCGTCACGCCCCCAAGCGAGACGTCACTGCCAACGCACTCGTACACCACGTGACCGGCCACCGTGTGCCTAGCGCCCAACGTGACGAGGTTCTCGTCAACGTCAAAGAACGCAAGCGCCGTGCGCAGGAAGTTTGGTGCGTTGTGCGTCACGTCAGACACGAAGCTTGCATCGCTAGCTGGAACCGCGTACACGGTGACGTTGTTGGGCACGCGGCCATCGCTCGACAGCGCGTTGCCAGCGCTCGTGGACGCGTTCGAGAAGTCGCGTCCCGAGCCGAACCCGTACCCGTCAACGTGGTACTGGTGCCCCCAACGGGACGCCGCGTCCGGATACCCCACCTCGTCAGAGAAGGTTGGGTCGGAGAAGGACGCGCCAGAGCCATCGGTGACGGAGCCAATCGAACCCACCTGCTGCGGCGTGCAAGTCGATGCAATGCATATAAGCTTGGAACCGTTGCCGAACGGGACGAACCTACCACCGCGCGCTATGGTCTCGCCGCCAAAGTCAACGTCAGGCGCGAGAAGCAGTGCAGAGTTCGACATCGGGTTCGCGAGGTACTCGTCAGTGTCGGTGTCAGCCACTGGAGCGTGGCCGCGCTCAAGCACCATGTACGATACGCCAACCTCGTTGGCGTACTGCGTCCACACGTCAAGCGCCACATTCAGGCGCGTCACGCTGGGTGCGGTCGAGGTGAGTCCGTTCACGAAGAAGTGCCAACGATGGAATCCGTTGGCGGACTCGTAGTCGATTGGGTGGTCCGCGCTCGGCATCAAGGGAACGTCAACGACCATGTAGTTGTATCGCGCGGCAACGTCATACGGAATGGGGACCTTTACCGTGCCATCGTTCATGAGCGTGTCGTTCGTGAGCATGACAACGCACTCGGAGTCGGTTGGCAGCGAGTCGAACCAGGTGTCGCGCTCCTCGTTCGTGTCGAACTTCACAACGTCATTGTAATCACCGTTCCAGCGCACGTTGCACAGCTTGATTCGTGTGTTCGGAACCCAGCGAGTGTAGTCGAAGTCGTTGCTTCTCGCGTACACGTTCACGTTATCTATGTTGGGGAACCGCTCGTTCCCAAGATGCGGAAAGTCCATTGCGTTGGCTCACCTCCGTTTGGAGCAACGAGGAGGGCACCCGAACGTGGGTGCCCTCCATTGGTGGAACGTGATGCTACTTGATGGTGACGGTAGCGGTCTTGGTGTACTCGGTGGTGTTGCCAGACGGGTTCACGTAGGTGGACTTGGCGGTGATGGTGATGACGCTGCCAGTCTTCAGCGACTTAGACAGATGCAGCACCGCGTACTCGTCAACGTAGGTCGTGGCGGGAAGCTTGATTGCGTTCGGGGTAGGCTCGGCACCATCGGTCGCTGTCAGCTCGAACGTACACGCATCGGGCGCGACCTTGACGGGAGTGCCAGCACCGTTCGTGAGCGTGCCCGCGAGCGTGGTCGTAATCTGGACGGTGTCACCCGCATCAGCCTGGGGCTTGTCAACTGAGACGTTGATGTCGGTCACGCTCTGCGTGACGGTGGTGACGGTGGTGGCGTCATCGGTCGTGAACATGATTGCGGGCACGAACGGGGACACGGAGTAGATGCCCCAATGGTGCAGGTAGTAGTTGGTGCCGAGCGTCTTGGGATTGTAGATGGAATCGGTCTGGTACACGGTGTCGCGGCAGCGGAAGAAGTCGCGCGTGGTGAGCAGCGCCACGCAGGAGTCGTCCGCGAACGGGAACTCGTCCACGATAATCTGACGAGCGGAGATTTCCGCCTTGTCGAGGTGGAACAGCGGAGCGAGCGTGTCAACGTCAACGGACGCGGCAATCTCGGGCGTCACGAAGAGAACCAGCTCATCGGGCCGCGCGAACACGGGAAGGTCCTCGAGACGGACGCCGTTGTACAGGGAGCTTGGGAACCGAAGCTTGTTAGTGTACGTCTTGACGGCCTTGAGGAACTCCTTGCCCGTGGCCTCGTCCGTGGGCTTGCCGGACAGCTTGTGACGGTAGAAGCCGAACGCGTTGTCATAGAAGGCGAGCAGCTGCAGCATGATGCGGTACTCATCGTAGTTGTCGCTGTTGATGGGCGCTTGCATGACGCTACCGGCGTAGTTGTTGAGACCGTAGCTGTCGACGAACGCGGACTGAAGCTCGGTTCGGTTGATGGTGATGGGGTAGTAGTCGCGGCGGTTCTGCGTGTGGTACCAGACCTCGGCATCGGGACGGTGCATCTTGAACACGTCCTCGACATCGTCACGGTAGGCGTGTGCCTTGACCCAGTTGGTGGCAATCTCCTGCTCGGTTGCGCCATAGGGCATCTTAGAACCCTTGAACACGTCAAGCGGGTTGCGCCAAGCCTGTTGATGAGCATAGGTGGCGCCGATTCGCATCACGAAGGAGTCCACGAACTGGTTGTAAAACTGGTGGTTGTTAGGCTCGAACAGCGCGTCAACGGTGGACTTGAGCGTCTGCTGCGTGGGCTGCGGAATGCGCTGCTGAAAGTCGTTCGTGGCGCTGAGCCAGATACGGTCGAGAATGGTTGCATTGTCGGTTGCCATACTGCGTTCCTTTTCTAGATATTGAAATCGAGCTGCTCCAACGGAACGAACAGGTCATCGTCCGTGGAGTTGTCAACGTCATCGACAGCGGGTTCGTGAATCACAGCGCCTTTGCCGATGAGCATCGACTGCGCATCGGAGATGCGCTCGATTTGCGCGGCCAACCTGTCCTGGTTGGCCTGCATGTTTGCAATTGCGTCCATGAGCTGTGTGTAGTCCACGCCCGGCTTGGCGTTGGACTCGTCATCGACAGCTGCATTGGAATCGGTTGCGCTCGGGTCCGCAACGTCATCGCCATTATTGACGTTCTTCTTGTATGCCATTACTGACTACCTCCTTTTGCACGTAACGAAATGGGGCCGTGACGCACCGACAAACGGTGTGCCACGGCCCCGATTGTAACGCGCGAGCGAACCAGACGCAAGCTAAAAGGTGGGGAGGAACCCAAGTACCCGTGCTATGCGCGTGAGCCGACACGTTTCGCCGCACCGCACTACTCGCTCGCCATCTGGTGAACACGCGTTGCAGACGAGTGTACTACCTGATGCCAAAGAGCGCAAGGACGTCAGAGAACCTTCTCTTGAGGTCCACCGTCTCGTAGCGCATCAGCCCGAGGTACCACAGGTTCGAGAACGATTGCAGCACCCTGTCGGCGCGCCTCACCGCAACGTAGTTCATCGACGAGTCGGAGCGCGTCAGCGAGTACACGGGACGCTCCGTGTTGCGAGGTATCTTCTCGCACACGTAGTACAGGCCCTCCGTCTCGTCAACCCATATGCCGTAGCGCGACCCGTCAAGAACCATGCCGAACAGGAACTTGGCACGCGGCGGCTTCTTGCACACGAACTCGTCACCGCCGGTATAGAACTGGTTCGATATGTCCACATCGCCCGCGTCCGTGCCGCTAAGCATGCGACCCGCAACGGTGCCAGCCGCCTTCTCGCGCGAGTACTCGCCACCGTCCACGTAGTGGAGCAGGAACGTCTTGTTGGCGTACCAGCGGTACCCGAAGCGAATGTCCGATGTGACGCCGTAGTGCGCAAAGTACGGGTTCGCTATGTTGCACGCGTTTCCGAGCAGATACACGCGCGGTCTCGTTCCATTCGTGTCGGCACGCTCGCGCGAGACGGTGTCAACGAGGCTCGCGAGAAGCGAGAACTCGCCACGAAGATAGGTGTGGTACCTGTCCGTCCTGTTCAGTATCGCCTCGTCAAGCACGATTCTGCGCACGTTGTCGAACGTCTTCTTCTTGAGCATCTGGGCATCGGAAAGCGCTGCGAAGTAGCCTATCACGCGCCAGTCGGTCTTACCGCGCTCGTTCTTGTCGTTCTTGTACGCAACGTATGCGCACCTTGAGTCTGTGCGGAACTCAAGGTCTCTGAACTCGGGTTGGCGCCCAACGCGGTCGAAGTACCCATCGCTCACGTTGTACAGCTCGTTCTTGTACCTGCACACCTCCACGAAGCGCGAGCCGTCCTTGAGCCAGTCTCGTATGAACTGCGTTCTCAAGCCGAACGTCTTGCCGACGCCGCGCGTGCCGACCACCATGGTCACGTCAGCGTCATATGACAATGTCCTTTGCCAGTCGTAGTAGTCAGCCATTTTTTCTACTCCCAGTACCCTACCATCAGAAGTATCCATTCCAACGATGCGACAATGACGAGGATTGCGCCAACGTAGACGAACACAGCTTCCTGTATCTCAAGCCCGACAACTAAGTCCAGCACCGCAAGAAGCACCATCGTCAGCGCAAGGCCAATCGACACCCAAACCAACACGAACTCACTCATACGCGTTACCTCCAAGCATCACCGTTTCCATGCCGCACTCGCCAATGCATCGAATCACCGGCCTTCCATCCTCCAGAACAAGGTATCTCTGCGAGGTGTCGACGTCACGCCCATACCTGTCATGCAGGAAGCGCACCGTCTGCATGTTGGTCGGCTTTGCGGTCTCGCCAAGCACGCGCGGTGTCGGGTACAGCGCGTTGCTCTCGTGCGCCGTCACGTGCGAGGTGTTGCCCAAATAGTCGGTCACATCATCATCGAACACATCATGGGCGCTTGGGTGGTGCCCCTCAAGCGAGTGCGAGATTTGGTTCCCAACCGTGACGTTGTACCCAAGCACAAACTGAAATACATCCGCTATGTCATGCCCAGCGGCAACGAGGTCGTTCACGAACATCTCAATCGTGTACGCACCCTCGGGGCGCGACAGCCCCGCGCACGTGATATGGCACCTTCCATCGCTCATGGAGATTCGCGCCTTGTTCCACGCGTCCATGTGCCAGTCCCAACGCGTGCCGGTCCCACAACCCTCGACATCGAACGAGCCGATGCCAGTTAGCTGTGATGCCATGTCGGGGTGCTGCTCGCGCATACGCTTCATGCACGTATCCATAGCCAACTTGGACGCAATCGCCAGTGGTTCCAATGCCGCTTGCAACTCGTCATCGGTAACGTCGTCGTCACAGCTAACCTTCATTGAGTCCGTGTCACCGCCGCACACCCGAACCCTGTTCCCGAGCGCCGCAAAAAGCAGCTCCATTGCTATCACGAGATGCACGCGCGACCCTCCAACAATACGCATGCCATATGTGTACAGCACCTTGCACCGCGTTGGCTGCCTGTCCTTCCAGTTCTCCTTTGTGGTAACGGTTGCCCTGTCAACTACAAGCTCGCCGTCAACGCACTTGTAAGATGGTTTGTACACGTCCTGAGCCATGGTGCCGTAGATGCCGTTGAACATGCCCTTTACCGTTGACGTGTACCACGACTCAAAGAACTGCTCCGTACACGTTCCGTCTCGCAGCATGTCCGCGATGCCATCTGGTATAGTGCTTGGAATGTGCTCCATGTATGGAACTCCCTCCTTGTATGTCTTGCTTATCCTCTTTGCATCGTTCTTCATTTCGAAGAGTAGGTTTGATTGCAGCGTCACGTAGTCGGGCGGAATCTTCCACTTACCCGAGACCTCGCCAAACACGCACTCGTGCGAGTCCCACTCGTACACGCGCGAGAAGGCCCACAACTCAAGCTCCGTGAGGTGCATCACAACCTCGTCTGCTTCGTAGAGCTTACCAAGCGCAAACCTTGCGTTCGTGTACGTGTCGTGCCAGCCCTCGCGCCTTACCTCGTTTTCCTGCGCAACGTTTCGCGGGTCTGTTCCAACATCGTTTCCAGCCGAAATCACTCGCTTGAACTTTGCAGTCGATGATAGAGCTATGCCCCATTCGTCAAAGCAAGTGCCCTTGCGGAGCCTGACGTTCCTGAATCTAATACGTGCGTGAAACGCATAGTCGAATGGCTTGTGATACCTTGCGAGTAACTCGTCACGTGACGTGTTGACCACAAGCTGATAGCACTTCTCCAACTCGCTTGGCATCGCTATGCGAAAGCTAACAGGCACGTACCGCCCGTTAATGAACGTGTGGTGCATCGACGTAACGTCCAGACTAGCGACATTACGCACGACAACGCTTGCATACCTTGCGCTGGTGAACGTGAACCCTCCACGAAAGCAACCCTTCCTGAGAGCGTATGACGAGAACGAGCTAGGTAGCTCCGCTATGCACATGCTCTCGAACGCCTTGTCGAGCTTAAGCTTCTTGCCGTTACTTTTGCCAACTACAATTGGTGCGATGTTGTGGCGTGCCATCTGACGCACGATTGACGTCTTCGTTAGCACGCGCACACCGAGTTCGTCCTGACGCATCCACTCGTTGGCATGAAGCAGGTATCGAAGGTATGCTGGTATCACCTGTGTGTCTCGTGCGGCATAGTAGTACTCAAGTTCCGTAAGCGGCGTGTCGGGCGTTCTAGTCAGCGAATAGTCCCAGTCACCAGTTGCCTTGGCAAGGCCGCAGGTCTCACCCATTGCCTTCAGGCCGCGCATCTCAAGATGAAACGTGTCCCAAAAGCGAAGCAGGACGCGCTCCGATTCCTCCTCGCACAGGTCGAGCGTGTAAACGTTTGTCGATGATTGCGCGTTCGCGTGTATCTCGAACTCGTTACTTAGAAGCTCCATGAGCGGCTGAAGGTCGAACATCAGGTTATAGGCGCACACAATCGGCACGCAGTTGCACACCTGCCCCCACGCTATGTACTCATGCAACCTGTCGATGTATTTCGTCTCGTGCCTGTAGAAGCTAACCTTGTCGTCCCTTTCCTCCTTGTACTCGTACAGATTTATGTCTCTTATGTCGTTATCAATGAAGAGAATCGGATATGCGCGCGTCTTGGATCCGCAACCAACGTTGCAGGTCTCAGTATCATATACTGCACAGATAGCGTACTTTACGCGCTTCATAGTTCCTACTCCAAATAGATATGACCTCTATGAGACACATTAACTTTTAAGGTGAAATAATAGGTTTCATCACCTATCTTTCTAGGCACCCATAAATAATCTCTAACACCGTATATGTAGGTATCTCTAATGGCGTCACGATAATCGATGCCAAATTTAGTGATGCACTCAATAGCATATGTTCGCCATCTCTTTGACATATGAGATAACAGAACGCGATGAGGTTCATCACAATAGGCCATATAATGCTCATACCATGAACGCCTATAATCAACGGCACGCATACTTTTACTCCAATTGCTCATTCCACTTCACATCGGGGTCGAAGCCGATGAGTCCAGTCAGATAGTCAGGACTGCCCTCGCGCTGGTCTTCGGTGTCCCCAGCCAACGCCTCCTCGTAGAGCGTCCTTTGCTCATCAGTCAAAGTCTCCTGCGTTTGCGCGGCTTCGACCGCCAACGCCTGCTTGGCTTCCTTGCTTGAGAGAGCACGCTCCATTGCGGTTGCAAGCGAGTTCGTGTTGAAATACTCCATGATTCGCTTGTTAATCATCTTCGTATCGGTCGGCGTGCCGTCATCGTTCATCCATACGCGTTGCGTTACCTTGTAGAACACCTTAACTTGCGCCTGTGTGTAGATGGATGGGTTTGGCTCGTCAGCATCGCGCTTCTTCGATGCCTCGTTTATCTGCCATTGCGTGTACAGGTTTGCGGCCCCGTTCCTTCCGCGCGAAATCTTCGCACTTGACGTTAGCGCCCTGATTTGCGCGTTCGCCTGCTCGATTACGCCACGCTCCTTTGCGTTCGGCTTGCGAGACCTGAAATAGGTTTGACTTACAAGGTCTTCCATCTTGTCACGGATGCCACGCGCAGCATCGTGCTCGTCCCGCGTGTACTTGCTCGATTTGATAATCTTATTCATCTGGTTGATTGAACGCTGAGCCATCCTACGAGTCAACTTTGACTCGTAACCGAGTGTTCCCTTACGTACCGGCATAGGCTACTCCAAATCGTAATAGTACCTGTCGCCTACTAACAGATACAATGTTCCGTCAACGTCAAACCCACGCACCTGCAATACCGTCAAATCCCATGTGACGCAATAGCTTGTTATGTACTCGCTTGCCGTACGCCTTTCTGGAACGAAATCATCCTTGCCGTAGATTGCAAGTACAAACTCATCGTCTGGTCTCATGTATTGTGAGACGAATTCGTAGACGCTCATGAGACGTCACATGAAAAGAACTTGTCTGGTATCACTGCGTTGATGCGAATCACAGTATCAAAATAAATACTGAAAGCAGTTGTTATATTACGCACCTGATAGTAACCAGATATAGGAGGTTTATCGAAAAAGTCTTTCGCGTTATACAAAGTGTCTTCGACTTCTCCATTCTCAACATGCAACAAGAAATATTCGTCACTGCGCATAAAGTGCGCAACAAATGACAGTATTGAAGTGCTCATAAAAACCACCTCGTAAAAAGAAAAGGCGCGACCACCTGTGATTGGTGGTCGCGCCGATTAACGAACTTGCACCAAACTATGCAGTGAAGTGCAGGGACTTGAGAGAGCGCCCAGAAGCGAGCTGCTTGGAGCTGACGTTTACGGTGATTCCATCGCCGAAGTCAACGGTGCCGTCAGGCTTGGCAAAAAGGCCGACAATGAAGTTGGCGCTGCGAGCGATGCCGTTGGACTGAGTCATATAGATGTGACCATCATCGGAAATGAGGTACGTGTTCGTACAAACCTCACCAGTCTGCGAGCGAACACCTGGCGTGGTGATGATGTCCTTCAGAACGAACTTCTCGTCACCGATTGCGGTAAGAGACTCGGCATCGGAAAGAGCGTTCGCGACCGTGATAGCGCCCTCGCGCGTGTTGCGGTCAACAGTGCAGATGAAACCAGTCGGAATGTCAAACTCGGAGGTGGACTGAATGGCGGTGCTGTCGTTGGTAACGATTTCGGAGGTCATTTTGAACCCTTTCTGTTAGTCAGTGACCTTGTCGCAGTTGTCAATGAAGACATCAAGCGGCATCGAATAGTACTTAGAGCTGTGGTCGATGGACTGAATCGTAATGCGATTGTTGCACAGCTTCTTTCGGACCCTTACATTGGCACGCTCTACACTGTCAATGTTTCCGAGCAAGTCGGTTTCAATGTTAATGAGCTTGTTATCAGCATCAAAACCGATTCCAGTGCAATGCGTGACGTAAACGCGTCGTCCGATTCGTGACATGTTTAGACCTCCAATCTAGTTGAGCTCTCTGTATTGGTACGTGCCTAGTTTCAGCGTGCGCAGAGCTACGACAATCTCGTGGGAGTAGGGATGAAACGCGAGTTCACGAGCGCAACAGGCATTCTTCAGGTTCGTAAACACGAAAGCCAAGTCTTCCTTGTTACCGAACTCGACATTGATTTTGCGCTCGCTCAGCTTTATCGAGTTGACAAATTCGAGCCTTCGCCTAACCTTGAGTACGTAATCGTTCATCCGTCTCTCTCCCCATTCGACTTGTCATGCATCGGCGCCGCGATATATTTATACCATATTTTGGTGCTGAATCGAGTGAGAATTTTAATTATTTTTTATTATTATGACGGATACAAGCCGACATATATATGCACTATTACTCACAATGAGTAATATGC
>ERZ1026884.819-NODE-819-length-18820-cov-9.283613_pt1 | contig 18820 bp, 15 predicted proteins | sample MGYA00380172_ERZ1026884 | MGnify/ENA primary metagenome ERZ1026884 (study PRJEB33269, sample SAMEA4719808) | human gut metagenome | biome: human-associated habitat; feature: organic feature; material: feces | place: Cameroon | collected 2013-10 ... | reverse complement strand
GAGAATTCGGGTAAAACCCTCATTCACATACCTGGCTACCTTATCTCACCCCTAACGGGGTAACCCATTAAAACAATACACGAATTGAGGCGTTTTTTGCGTTTGTTCTTGTTGAATATCAAATATTTACAATATCAAAACACCCTCAAAACCGTGCGGAAAAATATTTTAGATTTTGAACACCCTACCCTAATGGGGTAATCCATTATAACGACACATTTACTTAATCAGTTCAGCCAATTTATCAGCCAATTCATCTCCGTGCAAACCACTTGCTACAATTGTACCATCAGGACCAATGAGCAAGGTGGCAGGGATGGCATTGATGCCATAAATACTACTTGCTGCACACTCCCAACCCTTAAGGTCGGAGATGTGATGCCAAGGCAAATCGAGCTTCTTTACAGCACCTGTCCAAGCTGCCTTGTCACTGTCGAACGATACGCCAACAATGTCAAAGCCTTTGTCCTTATATTGGTCGTAAAGTTTCTTGATAGCAGGCATTGAAGCACGACAAGGACCACACCATGAAGCCCAAAAGTCTACAAGAACATATTTACCCTTGCCTACATAGTCTGAGAGTTTGCTTGCCTTGCCATTCATATCGAACATTTCAAGGTCGGTAAACTTTGTGCCAGGCATCTGACGCTTCCAACCAGCTAAACTGTTCTTAATGCGCTCTGTTATATTGGTGTTCATGTAAGCAGGATTACCCTCTTCAGCCAAAGCAATCACTTCGCTGCGTTCCATGCTCGAAGCTACCTGTGCAAAGTAATAGCCAGGGAACTTCATGTTTTTGTTCTCTTTGCAGCACTGACGAGTGAGTTCGACCATGCGATCATAGCATGCTTGTTGCACATCGCTCACACGCTGCATCACGCTGTCGGGCACTTCCAAATTCTTGTTTTTGTAAGCATAGTATTCGTTAGCTGCCTCACGCAACTTTTCTTGCTCCTTCGAGAAGAGAACCTCCCATTTGCTCAAACCTTCGGTTTCAGCCGAACCTGTAGATACTTCCTTATCGAAGTCAACAGTTACGTTTCCTTCAAGAAATACTACAACGGCTTTCTTTGTGTCGGTAATGGCATAAGCAAAAGGAGCACCCTTTGCATCGCCACTGAAACTAAACTTTCCGTTTGCTACGACCACACTGTCGGGAGCCGTGCGGGTGCCAAGATGTTGCAAATACACCTTCTTTGTTCCTGTTGGAACCGCACCACCCACAGTATACTTTTGTGCCATTGCAGGCATAGTAATTAAGGCACAAAGTGCCAAAGTCAACTTTTTCATATGAGTTTTATTAGTTAATTTCTTCTTTTCAGCGCACAAAGTTAAACAATGTCGTGCAAAATGCTTACTTTTGCACCGTAAATAATATATAAACTCGCTAAGAATGGAAAAAAGTGACAGCGTTGTAATTATCCCAACCTACAACGAAAAAGAAAACATAGAAAATATCATCCGTGCCGTGCTCGGTTTGCAAGAGCACGCTTTTCACATTTTGGTAATTGACGATGGTTCGCCCGATGGCACAGCCGACATTGTGAAAGGCTTAATGGCTGATGAATTTAAAAACGAAGTTCACCTCGTGCAACGCACTGGCAAGTTAGGTCTTGGCACGGCATACATCGCAGGTTTTAAATGGGCTTTGGAACACGGCTATGAATACATCTTTGAGATGGATGCCGACTTTAGCCACGCCCCCAAGGACCTTCCGCGTCTTTACAATGCTTGTGCAAAAGAGGGTTACGACGTATCAGTAGGTTCGCGCTACGTAAGTGGTGTAAACGTAGTGAATTGGCCCATGGGACGTGTATTGATGAGTTACTATGCCTCAAAATACGTACGTATGGTTACAGGTGTACCTCTTCACGACACTACTGCAGGCTTTGTTTGCTATCGTCGCAAGGTGCTCGAAACTATCAATCTCGATGCCATCCGTTTTAAGGGCTATGCCTTCCAAATTGAAATGAAGTTTACTTCATACAAGCTTGGCTTTAAGATTAAAGAAGTACCCGTTGTTTTTGTCAATCGCGAATTGGGCACAAGCAAAATGAGCGGTGGCATTTTCAGCGAAGCACTCTTTGGCGTAATGCGTTTACGCTGGGCTGCTATGACTGGTGGCATTAAGCCTCGCAAATAAGTAGGTTTTCACACAATACAAACCATCTCACCTACTCAAACACAGCACACATAAAAACTCGACATGCACTTTCGTACACAGATAAAAAACGCTACCATCGTTAACGAAGGACGCCAATTTATTGGCACCCTCGTAATTGACGATGACCGCATTGATGAAATAATTGAAGGAAATGATGCAGAACCTGTCATTCCTGTCGACGAAACCATCGACGGAACAGGATGTTATTTGTTTCCTGGTGTTATTGACGACCATGTTCACTTTCGCGATCCTGGTCTCACAGCAAAAGGCGACTTTAACACCGAAAGCCGTGCAGCAGCAGCTGGCGGTGTAACCACCATCTTCGACATGCCTAATTGCCAACCGCAAACCACCACTATGGAGGCATTCAAAGAAAAATGGATGATTGCTGCCACAAAGAGCGTTGTGAACTATGGTCTTTACTTTGGTGCCACTGCTGGCAATGCCTACGAATTGAGCAAACTCGACCCACGCAAAGTGGCTGGTATTAAACTTTTCATGGGTTCGTCTACGGGCAATATGTTGGTTGACAACGAAGTGGCATTACGCGCCATTTTTGAAAGCGCCAAGTTGCCTATTATGACACACTGCGAGAATACGCAACTCATCAACGAGAACATGAAAAAGGCGCAAGACGCCTATGGCAATGACCCTGCAGTAGAACATCACCCTGAAATACGCAGTGAAGAAGCTTGTTACCAATCAACAGCCTTGGCTGTGAAATTGGCACAAGAGACAGGAGCACGCTTGCATGTAGCACATATATCTACGGCACGCGAACTTGAACTTTTTGAGGCGAACAACCTCAACATCACTGCCGAAGCTTGTGTGGGACACCTTGTTTTTTGCGATAAAGATTACGCCAAACTCGGTACACGCATTAAAGTAAATCCTGCTATTAAAACTGAAGCTGACCGCACAGCATTGCGCGAAGCTTTGAACAATGGCAAAATTTATACAATTGGTACGGACCATGCTCCTCACAAAATGAGCGACAAAATGGGTGGTTGCGCTAAGGCTGCTTCGGGTATGCCCATCATTCAGTTCTCATTGGTTTCAATGCTTGAATTGGTTGATAAAGGAGTATTGACACTCGAGCGCATGGTTCAACTTATGTGTCATAATCCTGCCGAACTCTTGCAAATAGAAAACCGTGGTTACTTGCGCGAAGGATATAAAGCCGATATTGTAATGGTACGTCCTCACGCGCCTTGGACACTTACCCCTAATCGCATACAAAGCAAATGTAATTGGAGTCCACTTGAGGGACATGTATTCCATTGGCGTGTAGAACGCACATTCTGCAATGGTTTCCCCATCTTTAATCGTGGTCACGTTACCGATGAGAAGTTCCGTGGACAAGCTGTTTGCTATAACCGCTAAAAGACATTTCGCATGATTTACAAAATCTATCAGCTTTTCATTGCCCTACCCATCATTTTGGTAGCAACCATTCTCACGGCACTGATTACTAGCATTGGAGCACTCTTCAATGCACACATATTTGGCTATTATCCTGGCAAAATATGGTCGCGCATTGTATGTCGCGTATTATTGCTCCCCATTAAGGTGGAAGGACGCGAAAACATCGACAAAAATCAAAGCTACGTGTTTGTGGCAAACCACCAAGGTCCGATGGACATTTTTTTGATTTATGGCTACATCAACCGCAACTTTAAGTGGATGATGAAAAAGGCTTTACGCAAGATGCCTTTGGTAGGCTATGCTTGCGAAAAGGCTCGCCACATTTTTGTGGATAAATCAGGACCTAAGGCTATTAAGGAAACCATTGAAAAGGCACGTGCGACATTGCAAGGTGGCACTTCATTGGTTGTATTTCCCGAAGGTTCACGTACCTTTACAGGTCACATGGGATTGTTCCGTAAAGGTGCCTTCCAGTTGGCAGACGACTTACAGTTGCCTGTTGTGCCTGTAACCATTGATGGTTCGTTCGACGTGCTCACGCGTATGGCAGGTCTTAACTTTGTTAAGCGCCACCCCATGCGTTTGGTCATTCACAAACCCATCTACCCCACTTCGCACAGCCCCGAGGACATTAAACAAACGATGGAAGAATCTTATCGTGTGATTATGGCTGCACTCCCCGAAAAATATCAGGGATATGTAAAGAACGAAGATCAATAACTTTAATTTGGTTTGGAGTTTTTAGATTTAAGGTTATAAAGTTACATTTATACATTCGCACAATGCATAAACTTTATAATCTCATAAACCTAAGAACTCCAAACCGATTTATGCCCCCAAGAACCTTATAACCTATTAACCCCTTTATATAAAAAGCATGCAAATCCAAAAAGCCGAATTTGTTGTGAGCAATAGTCGTGCCGACCAATGCCCACAAACCGATAAACCCGAATATGCCTTTATTGGTCGAAGCAATGTGGGCAAAAGCAGTCTTATCAATATGCTCACAGGACGTAAGGCATTAGCCATGACATCGTCTACACCGGGTAAGACCATGTTGATTAACCACTTTGCTATTAACGACGAATGGTTTCTTGTAGACCTTCCAGGCTATGGTTATGCAAAACGTGGCAAGCGCGAGGTTGAGGCATTGAAAAAACTCATTAGCTACTATGTGCTCAACCGTGAGCAACTCACATGCTTGTTCGTACTCATCGATTCACGTCTTAAACCTCAAAAAATCGACCTTGAGTTTATTCATTTCTTAGGCGAAAATGGTGTACCCTTTGGCATCATCTTTACCAAAGCCGATAAACCTAAGCGCGGTGAACTTAAAAAGAATGTCGAAACCTTTATGAATACGCTTGCCGAAGAATGGGAAGAATTACCTCCCCACTTTGTTACTAGTAGCGATTCTGGTTTAGGTCGTGATACCTTCCTCAACTATATCGAGGAAATCAATTCAAGCTTTAAATAAGGAAGAAAAAGCTACCCAGGGTATTACTCTGGGCTATGCACTGTTGCCCTTTCTGGGCGCATTATCTTAAACTCATATAGTTTGTATTCACTTAGTTTGTAATACTTAAGACTTAAGACTTAATACTTAAATTCCTGTGTTCAGATCCCTCCTCATAGCCACGGCACTCATACTGTCGGCTGCCTCACTCATCTACTCGCACAGCCTAACACGTGCGTTGTATGCAGAAGAGGTGGCTAAGATGGACGTGTGGTCTGAAGCCATGCGATCGCTTACTACAGCCAACGAAAACACCGATCTCAACTTGGTGTTGAAGGTTATAAATAGCAACCAAACGATTCCTGTTGTTGTAACCGACTCACACGGAAACATCCTCGCCCAACGCAATCTCTCGCCCGAACCTTGCGGTGCTGACTCTTTAAAAGAGTTGCAAAAAGCCACAGAACGTATGCGTAAAGGCGGAGAAATGATGCGAATGGATTTAGCTACTCCCCAACAAAAAACACACGAGTACCTATACATCTATTACGAGGAATCGGTATTGTTACGTCAGCTGACCATCTACCCCTACATTCAACTTTGCGTTGTGGCCATATTCTTTATTGTGGCAATCGTAGCACTATTAGCTTCAAAACGTGCTGAACAAAACAGAGTATGGGTTGGACTTTCGCGTGAAACAGCGCATCAACTTGGTACACCTATTTCATCGCTTATGGCATGGAGCGAAGTGTTGCACGAAACTTATCCCGATGATGAGCTTTTACCTGAGATGGACAAAGACATTAGTCGTCTGCAACTCATAGCCGAACGCTTTTCTAAAATTGGCTCTGCCCCTGAACTTAAAACCCAAGATGTGCGTCCCATTATTACGCAAGTTGCGGGATATTATGACCGACGCACCTCTTCACGTGTACACATCACAGTAAATATTCCTGAAGAACCCGTTGAAGCCAAACTCAATGCCCCCCTCTTTGAATGGGTAATAGAGAATCTTTGTAAAAATGCTATCGATGCGATGCAAGGCATTGGTTCACTCAGCCTTACGGTTTTGCCACATGCCACCACACACCACGGACATAATTATTTGCAAATACAAATTGCAGACACTGGTAAGGGCATTGCACACACACATTTTAAAACCGTGTTCAAACCTGGTTTTACCACCAAAAAACGTGGTTGGGGATTAGGGCTCTCACTTGCCAAACGTATTGTCGAGGAGTATCACCATGCTCGCATCTATGTGCTTAGCAGTCAAATAGGTCAAGGCACCACCTTTGCCATCGAGATTGAAGAACAAACATGCTGAGATTTTTAAACCTATATTTTAGTCCCTTCAAACAGGTATTTATAATTCTAAACACCAAACTACGCATAAAAAAGAAAAGTCGCAAACTGCTACATACACTTACAATTAATTATCTAAAAAGGTAGAAGAATGGATATTTTTTCGGTATAGAACCATTCTGTACCGCTTTTTTTACCTTTTTGCATAGAAAAAATGTAATTTTGCGCCCGAATTACGACAAAGTAGTTCCCTAAAAACAGAATTAAATTATCCACAAAAAGATTGCAATGCCCCATATCCACACACGACAAGGCTCATGCCGATGGACAACCATTGTAGCTTGCAGCATGTTTTGCTTGTATGCAAAAGCTGACGTCACACCCGAATGCACCGACACCACACAACTTGACGCTGCAAAGGTGGCATTAGTTAACGACAGTGTGCCTACAAAAGCACACAACGGATTCTTTAAGAAAATAATAAACTACTTTCGCGATTCAAACAAGCAAAAGCCTAACAAGAAAATAGACTTCGGCTTTATTCCCGGTCCTAACTATTCTGCAACCACAGGTTTTGGATTAGGACTATTGGGCACAGCCACCTATTCTGCCGATCGCACAGACCCTACCCTACCACGTTCAAATGCCTCGGTATATAGCAACATGACCACAGCAGGTTTTTTTTTAGTCGGACTTCGTGGTAATCACATATTTCCGCACGAAAAATTCCAGCTTGACTATAAGGTAAATCTTTCAACCTTTAGCACTAGTTATTGGGGTATGGGTTATGCCAATGCCGATAATGATGACAACGAAACAGACTATCGCCGTAATCGCATCAACGCCATGGCACGCTTTATGGTGAAGTTAGCCCCTAACACATACATCGGTCCATTAGTAAACTATCGTGTAACGCAAGCCCGTGATGTGAACCAAGATTTTGCTTACTTATGGCAAGGACAAGACAAAACAATACATGCCTACACAGCAGGTTTATCGTTCACCTACGACTCACGCGACTTTATGCTCAATGCCAGTAAAGGTGTATTTGTGCAAATCGACCAAACCTTTACACCACGTTGTTTTGGCAATGGCAATCACAACTTCTCAACAACCGAAGCTACCTTTGCCACTTACGGCAAACTGTGGAAAGGAGCTATACTTGCCGGTGAATTACACGGACAGTTTAACTACGGACATACCCCTTGGGCATTACTTGCAACCGTTGGTTCAAACGATCGTATGCGCGGTTACTACGAAGGTCGATACAACGACAAAAACGTAATTGAAGGACAAATAGAATTACGTCAGCACATAAAAGGTCGCAATGGTGTAGCTGCTTGGGTTGCTTTGGCAAATGCCTTCCCCGACTTCAATAACATAGCTTGGCGACGCACTTTGCCCAATGCAGGTGTAGGCTATCGTTGGGAATTTAAAAAACGCATTAACATTCGTGTGGACTACGGATTTACACGCAAAGGTGGCGGTTTTATCTTCAACATCAACGAAGCTTTCTAAAGAGTTTTTCTGAAGATTATTTGGAATGACTTTTCTAAAGAAGCTTTCTAAAACCAAGTTATACTACTTAAAGTAAAAAATTAAATAAACATTCATATACATCATGAATTTCAAATCATTCATATTAAGTGTTACATTGCTTTTAGCAGGTAGCACTTCAATCAAAGCTCTCCCCTATGCACCTGAATATTTGGGAGTAGACCAATCCGAAGAACAAGCAGGTAGCATGCAGTTCATTCCCAAAGGAAACTTTGAATCGTGGTCTGCACAAACCATTAAAGAAAGTGGCATTATCGGTGGTAACACCGTTACATTGATGCACATTGGTGGTCCTTGGGGGTCATCGAACGTATGGGCTAAGGTGAGCGGTGTAACAAAAACCAACATCAGCGTATATCGCGACAATCACCCTGGTCACGGCCATTGTGCCAAGCTCTACACACACATTGTAGAAGCCAAGGTTCTCGGCATTATCAACATCAAGGTATTGGCTGCAGGTTCAATTTTCTTGGGTAACACCATTCAGCCCATCACCGACACAAAGAATCCTATGGCAAAGTTGAATGCAGGTATCAGATTCACCAAGCGTCCTAAAGCTATTGTCTTCGACTATAAAACACATATTGTAAAAGGCAACCGCATTCGTCAGAATGGTATTACCAAAGGTTCTGCCGTAGCAGGACAAGACATGGCAGACTGCATCCTTTATTTGCAAAAGCGTTGGGAAGATGCCAAAGGTAACATCTATGCAAAGCGCGTAGGTACGATGGTGCATCGTTTTAGTTCTTCAACAAATTGGAGAAATAACCAATCATTTACCATCCACTATGGCGACATCCGCAAGCAAGGTTTCTATAACTCAGCATGGGCACTCACCTCTGGTGCTGTTACCAAATATGCTCGCAACTCTAAGGGTCGCATGGTACCTGTTAAAGAAGTAGGATGGGCAGCAGCCAACGAAACTCCTACTCACCTTGTCCTTCAGTTCGACTCAAGTCACGGCGGCGCCTACGTAGGTACTGTAGGCAACACGCTTTGGGTAGACAACGTAAGATTAGCCTACTAAACAACACGCTCATCTAAATAAGCAAACTCCTCGCAACATACAGTTATGTTGTGAGGAGTTTTTTATATATACACTTCATACCAAACAAAGAAAAGCAAGCAAAACATGCACTTTTTCTCATTATAATCCACTCTATTACAAAGCCACATTGCCAACTAAAACACGCAATTCACCTTATTACGTTCCCCTCATCCCTAAAAAAATACTAATATAACCACTTTCAAGGAAAACTAATACACTACGTTTAGTTTTTTTGCCGTAACTTTGCAGCAAGTTTATATTAGGGTGTAGTGTGTTCGGATGCGAACGATGCCACTGCCCATAAACCAAGAAAACAAGAAACAAAAAATTTATATAACTTACAACACATGAAGAAAATCGCTTTATGGGTGCTTACCGCAGTGGTGTTGACCAGTTGCGGCAGCAAATCAAAACAAATGGGCGAAGCCAGCAATGACTTCGCAGTTGAAACAGTTCAAACCACAACAGCCGACTTAAAGACTTCGTATCCCGCAACCATTAAGGGTATGCAGGACATCGAAATTCGTCCTAAAGTTTCTGGTTATTTGGTAAAACTGCTTGTTGATGAAGGTTCTACCGTTCGTAAAGGTCAGCCTTTGTTTTTGATTGATTCTGAGCAATATCGTGCTGCTGTTAAGGCTGCTAAAGCTCAAGTTAAAGTATGCAAGGCTAACATTGCTACACAGAAGCTCACTGTTGAAAACAAGCGCATGCTCTTCAAGCAGAACATCATCTCGAGCTACGACTTGCAGATGGCAGAAAACACTTTGACATCTTACGAAGCTCAGTTGGCTGCAGCACAAGCTCAGTTGCAGAGTGCACAAGACAATCTTAGTTGGTGTACAGTTACCAGCCCTGCCGATGGTGTTGTAGGTTCTATCCCCTACCGTGTGGGTAGTTTGGTTAGCGCTCAGTCTGCCGAAGCATTAACCACCGTGTCTAACATCTCTAAGATGTATGTATACTTCTCAATGACCGAAAAGCAACTCTTGGCTCTCACACGTGAGGCAGGAGGCATAAACGCTGCTATCAAAAAGATGCCCGCAGTGAGCTTGGTCCTCTCAGATGGTTCTACATATAGCCAAAGCGGTACCATCAGCACAGTGAGCGGTGTAATCGACTCTTCTACTGGTTCAGTACAAATGCGTGCAACCTTCGACAATGCGCAACACGTTCTTCGTTCAGGTGGTACAGGTTCTATTCTCGTTCCCACTCATTCTAACGATGCCATTATGGTTCCGCAGAGTGCAACCTTCGACGTGCAGGACAAAAAGTTTGTTTACGTAGTGAACAACGACAAGTCTGTTGCCACACGCGAAATCACCGTTCTCCCTCAAAACGATGGTCAGACTTACGTAGTAGCCTCTGGTCTCCGCTCTGGCGAACGCATCGTTATTGACGGTGTAAACCAATTGAAGAATGGTCAAAAAATCAACCCCATTACTCGCGCCCAACTTCAAGCCAACCAAAAGAAGGAACAACAGGCTATGAAAGACGGTAAAATGCCGGGAGAAAAATAAAGGTTTAAGTATTAAGTGTTAAGTATTAAGTATTACATTCTTGCTAAGTGCAAATAATATCTTGATATGACATTTAATACTGCCTGTAGAAAAGAAAATCAAAGTATTAATATTGGTCTTACACAACAAGCGAACTCTGTTATATGAAAGCAGACTATGATATTAAGTATATAAAAGCCAAAGCGTTTGCAATTCGAATCATAAAAATGTGCAAGTTTCTCCGTAAAAATGGAGTTGAGCCTTATACTCTTAAACAAATTTGGCGTTCGGGCACATCTATCGGAGCAAATATAGCAGAAGCTCAATATGCAGAAAGTCTTGCTGATTTTACACATAAACTGAATATTGCTCAAAAAGAATGCAAAGAAACTTGCTACTGGCTTGATTTACTTTATGAGATTGGCGACATTAACGAAAAGACATACGAATCCCTCAATGGAGACTGCACAGAAATTCTAAAAATGCTCACCACCGTAATAGTAAAAAACAAGAAAAAAATGAGCGAAGACTGCGCAAGTTTGTAATACTTAATACTTAATACTTAATACTTATTCAAGATGACTCTAGATAGATTTATTAATCGTCCGGTACTTTCTACCGTGATTTCTATTGTGATTGTCATATTGGGTGTATTGGGTTTGACATCACTCCCTATCGTCCAATATCCTGATATCGCACCACCTACTGTGCAGGTGAGCACCACTTATACGGGTGCAAATGCACAAACCGTGTTGAACTCCGTGATTGCTCCTCTTGAAGAGCAAATCAATGGTGTAGAAAACATGGACTACATGACATCTACTGCAACCAATACCGGTTCTGCCTCTATCCAAATTACCTTTAAGATGGGTACAGACCCCGATATGGCTGCCGTGAACGTGCAAAACCGTGTGGCTAAAGCCCAAGGTTTGTTGCCTTCCGAAGTTACACAGGTAGGTGTGATTACTCAAAAGCGTCAGAACTCAATGTTGCTCATCTTCTCTGTTGCCGATGCAGAAGATCGCTACGACGAGGCGTTTATTGAGAACTATGCCAAGATTAACATCATTCCGCAGATTCAGCGTGTAAAGGGTGTAGGTGATGCCCAGGTAATGGGTGCCGACTACTCAATGCGTATTTGGCTCAACCCCGAAAAGATGGCTGAATACCACTTGATGCCTACCGACATCAGCGGTGTTTTGGCAGAACAGAATATTGAAGCTGCCCCTGGTAACATTGGTGAACGCGAAAACCAAACTTTCCAATACACCTTGCGCTACAAAGGTCGTTTGAGCCAAGTTCCCGAGTTCGAGAACATTGTTATCAAGGCCAATAACGATGGTACGATTATCCGTCTGAAGGATGTAGCACGCGTAGAGTTGGGTCGTATGACTTACTCGTTTGCAGGTAAGGTAAATGGCCATAAGGCTGTTACCTGTATGGTATCGCAGATGGCAGGTTCAAATGCAACCGAAATTATTCAGGACTGCGAAAAGTTGCTCGACGAAACTCAAAAGAGTTTGCCCCAAGGCATGAAGATCACCGTGGCACAAAACGTCAACGACTTCCTCTTTGCCTCAATCCACGAAGTTATTAAAACCCTTATCGAGGCATTTATCCTCGTGTTTATTGTGGTGTATATCTTCTTGCAGGATATGCGAAGCACCATTATCCCATCGGTTGCTATCCCCGTAGCATTGATTGGTACTTTCTTTGCACTCTATATCATTGGCTTCTCAATCAACTTGCTCACCCTCTCGGCGATGGTGTTAGCTATTGCGATTGTAGTGGACGATGCCATTGTGGTGGTTGAAGGTGTACATGCCAAGTTGGACCAAGGCTATACCTCAGCACGTAAGGCTTCAATCGATGCCATGCGCGAATTGGGTTCAGCTATCGTTTCTATTACCTTGGTTATGATGGCAGTGTTCGTGCCTGTAAGCTTCATGTCGGGTACATCGGGTGTGTTCTATCGTCAGTTCGGTTTGACCATGGCTATTGCCATCGGTTTCTCAGCATTGAACGCCCTTACCCTCTCGCCTGCCCTTTGTGCCATTTTGCTGAAGCCACACAAGGCTCATGGCGAGGAAGAAGAGTCGCTCAAAGAACGTATGGGCAAAGCTTACAAGGCTGCAGGCAGAACCATGTATCAGCGTTATGCTGAGAGCATCGGTCGCATTCTGCACCCCAGCCTCACACTCATCTTGGTCATCATCTCTATCATTGGTTTGATTTTTGGTGGATTCAACTTCAGTTCTCACCCCATCATCACCGTGGTACTTTCTATCGTAGCCATCATGGCATTCATTGGTTTGACTACGAAGAAGTTCCAAAACGCATTCGAGAATTCGTTTGAAAACATCTTGAAGTCGTACAAGAAGAAGGTGCTCATCTTCATCCAGCGTCCTTGGCTTTCACTCGGTTTGGTAACGGGTAGTATCGCCTTACTCATTTGGATGATGAACATCACACCTACCGCCATGGTGCCTTCCGAAGATACAGGTACCATTATGGGTGTTGTAACCATGCCTCCTGGCACCTCGCAAGACCGCACTGAAGCTTACCTCAACAAGGTTGACAGCCTCGTACGTTCATGTCCCTCTGTCGAAATTAGCACCATCGTATCGGGTTACTCATTCATTGGTGGTCAAGGTCCCTCTTATGGTTCATTCATCATCAAGTTGAAGGATTGGGAAGAGCGTTCAATGAAGGAGAGTTCAACCGTGATCTTTGCCAACCTCTACCTCCGCTCACGCGATGTGTTTAAAGATGCGCAAGTACTCTTCTTCCAGCCGCCTATGATTACAGGTTATGGTGTGACCAATGGTTTCACCCTCAACTTGCAAGACCGTACGGGTGGCGATTTGAACAAGTTCTACCAGGTGGCTCAAACTTTCTTGGCTGACTTGCAGAAGCGTCCTGAAATTGAGTCAGCACAGACTACCTTCAACACCAACTTCCCGCAATACACCATCGACATCGATGCTGCCAAGTGTAAGCGTGCAGGTCTTTCGCCCCGCGACATCCTCACCACACTGCAGGGTTACTATGGTGGTCTTTACGCATCTAACTTCAACCGCTTCGGTAAGATTTATCGTGTAATGATTCAGGGCGAACAAGCTGACCGTGCCAACCTCGAGAGTCTTTATAAGATTAAGGTGCGCAATGGCAGCGAAATGGCTCCCATCACTGAGTTCATGACCATCACCCCGACATACGGTCCCGATAACATCAACCGTTTCAACATGTACACCTCTATGGCTGTGAATGGTAACCCCGCAAGTGGTTACACCTCAGGTCAAGCTATTAAGGCGATTGAAGAAGTAGCAGAAAAGAGTTTGCCCACGGGTTACTCATTCGAGTTCTCAGGTCAAACTCGCGAAGAGCAGCAAAACTCAGGTAGCACCACAGCTATCGTGTTCGTACTCTGCTTCGTCTTCATCTACCTCTTGTTGGCAGCACAATACGAGAGCTACATGCTTCCGTTTGCCGTATTGCTTTCAGTACCCTTCGGTCTTGCAGGTTCGTTCCTCTTCATCCAGGGTGTAGGTGCCATCAACAGCATTGTGCCCATCTTTGGCGAAGCAGCCAACAACATCTACGTGCAGATTGCCTTGATTATGTTGATGGGTCTGTTGGCTAAGAATGCCATCCTTATTGTAGAGTTCGCCCTCGAACGTCGCAAAATGGGTATGAGCATCTCTTGGGCTGCTGTGTTGGGTGCAGGTGCCCGTTTGCGTCCTATTTTGATGACTTCATTGGCAATGATCATCGGTTTGTTGCCCTTGATGTTCTCATTCGGTGTAGGTGCTAACGCAAACCGTTCACTCGGTACCTCAGCCATCGGTGGTATGTTGATTGGTATGATATTCCAAATCTTCATCGTTCCCTCATTGTTCGTTATCTTTGAGTATCTGCAAGAAAAGATCAAGCCCATCAAATGGGAGGATATGGACAATAGCGAAGCAAGCTCTGATATTGAACAGTATACTAAATAATTTAAGTATTAAGTATTAAGTGTTAAGTATTACATTCTTATGAGATGCTTATGAGAAACTTATGAAAATGCAATGAGGTCCTTTTGAAATACCTCGGTATTAAGTATTATATCTCTACGAGGAATACACCTTGCAATGTAATACTTAATACTTAACACTTAATACTTAATATTTTACCCTTGTTATTATGAACAAATTATTTCCTATTATAGGTTGCACCCTTCTGATGGCAAGTTGCACGGGAATCTACAAAAACTATGAGCGCCCACAGCAATTGACTCAGAGCATTGACAGTCTCTACCGCAACACCACCGAAAACGTGGTGAAGGCTGATACTGCCAACTACGGCAACACACCTTGGCAACAAGTGTTTACTGATGCGCAACTGCAAACGCTCATCAACAAAGCACTTGCCAATAACACTAACTTGCTCAATGCCGACATCAACATCCAGCAAATTCAAGCCGGACTGAAGATGGAACGCTTGGCATACTATCCTAGCATTGCCTTCCAACCCCAAGGCTCTATGAGCAGTTGGGACTTTAACAAGGCAAGCAAAACCTACGCCTTCCCCATCGCAGCAAGTTGGCAATTCGGTTCAATGGGTACCATTCGCAACACCAAGAAGCAGTACGAAATGAACCTCGAAATGACCAAGGCTGCTAAACAAGCCACACGCACTGCCATCATTGCAAACGTAGCCAACCTCTACTACACCTTGCAAATGCTCGATGAACAGCTCAAGACCACACAAGCTACCATCGAGATTTGGGCAGAGAACGTACGTGCTATGGAGGCAATGAAAGAAGGTGGCATGACCACACAAGCTGCCGTGTCACAAGCCAAAGCCAACTACTATAACTTGCAAGGCACAGTCCCCGCACTGAAGAATAGCATTACGCAAACCGAAAATGCACTCTGCACCCTTCTTTGTGAAGCTCCCCACCCCATCAGCCGTGGCGCATTCAATGCCGACAACTTCCCTGCACAATATGCCATCGGCATGCCCGTACAACTCTTGGCAAATCGTCCCGATGTGCATGCAGCCGAAATGAAGATTGCCGCAGCCTTCTATGGCGTAAACATTGCCAAATCGGCATTCTATCCTTCGCTCAACATCACCGCACAGGGCAGTTGGACCAACAATGCGGGCATGATTGTAAACCCCGGTAAAATTCTTGCCACCCTGCTCGGTTCTATCACCCAGCCCCTTTTTACCAATGGCAAGTTAAAGGCCAACTTAAAGATTTCGCAGTTGCAATATGAGGCAACGCAAAACGACTTTAAGTCTACCCTTCTCAATGCCGGACAAGAGGTGAGCAATGCCTTGGCACAATATCAAGCTGCTGCACAAAAAGAAGAGGCTTGCAAAAAGCAAGTAGCCGAACTCACCACAGCGCTCGACAACACCAAGATGCTCTTCCAACACAGCACAGGCACCTCATACCTCGAAACCCTCACAGCCCAACAGAGCCTCATTCAGGTTCAATTGTCGCTCATCTCTGACAAGTTCGACAAGGTGCAAGCAGCCATCAACCTCTATCAGGCACTTGGTGGCGGACGCGAAGTTGAAACAAACAACAATACGAACAATAACTAACCTGCCCAAGCTAAGGTGCAATTTTAGCACCTTAGCAAGGGAACTAAAAAATGAACAATTCCATGATTAGTCCGTTAGCATACGTCGACCCTGCAGCCCAGTTGGGTCAGAACGTAGAAGTAGGCCCCTTTGCCTACATCGAAAAGGGCGTTGTCATTGGCGACAACTGTGTGATTAAAGCACACGCCAGCATTCTCGAAGGCACCACCATGGGCACAGGCAACATTGTTTACCAAAACGCCGTAATTGGTGCCACACCCCAAGATTTTCATTACGAAGAGGGCAACCCTACAAAGGTTGTCATTGGCAACGACAACCACATTCGCGAAAACGTAGTCATAGCAGGTAGCACCTACACCGATAAAGCCACCACCATTGGCGATGGAAACTTTATCATGGACCGCGTACACATTTGCCACGACGTGCACATCTTTAACAAGTGCGTCATTGGCATTGGTGCTTGCATCGCTGGCGAATGCGAAATTCACGACTGCTCAATTCAGAGCACAGGTGTAGTGGTTCAGCAGCACGTACGTGTAGGTCGCTTCTCGCTTATTCAGAGTGGTTGCCGCGTGCAAAAGGATGTACCGCCCTACGTAATTTTGGGTGGCAACCCTGCTGCATACAATGGCGTAAACGCAGTTGTATTGAAGCACATCAACACCACCGACCGCATCATTCGCCACATTGCCAACACCTACCGCATCATCTACACAGGCAACTTTAGCCTTGAGGATGCAGTACTCAAAATTCCTGAACAAATCCCCATGAGCGACGAAATTCGCGACATTCTCGAATTTGTGAAGGGAGCTAAGCACGGCATTGTGCGACACATCAAGGAAGACTAATTTTCTCTCTCTTTCTCTATCCCAAGGAGGCAAACCCCAACAGTTTGTCTCCTTTTTTTGTGAAAATCCTACCGATGATAAAAACCGATAAAACATGCCGAAAGAATATTACGAATTTTACCCCACCTAACGGAATCATCCCTTGCCACAACACACCATTTGGGGCAATTCTCCCCAAAAAACTTTCATTGCATATCAACATTTCGTACACCATCCCCACCCTTTTATACAAGGACACTACACCCATTGTGCAATTTTTTTTAAAGATACTTACCTTTGCAACAAATAATAACAACTTAAACACACAAAGAAATGAAACTATTAGCACAACTTATTGTAGCCCTGGGAGCGATCTATTTGATTGCTTTTCTATGTATAGCCATTGGTGCCCCTATGTGGCTCGCGGTAACCCTTGGTATTTTTGGTTATGTCGCAATCTTTTATGGTAACGAACTTCTAAAGGAGGAGAGCAGCATCTCTGGTAAAATAATCCTTTTTTTATATCTGTCTCTTAGCATAGGGATGGTGAGTGTCGCTGGGTATCTTGTCTTCTGGATAACCGACAATTTTGGTTTCAAGGCACTTATAGGTGGTTTCATCGGCTTAATAGCTTTAGGCTTAATACTAATAGCAGTGGCTGCCGTAGGCAAACGTAAGTACAAGAAAACGCACGCCGACTCGTTGCCCAAAATACTAACCGAGGCTGAAGAAGAAGCACTGATAGCGCAAGAATTGGCTGAGGTGAAGGGTAATTGGTTGAAGAAGAAAATGATTGGCAAAAGACTAAAACGCGAATATGCAGCGCAACGCGCAGAGGCAAAAGAAAGAATAAAACAAGCCACACCCCATTGGCAAACACTTACTATAGTGGGCAAAAATATATGCAAAATCCCCTTTTTCCTTACATGGTATATTATCATGGGGGTGGTCGGGATATTTGTTTGGATGTTTGTTTTGGGTTCGGGTTTTAACGCCATAGTTGACATCAAATGGTTGGCATACGTCAATGTGTTAGTAGCCCTTATTGCTGCAATCGTTCTCACCCTAAAGCACCACAGCTATCAGGCATTTCTTATGTGGACAACCTTCCTTGTGTATGCTTCGGGCGCATTATTCTATCATGCAAATTTAACCTCCGATTTTAGCACACACATTTTGCGCACATACGAGTCTATCCCATTTCTCTATCACCCATACGATGTGCCAGATGGGGCGGTGCGCGCAGGCTATATGCTTTTAACATTAACCAGTTTGTGTTTTGCCTTATACAGCAGCATCAAGCGATGGGCAATCCCTCTTTGGGGCATATTTTCTATAGTGATATATATAACCACTGTCATTATATATCCAGAAATTGGCCTTTACGAAATTGAGTGTGGCATAATAAGCATTGTGGGTCAGTGCTTAAATGTGCCCTATTGGTTTGCATTTTTGCTTTGCAATTTTTATTTATGGGGCATGCTTACGGTGTTCTGCACCTTGCCAACCGCAGTTAAGGGCTATCGCATTAAGGTGTTATCGCAAAGAAATCAACAGCTTCCGGCTATTGTGGGCATAGGCTGGTTATTGCTTCATGTGCTGTTGTTTGTGGGCATGTGGTATGTGCTGTTTCATGGTGCTTCACTCGAGAGCCAAGCTACAATCATAAGGAATATATTAATTAGTCCCGGAAAAGCCGTAGGAATATTCTTCTCAACCCCATGTTACAAGTATTATTTTAACATCCCCATTCCGATATTGTTAGATTTATTCGCAAGTTGGTTGGTTTATTTGTTTGTAAAAAGAGGAGATGACGCTGAGGACAAAGAGATATGGTATGATTGGGAAACCCCTGATGGCATGCGCGTTTATCTACGACAAAAAAACATGCAAAGACACGATTTATCTCATTAAATATAAATTTTGCTACATTTTGTTTGC
>ERZ1026884.816-NODE-816-length-18839-cov-5.845933_pt1 | contig 18839 bp, 16 predicted proteins | sample MGYA00380172_ERZ1026884 | MGnify/ENA primary metagenome ERZ1026884 (study PRJEB33269, sample SAMEA4719808) | human gut metagenome | biome: human-associated habitat; feature: organic feature; material: feces | place: Cameroon | collected 2013-10 ... | reverse complement strand
CGGGGATGATGTGGATGGTTTGGGCGCAATTATGAGGGGTATCCTTAAGTTCTGTTGTGCTGTCTTGTTTGCAATCCGGCAGTAATCTTCACCGTAATGAACATCTAACAGCCAGTGCATCGACTCGACCGCCCACTCCATCCGTGCATGATGAAGCAGTTCTTCCGCCGACAGTTTGCGGCTGGAAATGTAGTAGTGCCACTCTTCGGTGCGCTTGCCGTCAACTTCGACTTCCTTTCGGATTGCGCCGATGCAGCACAGCCCCTTCCATTTTTTCCTTCCCGCATAGCCATTCAGCATCATCGGTCGTGTACGCCGTCCGAATTTCAATCCGCTCGCGGTTCTTTTCCACCGTCCGCTTCTTGTCCATGCGACCGCGGAGGTCATCATTCTTGACGTATTCGGCAATTTCTTCTTCCAAATTGCGCTGACTTGCCTTGACATCCAGCAGATAATCCGCTTTTCCCGCTACGACAGCTTCTGCCGCTTTCTGATGACAATTCAGTGCATCCGCGACAATCAGGCAGCCCTCAATGTCCATTTTTTTCAGCAGCTCCTGCACCGCCGGGATTTCGTTGCTCTTGTCTTCGACGGCTTCGGAAGCCAGCGTAACGCCAATTTCACAGATTTACGCACTAATAATGTGCAGTGGGCTATCCATGTTTTTCTTGCCAACGGTAGAACGAATCGTCTTCCCATCCAGCGAAATGGTTGTTCCACTTCTATTCTCTGGCAAGAATTGTGAAGCCCATTTCATCATGCATTGGTTCAGCGTGTCATGCTTTACCATTTTCAAGAGTGTCAACAGCCCAAAGTAGCACGGAATATGCTCTATTTGGAATTTCTCCTTCAAAAATTCCTTCACGCGCGCATTTTCCGCCCAATGATGGATCTGGCTCACGTTCCTGAACCCGCACAGGCTGCCCAGCACCACAATTCCGAGGCTTCCGCGATGCTGCAAAAGTACCCGTTGTACTCCTCGGTCGTCTCGACTTCCTCAAAGAAGTCGATCAGTGTTGTTCTGTCCATGCGTACAGTATAGCACATTTTCCGCAATTTGAAAATTGATTTCCGTGGACAAGTATACATTAAATTACTTGAAAATAATGTGTGAATATAAGAGAATCTACAGAGTTTTGTCCTGTTCCTGCCCACGATTGAGGGCAGGATGCTGTTGGTATTCTGCTTGACAGCAATGTATTCCCCCATACGTTTTTTCAGACTTCCGTACTCCGCACACCTCCGTTCCTTTCTTAGACAGTCTGGAATATTCCTTGCGCGGCATGGGCAAGTCTGCAAGCTTATCACCGACGCCCGCCGCTTTCAGCGCCCGCGCCAACGCTTCAATGAGAATGATTTCGCGCTCACGTCCGCGCAGATACTTTTCCTTGTCACGGGATTTTTTGTCTTCACTATACTTTCATGTCGCCCGACAAGCTGGATAGCTATGAGAAGCATCCGCACGAGTATGTTGGGCTGATTTGTGCGGACGAGCTATCGACGCTGTTGGAATCCGTGTAGAAGGAGTGCGAAGAGCGGGTTGCGGTGCTTGTTCGGGAGATGGCTGAGGCGGAAGATGTGGATGAGAGGATGGAGGGAAACGAGCAGATGGCATGGATGGGTGCGGAGGATGGAGATGATTCGCGGCAGGGTAGAGGAGGTTGTGCGCGAGGAAATCATGGGATAAGTGAAGAGAGGAACGGCAGCAGGGGCAGGGGAGTTCCTGCTGCTTTATTCGATAATAATCACTGCTATGAAAAAACGAATAAATCCAGCAATCACCCATTGGAAAATCGGACAATCTATGATATAATCATCATGGAAAACGGGACAAGGAGGCTTTCGGATGATTGCAAGAAGGATTGAAAAGAAATTGCAGCGCTTCCATGATGCGCACGAAAAAAGGCGATGCTGATTACTGGCGCGCGTCTGGTTGGCAAAACCTTTATCATTCGCGAGTTTGGCAAGCAATATGAGTCCTTTGTGAAAATTAACTTTTAGGCAATCCCACACAAAGAAAAAATGTCGGGAAAGAGGTATAATAAAGAGGTGAAGAAGCAATTGACGATGAGCCTAATCAGCGACGAGCTGGGGCAGGCATCAACGAAGAAGAAAGAGTTTCTGGGAATCATGGAGAAACTGATTCCGTGGTCGCAATGGGTTGGGATCGTGCAGCCGCACTATTACAAAGGAGAGCGCGGCAATAAGCCCTACGACTTGGAATTGATGCTCCGGATATATGTGCTGCAGCATCTCTATAACCTCGCGGATGACGCGGCGCGCAATGAAATCATCGACAGCCGTGCATTCTCGCAGTTCTGCGGTGTGGACTCCAGCAATCAGGTGCCGGATGGCGATACCATCGGGCGTTTTCGGCATATCCTTGAGCAAAACCAGCTCGGCGAGGCTTTTTTCACGAATGTGGTCGAAAGTTTGCAGAAGTGCAATCTGATGCTGAAAAAGGGAACGATTGTGGATTCGACGCTGATAGCCGCGCCTTCATCGACGAAAAACAAGGAAAAGCAGCGTGATCCGGAAGCTCATTCCGTCAAAAAGGGCAACCAATGGTACTTCGGCTACAAGGAGCACATCGGCGTGGATGCGGACAGCGGACTGGTTCACACAGTGGAAACAACAGCCGCCAATGTGCACGACAGCAACATGGTTGTCGAGCTTCTTCAAGGAACGGAGGAGGATGTTTATGGTGACAGCGGGTATCTGGGTGCAGAAAAGAAGGATGATGCAATTCTTGTCAACAATGAAGGACATCCTATCCGGTATCAAATCAACAAGCGTCCGTCGCAGCTGAAGAAAGCAAGCGGCGAAAAGTTCGAGCTGCTCAAAGCAATCGAACATGCGAAATCCTCGGTTCGTTCCAAAGTGGAACATGTGTTTTGCGTGATAAAGAGAATCTTTCATTTCTGCAAGACACGATTCCGAGGACGGGAAAAACTGCATCAGCATTGCTGCACACTGTTTGCACTTGCGAATTTATACCTTGCTCGCAATCGAATGAAGGTTGCGTAACGAGGCTTATTTCGTGTGCAAACAGTGCGCTTGAATTGCACTCTTTCTCGAAACTTTGGTCAGCGGGGATGATATGGATGGTTTGGGCGCAATTATGAGGGATATCCTTAGAAGAGCAGGAAAAGGTGAGCCACTATACTGTCAGCAAAATGTACAGCGGCGAAAATATAACGATAGACATGTTGGAGAGAATCTGCAAAGCACTAAATTGCACTCCGGATGATGTTATGGAATTCATTCTGGACGAAGATGATAAAACCGAGTCCTGATTATGGGACACCGAAAGGATTATGATAATAGATGGGTAAGCAGATTTCAAAATATGAATATCAAAAACACGGCTCATGTGGGCTGATGAAACCAATCATTTTCTGCGGTCACAATAAAGAGCTTGAGAAAAATGCGATTGCATTAAATGTCGGCATTGCAGGAAAACTTATCAACGCAGAACCATCGCGCAGGTCGTTCAAGCTTCCGAGTATTATCAACACGATTATTGCGGAGATTCCGGAGAACAGCGCGATAAAAGATTTTGATGTACTCTTCAATCCGGATTATCAGATTGATGTTTTGCAACTTTTGATTGCAGCATGTAAGAAGAAAGAATTTGCAATCCTATGGCCAGGAACATACTCAGATGGAAAACTGATGTATGCAGAGACTGGTTACTCGGATTTTAAGATTTACGATTTGGACAAATACGATGTAACATGCATTGTTTAATGAGAAAGGAAAACCAACCATGAAATACTCGGATTTAATCTCGTTCCATCCGATAGAGGATGTCATCCAGCTTGTTACGGCTGAAAATAAGGACAAGGCGCGCGAATACGTAAAGACATATGTTATGTCCGATACCATGGCAGAGAGCTTGCAGGCTCCCGTGCTCGACCAACTTCAGATGGACGAAGTGGTAGATAACAAGGGCGTGCTGATTGTCGGTAACTATGGTACCGGTAAATCTCACTTGATGAGTGTTCTCTCCGCTATTGCGACCGATGCGGATAATGTCCAGTATCTCCAAAACAAAAAGTTTGCTGAGCAGGTTAAGCCTATTGCCGGCAAGTTTGAAGTTCTGCGCATTGAGATCGGCGGCGTAGTGATGCCTCTCTATGATGTCATCATGGGCTATGTGCAGGACGATTTTGAAAAGCGCGGCATCGACTTTGAAGTGCCGGACTATAAGAGCGTCAAGAGCATTAAGACTGTCGTCAAGGACATGATGATCGCCTTCTCTGAGAAGTATCCGGACAAGGGATATCTCATCATCGTGGATGAGTTCCTGTCCTACCTGTCCTCTCGTAATGAACGCGAGATCGTTCTCGATCTGGAGTTCTTCCGCGCTTTGGGCGAGATGTGCTCCAAGTCCTCGCTGCGCGTGATGTTCGGTATGCAGGAGAAGATTTTCGACAACCCGAAATTTGGCTTTGTTGCCGATACGCTCAAGCACGTCAGTGACCGTTTCACGCAGATGATCATCACGAAGGAAGCAACTTCCTATGTTGTTTCTGAGCGTATTTTGAAGAAGACGCCGGAGCAGAAAGCACTGATTCGCAATCATTTGGAAAAGTTCTGCGGTCTCTACACAGGCATGTCCTCCCGTCTGGAAGAGTTCGTGGATCTATTCCCGATTCATCCGTCGTACATTGATGTTTTCAACAAGCTGTACCTGATTGAGAACCGCCATATCCTGAAGAATATCTCTACCACCATCAAGGGCATCTTCGATACAAGTGTGCCGGAGAATGCACCGGGCATTATCTCCTTTGACAACTACTGGCCCGCTATCAAGTCCAATGGTCTTCTCAAGAGCGACCCGACCATCAGCCGCGTTGTTGGAGCAAGCCAGCAGCTGGAGGATATCATCACCCGTGCATTCCTCAAACCTGCCTATAAGCCAATGGCAATGCAGATCATCTATGCGCTCAGCGTGCATCGCCTGACGACAAATGGTCTGGATGTGCAGTTTGGTATGACGGCTGAAAACCTAAAAGATGACCTGTGCCTGTATATGATGATGCCGGAGCAGGATGCAGATTTCCTTCTGTCCGCAGTGAAGGTTACTCTGAAAGAAATCATGACCACCGTTTTCGGTCAGTTTATCATCTTCAACGATGCCAACAGTCAGTATTACATTGACGTTGACAAGGTCGTTGACTACGACGAGAAGATCAAGCAGAAAGCTACACTGCTTGCTGACGATGAGCTGAATCGCTCCTTCTACAATGTGGTCTATACCTGTCTTGACTGGGATGCCAAGCAGTATGTGACCAACTTCAACATTTACGAATACGACCTGAACTGGGATTCTTATCAGATCTTCCGTGGGGGTTATCTGTTCATGGGTCTTCCCGGTGAAAGAAGCACTGCCCAGCCGGAGCGTGATTTCTATATTCACATCATGCCGCCGTATGACAGAAGCGGCGTGACCGTGCAGAATCTTCCGGACGAAGTTTATCTCTACTTCAAGTCTGCGGAGAAGTTCCGCGAGACGCTCGGCATGTATGCCTCCGCGACCAGCCTTGCTGCCATAAGCGAGGGCAAGGACAAGGAAGCTTACCTGAACAAGGCAAACACCATCCGCAAAAAACTCGTGCGCCTGTTGAATGACAACAAGAACACCTGTTTTGATGTGCTCTATAAGCATGAGCGTCGTCAGTTGATCGAAGTTTTGCGAGGTCGCGATAACCGCGATATGACTTTCAAGGACACCATCGACATGGCTGCATCGATTTGCTTTGACGGCTACTTCAGCGAGATTTATCCGGAATTCCCGGTAATGAAAACAAAGATCACCCGCAAGAACATGGCGGAAGCTGTTCGTGCGGCATTCGACCATTTTGCCGGCAGAAAGAGCCAGCTGTCCACAAGTATGCTACAAAGCTTTGGAGTTCTGGACGGTGACAAAATCTCTACCAAGAACTCCAAATACGCCGCTTACTATATCAGCAAGCTGAAGAAACTTCCGCCGAAGGGTGTTATTAACTACTCCGATATCTTCGACGAGAAGTTCATGGGCGATTTTGAGGAAAAGCACTTTAAGCTCGGATTCATTTTCACGCCGATTATCTTCCTCGCTATGGTCTATGACGGATATGCAGTTATGACGCTGTGTAGCGGAAAAGCACTGACTGCATCCAATCTGGACGAAGTGCCAAAGACGAATGTGACAGATCTTTATGAGTTCAAGTTCCTTTCCCGTCCGTCCGAGATGGCAATGGCGGAGCTGAAAGCTCTGTTCGGCGTACTGGATATCAATCCGGCTCTGCTGGATAACCAGGCAACCCGCACAAAAGGTGTGGAAGAGCTTCTGAAGAAAGCACAGGTAAACAGCAATGCTGCTGTGATTGCCAATACAAAACTTAGCCAGGATTTCACACTTTGGGGAGAAGCACTGGTGCCGCAGGCAAGAGTGGATCAGTTAAAGAAAGCCTGCCAGAATGTCCGCGACGAGTTCAGCAACTATCAGGCGCGCTTCAACACTCCGGCAAAGCTCAATAACTTTAGCCTTACCATGGAGCAGATTGATGCACTGGCAGAAGATATTGCTGACATTCGCAAGATCAACGAGTACGTCATCTTCAAGAACAACTGCACGGCGATCGTCTCCTATATGGTCAGCATCGAGACCGTAGAGCTTGGCGATGCACTCAAGCGCGATCTGGAGACCGCAAAGGATGCTTTCCGTGAGATTCGTGACGACATCTGGAACGGTGAATCTGGCGAAGTAGCCGCACAGAGAGCCGAAGCGGAGTTGAACAAGATCAAGGGCAAATATATCGATCTTTACTACAGCGAGCACAAGAAAAAGAGACTGGACATAGGCGATGCTCAGGCTCGCGGCAAACTTCAGGAAGGACGGACGCTCCTGAGTCTGAAGAAACTGCGCAGCATCGACATCCTCTCGGTTGCTAAACTGACCGATTTGGAAAATGAGCTTTCTGAACTGAAGGTCTGCTATGAGCTGACACCGGAGGAACTGAAGTCCTCGCCAGTCTGCCCGCACTGCCACTTCCATCTGGATGATAACGTAAAGCCGGTTCATGGCAAGCTGGACAACATCGAAAGCCGTCTGGATGCCCTGCTCGAGGAATGGACAAAGTCGCTGCTCGACACGGTTTCTGATCCGCTGGTTGCAAGCCAGAAGGAGTTCCTCGGTGAAGAACAGCAGAATGTCATCGACGAGTTCATTGAGACAACGGCACTGCCGAAGCGTGTGGATGACTTCTTCGTCAAGGCAATCCAGGCACTGCTCAAGGGCTTTGAACCGGTGGTCATGGATGCGGACGATTTGGTGGAGAAGCTGACTAAGCTCCCGCCTCTGGATGAGCAGGCTTTCCGCAGCAAGGTAAACGAGCTAATTGCCGGATACACCAAAGGCAAGGATGCAGGTAAGCTCCGCATCATTGTGAAGAAATAATACTGAACAAATCGAAAGTGAGGCGAAGCGTGTGTTAATGAATTCGTCGGAGTATCTCTCCATTGTCGATAGCATAAAGCGTGAGATTACGGACGCGCAATACCGTGCAGCTGTTCATGTGAATGCAGATTTGCTGCTTCTATACTATGACATCGGCTGCATCATCAACGAGCATAAATCCTGGGGCAATAAGTTCATTGATAACCTTGCCTCTGATATACACATGGCCTTTCCGGAAAGCAAAGGCTATTCCGTTCGCAATTTGAAATACATGTCTAAATTTGCCGCTCGCTTTTCAGACAGAGAATTTGTGCAAGCGGCTCTTGCACAAATCACCTGGTATCATCATATTGCCTTGATGGACAAGGTAAAAAATGCAGATGAGCATGTGTGGTATGCAAAAGAAGCGGCAAAGAACGGTTGGTCTCGCAATGTGCTGGTTCATCAGATCGAAAGCGGCTTGTATCAGCGTCAGGTGTTGGTCGATAAGGTTTCTAACTTTGAACGTCGACTGCCATCGCCGCAAAGCGAGCTGGCTGTGCAGACTATGAAAGACCCGTATGTGTTCGATTTCATTCCATTCCGAGAGAACATGATAGAGCGGGACATCGAGCAAGCGCTGGTTCGTGATGTTACCAAGCTCCTTCTGGAGCTTGGAACCGGCTTCGCGTTCTTAGGCAATCAGTATCATCTGAACGTTGGCGGTGACGATTTTTACATTGACCTGCTATTCTATAATCTGAACCTGCGGTGCTATGTAGTCATCGAACTGAAAACCGGAGATTTCAAACCGGAATATGCCGGTCAGCTGAACTTCTACCTGTCGGCAGTAGATGGCATTCTGAAAAAAGAACAGGACAATCCGTCTATCGGATTGCTGCTGTGTAAAAGCAAGAACAATCTGGTGGCGGAATATTCCCTTAAGGATATATCCAAACCGATTGGTGTGAGTGAGTACAAAGTAACCAGCAGTCTGCCGGATGATCTGGAAAAGCAACTGCCGTCCGTTGAGGACATTCAAAAGAGAATCAAGTAAATTGTGCAAGCGGCTCTTGCACAATTCAGAAATCGAAAGTGAGGATACAGCTATGGAACCGAGAAAGCTGACCAAAGAGGATATAGATAAGGTACGCGATATCGAAGGCTTCCCCATCAGCACGGATGAGGACATTATTGCTTTGTCCGATGCCCCATACTACACCGCCTGCCCGAACCCGTTCATCGAGGAATTCATCAAGGAAAATGGTACTCCCTATGACGAGGCGACAGATGACTATCATCGCGAGCCGTTTGCAGCGGATGTGAGCGAAGGAAAAAATGATCCTCTCTATGCTGTGCATACGTATCACACTAAAGTTCCGTATAAAGCTATTATCAACTACATTCTACATTATTCGGATCCAGGAGATATAGTATTTGATGGGTTTGCCGGAACAGGAATGACTGGTGTGGCAGCTAAGGCATGTGGACATTTATCTTTGGCTGATCAGCAATTATTTTCCAAGCAACAAAAGGATGCTAAGTTCGGTACCCGCAAAGCAATATTGGTTGATCTTGCACCAGTAGCTACGCACATTGGTAATAGATACAATGCTGGCATCAATCAAGAATTATTAGTGACTGAAGGCGAGATGCTAGCATCACAGTTACTCAGAGAGTGTGGTTGGATGTATAGAACTAGGCACAATAATCAGTTGACACTTGATATAGGGGAACAGTACGCCTCTATAGATTATACAGTTGGTCAGACGTTATGATCTGTCCGCATTGTGGAAGGGAATTTGTTTTCTGGGATGTTGCGGTTTTTAGAGATAAGAAAAAAATGCTTGATAAATTTCATTGCCCGGGATGTCAAGCTGAATTAAGCAAAAAGAACTGTATTCTTGCGGAAGAACTAATTTCTGATGGTACGAAGAACAGAACCATTAGGATTACAAAGCAGGTGCCTGTACTCATCAGATACTCAACCGCCGATGGGAAACACTGGGAGAAAGCACCTGATTCAGACGATATTAAGGTGATAGATAAAATCAAGTTACTTGACATACCTTATTGGTCTCCTACTAACGAAGTTAAAAAAGGAGATAAAACTCAGGAGGCTCTCAACAAAGGAATAACGACTGTGGATCTCTTCTTCCAGAAGCGAAATCTTTATGCCTTGGCTCTGATTTGGTCAAAAGCTAGTAACCAAATGAAGTTTATTATCACAGCCTTTATCTTACGTTCAACAAAAATGAACAAGGTGCATATGCATAACTTCCTGTTCGGTGGTGGAGGATGGAATGCTGGTTATCTGACGGGTGTTATTTACTTTCCTTCACTCTCCGTTGAAACTTCCGTTATCGAATTACTTAAAGAACGAGTCAAGAATGTTTCAAAGGCTTTTACGGATATTCCTTTTGAGAGAACATCAGTAATTTCTACACAATCGGCCTCCGATCTGAGAAATATTCCAAGTAATAGCGTGGATTATACATTTATCGATCCACCATTTGGCGATAATCTTATGTATTCCGAATTAAACTTTGTTTGGGAATCATGGCTTAAAGTATCTACCGATAATCGTTCAGAGGCGATTATAAATAGAACTCAAGGAAAGCAATTAATCTTCTACCAAGAAGCGATGACTAAGTGCTTCACCGAATTTTACAGGATATTAAAACCTAATCGATGGATGACAGTTGAGTTTCATAATTCTAAAAATGCAGTATGGAATTCAATTCAGGCATCATTAAATCATGCAGGATTTGTTATTGCGGATGTGCGTACATTAAATAAGAATCAAGGAAGTTTTAATCAAGTGAAAGGAGCATCCCAGGCCATTAAGCAGGATTTGATTATTTCTGCCTATAAACCAAAAGATAGCTTCCATAAGGACTTTCTTGAGAACGCTGGTTCTGAAGAAACGGCGTGGTCTTTTGTCCGACAGCACTTGTCCAACATTCCTGTTGTTGTCATTAGCAATGACAAGATTGAAATCGTTTCTGAGCGCCAAGCCTATCTTCTCTTCGACCGCATGGTTGCGTACCACATCATGCAAGGCATTCCTGTACCGCTGGATGCTACCGATTTCTACAAAGGACTGGATGAACGTTTCCTTAAGCGCGACAACATGTACTTCCTGCCGGATCAGGTCAATGAGTACGATACAGCCCGCATCAAGACTGAAGTAGAACAGATTCAGTTCTCGTTGTTCGTGACCAATGAGAAAACCGCAATCTCTTGGCTGTATCAGCAGCTGGACGAACAGGGAGACGGTCCGCAGACCTACGCCGAGATTCAGCCGAAATTCATGCAGGAAGTCAAGAGCGTTGACCGTTACGAAGCTATGCCGGAGCTGGCTGTGCTGCTTGAGGAAAACTTCCTTCAGGACGATAAGGGACGCTGGTACATACCTGATGTCACCAAGGAAGGCGATGTTGCCAAGCTGCGCGAAAAGAAACTCTGGAAAGAGTTTGAGGGCTATCTGAACAGCAAGGGCAAGCTCAAGTCTTTCCGTTCTGAGGCTATTCGTGTCGGTTTCAGCCGCCTGTGGAAAGATAAGAACTATCAGGCCATCGTAGACATCGCCGAGCGCCTGCCGGAGTCCACCATCCAGGAAGACACGAACCTGCTCATGTACTACGATATCAGTCTGGGGAGAGTGTAAGAATGTCAAAGGGGAAAAAGTCGTCGGAAATAGCCAGAACGGCTATTGACGACAAAATAAAGCTGACATTGTGGGGACGTGCGGCAGGAAGGTGCGAAATCTGCAACAAGTTACTGTACTGCGATTCCAAGTATGGAGACCCGGCTAATTTCGCAGAGTTTGCACATATTCATGCTGTTGGTATGACTGGACCCAGACACCGTAATGAAATAACTCAAGATGAGATTAATCAGATTGATAATCTTATGCTGCTTTGCGAGGAACATCATCACTTGATAGATACAAAGCCAGAAGACTATTCCGGGAAATTTCTTTGTTCGAAGAAAGCGGAGCATGAGAACAGAGTGCGCCGTGTTACAGATATCCAAGAGGATGCGGCGTGCAAAATGGTAACGTTTTTCTCTAACATTGATGCTGTGGACGTTTATGGAGATACAGTTGCCTTCAAAAGGGCTCTCATACATGACAAGATGTATCCGAAACAGGATGAGCCTATTGCGCTCCATACTGGTGCTATGACCAGATACGAAGCGTCTAAGGAAAATCTTGAAGCAAAAGCAAAAGATTTGGCCAATCAAGTGAGGATGACTTTTGAAGGCATAAAAAAAGAGGAACGTATAGCTATATTTTCTCTTGCTCCGCAACCACTCTTGTTTAAGCTGGGAACACTTATCTGTGATCAGCTTGGTGTGCATGTATTCCAATGCCATCGGGAAGGTGATAAATGGGCTTGGCCGGAGAATGATACTCCCGCAGTGGAATTCATCACCAAAGACACACGCCACTCTTCAGGCAATGTAGTCGCGTTGGTTATGGATTTAAGCGCTGAGATTACCGATGAGAGAATCATAAAATCTCTTGGGCAAGAGTGTTCTATTTATCACATCACTATAGAGGAACCGAACAGAAACTTTGTGCGGAGCACGAAAACGCAAGCAGAATTTGTGAAGGTATTCCGGGGCATGATGGAGAAAATAAAAAATGACCATCCAACTGCGGACAGAATATGCGTATTCCCTGCAATGCCACAGTCTTTGGCCATACGGGCAGGAATGGATTATATGCCCAAAGCGGATTTACCAATAACAATTTATGAACAGGTGAGCACAGACATTGGGTTTGTTGAAACGATCACAATCGGAGGTGAGCAGTAATTGTATAGCAAGGACGACATTAATAAGCTGTATCGAGAAATTGCGGCCAGTATAGATATCAGCGATGATATGTTTACTGCGGCAGTAGATGAATATGAATCCCTTGGTAAGTGGATTGATGAGAACACACCCCAATATCAAATCAGTATCTATCCGCAAGGGTCCTTTGGCCTGGGAACAGTTGTCAAACCAATTACAGATGAGGACGACTATGATCTTGACCTTGTTTGTCAATTCAAAGAGCAATACGGTTTGACAGCGAAACAGCTTAAAGTCGATGTGGTCAAACCTTTGTTGCTCGGATACAAGAAAACCAGCCGAGATATTGAGAATAAGCGTAGATGCTGGCATGTTGAGTATGCGGAAATTCCGAACTTTCATATGGATGTTATTCCTGCATACGCAAATGCAAAGCTTAAAAGGATAAATATTACTGACCATGATGAAGACCATGATACATATGACTACATTGGGAGTAACCCGTCAGGATATATAACATGGTTTTTTGAACGGTGTGCAAGACAACAAAAAAGACTTTTAGACAGCTATATGAAAGAGCATAGGCTTGTCGTTGCAAGTGCTGATGTTGAGGAAATCAAACGGAGAAAGATAAAAACGCCGTTGCAAAGAGTGGTGCAACTTCTCAAACGGCATAGAGATATTATGTTTGCTGATGATGATTCTGGCAATAAGCCGATTTCTATCATCATTACGACCATTGCAGCAACGCTTTATCAGGAGGAAGACAACATCGTAGACGCCATGACGAATATCCTTCTCGAAGCACCAGAATGGATTAATCGTAATAAGAAAAATGACATCTATTACATTGAAAACCCAAGCTATCCAGGGGAGAATTTTGCGGATAAATGGAATACGCATCCTGAACGAGCAACGGCCTTCTTCAATTGGGTTAAACAAGCAACGGCAGATTTGACGGGAAATCAATTATATCAAATGTCGCGTATTGATATGGGTGAAAATGTTAAGATGCGCTTTGGCGAAAAAACCGGCAAAACTGTTTTTTCAAAGGCCGCTGAAGAATGTCGAGCAGGAGTTGAAAATGGTTCTTTGAAAGTAGATAGATCATCCGGTAATCTTTCGACAAAAGGAACGGTTTCTGTTCCAACCACTCGTCATTATGGGCAATAAGAGATATCTGAAACCACAACCGATAACAATAGCTAGTCAGATGCTTAGGATTCAGCAGTTGTACCGTAGTAATCTTATAGAAGTACTTAAAGCTGTCAATTCTGAACTCATTTGTGTGATTAGACTACAGCCATCGGAACATTCGGATATTTACAGAATCAAGATAACATACAAGATTAGTGATATATCGCCAAAAGCTTGGCTGCTCGCACCAGAAATGAAAACCTATGATGGGAAATATCCTCATCATATTTATGGTAAGGATGAGCGAGGTCACTATCAACTATGTGTGCATTATCATAGGGATAAGAACTGGAATCAGCAGATGTTTATCGCAGAAAGCTTTATTCCTTGGGTATGCACATGGCTAAATACCTATGAATATTGGCTTATTACCGGTGAATGGCACTATGATGAGGCCTTTCCGGGAAAGAATAAGAAAAAATGGGAACGAAAGTAAAAGGCAGCTATTCTGCTTGAGTTTGAGGGAATGTAAGAATGTTTAATATCGGCGATTTCGTTTTTGATACTATTGCCGGAGCCAACGTGCAGATAATGGAGCGGATTGAGCTGTGGGGTTATACATCCTACAAAGTCTTCAATCCGGCCAATGGCAGTGTATATAAGGCAACGGGCGAACAATTAAAGATGGGAGGCAGTGAAGCACAGCTGGATGAGAACTACCTGCGCTATGTTACGCTACTCTCAAAAATAAAAACGAGACATCTGCCGGTATTCTTTCTGCTCTCTCCAGCGGCGTGATTCCGCTTCCACATCAGTTGCATGTGCTGGAGCGGGCACTGGAAACGCGCAATATTCGCTACATTCTCGCTGATGAAGTCGGTCTTGGCAAGACCATAGAGGCCGGCATGATTATCAAGGAGTTGAAAGCTCGTGGACTCATCACACGAATCCTTGTCGTATGCCCTACCGGACTTGTCAGCCAGTGGTCTGTAGAAATGCAGGAGAAATTCCATGAGAAGTTTCAGGTGATCCTGCCGTCGGATTTTGATACCATACGCCGCTTGACTGATAATGATGATGTATACGGCCAGTTTGACCAGGTCATCTCGCCTATGGATTCTATCAAGCCGATGGAAAAGCACGCCGGCTGGTCGGACGAGCGGGTGGAAAAGTACAATCAGGAGCGCATAGAGGCAATTGTCAACAGCGGATGGGATTTAATTATCATCGATGAGGCGCACCGCGTAGCTGGCTCCTCCAGTTATGTGGCCCGTTATAAGCTTGGCTATTTGCTTTCCAAGGCAAGTCCATATCTGCTTTTGCTGATGGCAACGCCGCATAACGGCAAAACAGAGCCGTTTCTTCGCTTGGTTCGCCTGTTGGATGAGCAGGCGTTCCCAAACTACAAATCTATCGTCAAGGAACAGGTTGCGCCCTATCTGATTCGTTCCGAAAAGCGAGAAGCCATCGACAATAATGGGAATTTGCTCTTTAAGAAGAGATATACGCATTTGGTTGAGCTGCATTGGGACGAGCGGCACTCGCTTCAGCGCCAGCTGTATGAACTGGTTAGTTCCTATGTTTCCAAAACCTATGATAAGGCACGCCGGAATCGCAAGAAGAACATGTGCCTGATCTTCCTTATGATCATCATGCAGCGAATGGTGACAAGCAGCACTGCTGCAGTCCGTCAGAGCCTGGAGCACCGTCTGCGTGTACTCCTTGAAGAAGAGACGCGCGTGAACACCATGAGCGAATCGGATTGGGATGAGCGCGACATTGAAGACGGCGATGCGGATGCGATGGAGGCAATGTCACTTGACCGTAGTGCTGAAATTGAAGAACTGAAGATGATTATCTCTGTAGCAAAGCAAGCGGAGTTCCAGCACCATGATGTTAAGGTTGATGCTCTCTTTGACACGATTGATGAGCTTCAAAGCGAGGACCCGGCACAGAAGATTATTCTGTTCACGGAGTTTGTTGGTACGCAGGTTTATCTGAAGGAATTGCTGGAATCCAGAGGCTACTCCGTTAGCGTTCTGAACGGCAGTATGGATATCGAAGAGCGTAATAATGCTCTCAACGAGTTCAAGATGAGCACGGGTATCTTCATTTCAACGGATGCCGGTGGCGAAGGTCTGAACTTGCAGTTCGCGAATATCATTATTAACTATGATTTGCCGTGGAACCCGATGAAAATCGAGCAGCGCTGTGGTCGTGCAGACCGTATCGGTCAGCAGCGAGATGTCCATATCTACAACATGATTATCGGTGACACGGTGGAAAGCCGTGTTCGTGAAGTGCTGGAAGAAAAGCTCTCTGTCATTATGAAAGAGCTCGGCATAGATAAGTACTCCGATGTGTTGGACAGCGAAGTAGCTGAATGCGATTTTACGGATGCCTATATGAGCTCCATCGGACACGCTTCCCGCATTGAACAGAATATTTACTCCGTAGAGATGGAAATGCGCCAGCAGGCGGGGAATGCTCTTAAGTACAAAGATATCCTCCATGAAGAGAAAAACCTGACACAGTTGGTTGGCAAAGAGTCCAACTTTGATGTAGATACTGCCCTGCGCCAGATGCTTGTTTACTATGAATCCTGGAAAGGAAACGACCCGACGATTATTGACAGGATCAGCATCAACGACGAGATGATTACAAAACATCTCTGCGGCAGTATTGTGCAGGACCATACAAGACAGCTTATGTCGGTTGGCATTCGGAACTTTCCGAATGAAGCTGGCTACTTCATGCTCTGGGAGCTTTCTGTTTCCGAGGATACGCAGGACAAGCGCATTATTCCGATCTTTGTGAATGAGTCGTACGTGTTGCGCCCTATGGCCGGCAGCAAAATCATGGAAGTATTTCTTGACGGAAGCAGTCGGCTGGATTGCCGGATGGTACACAATCTTTCGGAAGAGAATTATCAGCGCTTGCAGGAAATCTGCATGAACTTTGCTTACAACACGTTTGTTGAGCTCAAAGAAAAGCAGACAAAGCGAAGCACTGAACAATATGAGAAGTATAATTATGCTCTGTCTCTCCGCAGAGAAGCCGCAGGGCATATCGGCATAGAGAACATTCGCCGTTCGAGAATTTCAAAGCTCGAACGCGAGGAGCGAGAGATTGAAGAAGAACACAAGCGCAGCGGAAACGTGCTCCCGGACTTCCGGCTGATGATATTGATTCAATTGGAGGCGTAAACAATGTTTGGAGAGTATGTGTATGGGAACTCCCCGGCAACATATGCAAATCTCATATGGATAAACGATTCGGATCGCCTGAATCGTATCGCACCTTACAGCAGTGCTTTTGCAGAGCATGGATTTGAAGTAGTCGAATATCAGGATGATCTCAGCTTCCGTATCGAATATGAGAAAAAAGTGAAATCCTGGAATGAAAAACTTGCCGTAATGAGTTATGACAAGGAATATATTCCCTGTGATATTCTGACACGCTTTACCGCATACGCGGTTTCGCTTAGAGCCCTCTTTCCTAAATTGAATTTAGATGTTCTGCGCCATAAGTCTAAGATGGATCTGGATCTGTTGACGATGGTCATTGCAAAGAATTTTGATGATCTGACCACACCGGAGCAGACGGAAAAGTTTTTTGAGACAGTCGTTTACAGCAAGGATAATCTGCTTCGGTATTTCCGCTCAAAATTGGAGCACACACTCCAAAAAGCGAAGAGCAGTCCGTCTTATCGTGACTGGTATCGCGTTGCGGAGGAAAAAGCCCATATTGATCGGTATTCCATCCAATATGGGCTGAATATTGACACAAGCGTGATCAACCGGCTGTTCCAGGGATATGTACTCAAGTCATTCGGTACGCTGTCCTCTAAGATTGACCGAGATACACCTGTGCTGGTGAGTCGTGCGATGGAGTACATGCATGGTCAAAGTGAGAAGTTTGCAATTATTGTTATGGATGGCATGTCGGAATTCGATTGGAGTATTATCTCTCAATACTTTGTAGACGTGCAATATAAGCAGGAAGCGGCATTTGCAATGATTCCGAGCACTACATCCATATCGAGGCAATGCCTGTTGTCGAACAAGTTTCCGAGTCAGTTGATCGCACCATGGGTTCAGCGCGAGGAAAAAGCGGAATTCACTGAGTGCGCCAAATCTCTTGGATATGCTGATAGTCAGATCGACTATTCTCGCGGATACGATACGGATTTCGGCAACTCTGTCCGCTGTGGTGCGGTCATTATCAACGACATAGACGACATGGTACACGCGCAGCCACAGGGACGGCTCGGAATGTATAACGATATTTCTGTGCTTTCCGATGAAGGCAAGCTCTGGAAGCTGACTGAACGTCTGCTGGCAAAAGGCTTTGATGTATATATAACGGCTGACCATGGTAATACGCTGTGCAACGGAATCGGAAGATTTGTCGGTGCCGGCGTCGATGTCGAGACCAAAAGCCATCGTATGGTAGTTCTGAAGGATTTTGCCGACAAGGCAAAGCTGGCGGATAAGTTCGGGCTGATTGAGTACCCGAAATACTATCTGCCGAAGGAATATGATTACTTGATCTGCGATACGGATACATCACTCGACAACTCCGGTGACCAGGTTATGACACATGGCGGAATGACCATCGATGAAGTCGTTGTTCCGTTTATCAAGATAAAGGCGGTACAGAGCAATGGCTAAGATAGTTGGATTATCCCGAAATTTGAAGCTTCAATGGCTCAACAAGGTAGTGGAGCTCGCTTCGAGTAACCTTACTGAACAGGAAATAAAGGATCAGCTGAACGAGTATTTGAGCTTTGAACTTTCAAGCCCGACAAATCTTCGTAAGACCCGGGAAATACTAATGAATATTTGGGTTTACGAGAATGATATCAGTAATAAGCTGAGAGAAGAAGCCATCAGCATAGTTCGTGATATGCCGGAATATGCACTGGTTGCCCATTGGTGCATGATGATGGCAACCTATCCGGTCTTTGTCGATATGTGCAAGCTGATCGGAAGGCTGTCGGAGTTTCAGGATGAAATCACGCTAAGCCAAATCAAGCAGAAATTGTATGACGAATGGGGCGAGCGGACGACATTATATCACTCCATTGATAAATTGATTTCAACGCTGAAGGAACTGAGCGTGCTCCGGTGTGAGAAGCCTGGAAAATACCATATTGTAAAGCATGAAATTCATAATGGCCGAATTTCAGCTTTCATGATGTATGCGATGATTCTTGTGGACGACAGCGGATATTACTCTTTTACCGATCTCAGCAACTCAGTATATTTCTATCCGTTCCAGTATCAGCTGGAAAAAAAGCTGCTTTTAGGTGATGACCGGTTTTCGATGAACAACTTCGGTGGAGAACTGTCGGTCTCTGTGAATGTATAAAGACATCGGATGTTGATTCTATGGATGAAATAAGTAACTGAAATGTCAACAGTATGTGTGCAAAACATACATGAGAAATTTAGAGGGAACAGCGTCCGTC
>ERZ1026884.812-NODE-812-length-18851-cov-7.751649_pt1 | contig 18851 bp, 13 predicted proteins | sample MGYA00380172_ERZ1026884 | MGnify/ENA primary metagenome ERZ1026884 (study PRJEB33269, sample SAMEA4719808) | human gut metagenome | biome: human-associated habitat; feature: organic feature; material: feces | place: Cameroon | collected 2013-10 ... | reverse complement strand
GGATCGACCAGAGATTTCTATCAGACAAAAACTGAATAAGGAACAGATGGAGATATCGGGAAGACCTTGCAGAAAGAAGTCTTCCTGGTATATGATGAATGTATCAGAAAGGCAAAAGATGGAGACAATCAATACACCTTATGATGACACTTTCCGCACGCTGCTGCAGGACTGCCCAGAGTTGGTGGTTCCACTGATTAACGAGCTGTTCGGCACGAATTATACCGGGCGGGAAGTAGTGGTATCGAATGAGAACGAGATTTTTTTGAGGAATCCGGAGGGGAAAAAGGAGAAGCGGGTTACGGATTCCAACCTGACATTGATTTCTTTAAAGGGAATTTCCAAACGGTATCATCTGGAATGTCAGAGCACAGCGGATGGGACAATGGAAATTCGGATGTGGGAATATGATGCGCAGATTGCTTTGATGAATAAGGAATACCGGGACGGTGTGCTGTATGTGAAATTTCCGGATTCTGCAGTGATCTATCTGAGGAGCAATTCGAATACGCCGGATGAATTGAAAATTTGCGTTTGTATCGGACAAAAAGAACTATTTTACGAAATTCCGATCCTGAAAGTAAAGAACTATACGTTGGAAGAAATTTTTGAAAAACAACTATGGATGCTGATCCCGTTTTATATTTTTCGGTATGAAAAAGAATTTCGAATAATTAATGGAGATGAAAAGCGGCTTCGCAGTTTGAGGATAGAATATGAGAACGTAGCTGCACGGCTGGATCAGGAGTGCCAAAGCGGGCGTATGAAGCCAATTACCGGCGGCGCGTTGTGTGAACTGGCGAATAATGTAGTGGAAAAACTGGCGTCGAAATATGACAATGTGGAGAAGGAGGTTACGGAAGTTATGGGAGGAAAAGTGTTGAATTATCGATCGAAGGAGATTTTTCGGGAAGCCATGGAGAAGGGGCTGGAAGAAGGACGTAGGAAAGGTCAAGAAGAAGGACGCTTAGAAGGACGCTTAGAAGGACGTCTGGAAGGATCTAATCAAAAAACGGTCGAGTTGGTAACTAAAAAGTATCAAAAAGGCGATTCTGTATCCAAAATAGCGGAAGACCTTCTGATGAGTGTAGAGGAAGTAGAAGAAATCCTGGGGAAAATGACAGTAAGTCAGTAATAAACAGGCTTCCAATATTTAGAAGAGTGTGTATGCCGTTCTATCATCTAAGCAGATGTCAGGGCGGCATGTTTTCTAATATTGGGGCGGCAAGGGCTGCGGGAGAGAATCAAGATTGAAAAAAGAACACTGGATTTGCGGCGGCGCAGGCTGTGAAGCGCCGCTGTTTCGAAGAAGCTTCTGGCTGGATAGGACAGAGCGCTTTCAAAGCGCCCGTCTGGAAATCTGCGGACTGGGGTATTTTCTATTCTATATCAATGGAAAAAGGATCAGCGATCAGGAGCTGATGCCGGCGATGACAGACTACGCGTCGGTGCTCGGCTGTGAAACAACGTATCCGGTATGGGAGGAGCGCAGCGCACATCGCTGCCGGTATTTAAGCTTTGACTTACTTCCATATTTAAAGGCAGGAGAAAACGTACTTGCAGTACGACTGGGCAATGGCTGGTATCATCAGACAGAGCGGATTGCCGAAGGAAAATTTGTTTTCGGTCTGCCGAAGCTTTGGTTTGAGCTGACGTTGACGGATGCAGACGGAAGACAGGAATGGATTGAAAGCGACCGGCAGACATTGTGGCATCCGGGCGGATTGCTGAAAAACAACCTCTTTTTGGGAGAGGTGCGGGATTTGCGGAAAGAGCCGGAAGGCTGGCAGTATCTGGACGCTGATTTATCCGGTTGGAAGCCAGCACAACCGGTCCATGCACCGGAAACCCTTTTAGAAGAGCAGACCTGTCCGCCGGATCGTGTGATCCGAAAGCTTTATCCGATCCTGATTGGGGAGTACGATGGCAGAAAAATTTATGACTGTCGGGAAAATATCGCCGGGCGCGTTGTGCTTTCCTGCCTTGGAAAAAAAGGAGAATGCATTACGGTACGCCATGCAGAGGAGCTGGCAGCAGATGGTACGCTGGATTTTGAATCGGCGGGCGGCAGCGATCAGCTGCAGCAGGATCATTATATCTGCGACGGAAGGATACAGACACTGCATCCGTTGTTTTGTTGGCATGGCTTTCGTTATTTTGAGACGGAGGGATCCTGTGAGGTGCTGTGTGCAGAGGTGATCCATACGGATGTGGCGGTGACCAGCAGCTTTTCCTGCTCGGATCCTGTGCTGAACTGGCTTTATGAAGTCTATATTCGTACGCAGCTGGACAATTATCACGGTTGTATTCCGTCAGACTGCCCGCACCGAGAACGGCTTGGATATACCGGAGACGGTCAGCTGACGGCGGAAACGGCGATGCTGCTTCTGGATGCCAAAGAGCTGTATCGGAAATGGTATCAGGATATTTTGGACAGTCAGGGAAAAGAAACCGGACATATTCCGCATACCGCGCCATTTCTGGGCGGGGGAGGAGGACCCGGCGGCTGGGGCTGCGCAGTGTATCAGGTTCCGCTCGCATGGGCAAAAATTTATGGGGACGACAGCCTGCTTGTGCAGGGCTATGACGCGATCCTGCGCTGGTTCGATTATATGGATGCCCACAGTGAAAAGGGACTTGTGGTCCGCGAAGAGGAGGGCGGCTGGTGTCTGGGCGACTGGTGCTTCCCGGCATCAGAGGAAAAGGAGCAGCTGCCGGAGGCATTTATCAATACGTTCTACTACTTGCATGGATTGCAGGAAATGATGCAAATTTCAGAAAAAATGAATAATAAACTGTCAATTCGATTTGCGGAGCGGGAAAAGAATGTCAAAAATGCTTTTCTTGACGCTTATTTCGATCCGGAAACCGGAGATTTCTGCGAAGGAAGGGCAGCAGGTAACGCCTATGGACTGGCACTTGGGCTTGGGGATGAGCGGACGAAAAAGCATCTGGTCGAAAAATATGAAGCGCTCGGACGTTTTGATACCGGAATTTTCGGCACGTCGATGCTTTTGGAACAACTGTTTTCCATCGCCGCAGCCGCCCGTTGTTATCCCTACGCAGCCGGACGTTACTGCACCGCCAGCACAGGCATTGAAGCCGCTCAACCGCGAACTGCAGCCGCCAGCCGTGCCCGCGTCCGCACAGCATTTTTCTTACGAAATCCGTCTCAGCAGCCAGCGGCAGCTGACCTGGGCAAAGGGCAGTATCCAGACGCCGGATGGAATCCTTTCGGTGAGCTGGGAGCTTCTGGAAAACGGGGAAAAGCAGGTGGAGTGGAGCCTTGCGCCCGCAGGCGAGGACAAGGTGCCCACAATGTGATACGGAAGCTCGGCGTGTCGCACTACATTAAAGAAAAGGAGAAATAACATGATAGAAACAATTCTGGAGGAAATCCGTGGGCTGAATCTTCCGCTGTTCTGGCTGACGGAGTCGGAGCATGGAAAGCACACGACATGGAGCTTTGTGCCGGACAATCCGTGCAACGACATCTATTCCGTTACGAAGGTGTTCACCGTGACGGCGCTTGGTTTTTTATACGATCAGGGACTTTGGAAGCCAGACGATAAGATCTGCGATCTGTTTCGGAAAAAGCTGCCGGGGCGCTATGATCCGCAATGGGAAGAAGTGACGCTGGATCATGTGATCCGGCACCGAATCGGCGTGACGGAGGATTTTCTGGATATCGATAATTATGATATGACGCAGTTTGGTTCGGAGGATTTTTTAAAGCTCGCGTTTGAACGTCCGGTTCCGGTGCGGCCGGGCGTGGACTATCAGTACAGCGACGGTGCATATTATCTGCTGTCCCGCGTTGTGACGGAGCTTTCCGGAGAAAAGCTGGACGACTTTCTGCGCCCGCGCCTGCTGATGCCGCTGCATGTAAGGGAGGCGGCTTTTTCAAAGTGTCCGATGGGGTATCCGATTGGAGCGACCGGCATGTATGTGCGCACAGAGGACATGGCAAAGCTTGGCGAGGTCTATCAAAACGGTGGCACATTTGAAGGAAAGCGTCTGCTTTCGAAAGAGTGGGTCGAGCTTGTTTTTGAGCGGGAATATGAGCTTGCAAAGATGGAAAACGGAGGGCACTGCAAGGGCGGTATGAACGGACAGATGCTGTATCTGTCGCCTCATGGCCGCGTGATCGCGTGGCAGAGCTATGACCCGGAGGGAAAAGGGAACACGTTGATGGAATTGATTCTGAAAAATGAGTGAAAAGTGCGCATGGCGCGCTTTGAATAACAAAATCCCCGCTGTCACAGCGATTCAGGCTGTGGCGGCGGGGATTTTTGCCGTGAGCAGCGTTCTGGCAGCTTACACGGAATTTTTACATGTCGTATGCAGCAGCGAGTGTTACGGCTCAAGCATAAACTCTAAAAATTTCTTCGCATTTTCCGGGTGCTGGCAGTTGGCAGGGATGGTAAACCATGCATTTGCCCGATCTGTCAGCAGATATTTGGATCTGCTGACGCTGATGCCGATGGGGATTTCCCCGTCGGTATTGTCATCAGGAAGATCCTTGTATATAACCTGATCGCCGTACTGTGCCAGCTCCTCGTCGGTAAAATACTGGTGCAGGTCGCAGAACAGACCGGCTTCGAGATTGTGATCCATATAGGTATCATCTGTGATGAGGGCGTCTAAGGTCTTGCCGGATATCATCGCGATAATTTTCTGCATATTTGCATAGGAGTATTGATCGGAGTTTTCATAATCCACATACATATCCCGGTTGATTGCGGCACAGTCGCTGGAGGTATCGATGTCAGCATACTGCTCAAAATCGGCGATCATCGTGTCGGAGTCGACCTCGGTATTCAGGTAGCAGTTGACAAAGGCTGCTTCCATGACGGTATCCTTGCGCGTCGCAAAGGTGTAAATCAGGTTTCCCGCAAAGGCGAGAACCGCGATCACGACGATCGTTTGGATTTTATAATATTCCCAGAAATAAGCCCATTTTTCCTTGAAGGGTTTCCCTTTTAATTTTTGCTGCTGTTCCTTAACTTCGTCATGGACGGAATTGCCTGTTGCCATTGAGTGCCTCCCTGTAGTTCGGTGTTGAATCCTGTATTTTGCGGCATGCGGCAAAATCTGGTGCCGGTATCCTGTGTTCGATTGTTTCGATAGTATGGAAAGATTCATGCGCTGATATTTATCATAGTCGTTTGATTTTGGGAAGTCAATGAAAGCATTGTGATAGAAAAGTGAAAATTTTCTAAACTACCGGATAAGTCCCTGGGATACCTTGAAAAAAAGCGAATTCTGTACTATGATAGCTTTATCGGTTTGAAAAAGGGAGCACTGTCAAAAGGACAGACCTTTCAAAACCCTGAGCTTCCCGGGATGGGGAATAAATACGAAGGTGGTAAAGCAATATGAATGAAAGCTATGTAGAATGTCTGGTGGCGAAAAAACCGTCCAGTGCGATGAAAGCACTGCAGGTTTTTCTGATTGTCCTGGCGGTGATTTTTTTCCTGCTTAGCATGCTGAATGCCCTGATGTGGCTCGGAGTGGCAGCAGCCGGAATCGGAGCGTATTTTACTTCGCTCAATGCCAGCGTGGAGTTTGAATATCTGTACGTGGATAAGGAGATTTCCGTCGATAAGATTTTAAACAAAACCAAACGGAAAAAAGTCGAGAAGTTTGAAACAGAGCGTATGGAGATTTTTGCACCGATCAACTCCTGGCATCTGGACAACATGAAGAATCGTCAGCTTAAGGTGACGGACTATTCCAGCGGCGTTGCCGGACAGCCGGACAGACGCTATGTGATGATCTACAGCGGAGACCGCAAGATCATTTTTGAGCCCAGCGAAGCCATGGTAAAAGCACTTCAGTCTGTTGCGCCCAGAAAAGTATTTTTCGATTGACACAGAGTTTTAATTCTGTTACACTTGCCTCAAACGAACTGTCAGTAGTGTATTTACTGGCAGTTTTCATTGAATTGACAGTTAAAATACGCAGGAGGAGAGAAGATGGGTCAGATTATTGGCGAAGGCATTACCTTTGACGATGTGCTGTTGGTGCCGGCATACTCTCAGGTAATTCCCAATCAGGTCGACGTGACTACCTGGTTGACAAAAAAGATCAAGCTGAACATTCCGCTGATGAGTGCGGGAATGGATACCGTTACAGAACATAGAATGGCGATCGCAATGGCCAGACAGGGCGGTATCGGTATTATCCATAAGAATATGTCCATTGAGGCGCAGGCCGATGAGGTGGACAAGGTAAAACGTTCTGAGAACGGCGTCATTACAGATCCTTTTTCGTTATCCCCGGAGCATACCCTTGCAGATGCCAATGAGCTGATGGCAAAATTCCGTATTTCCGGTGTCCCGATCACAGAGGGCAAAAAGCTGGTCGGCATCATTACTAACCGCGACCTGAAATTCGAGACAGATTTTACCAAGAAGATTAAAGAATCCATGACCAGTGAAGGTCTGGTTACGGCTCCCGAAGGTATCACACTGGAAGAAGCAAAGAAGATTCTGGCAAAGGCAAGAAAAGAGAAGCTGCCGATCGTTGATAAGGACTTCAATCTGAAAGGCCTTATCACGATCAAGGATATTGAGAAGACGATCAAATATCCTCTTGCAGCAAAGGATGCACAGGGACGTCTGCTCTGCGGTGCAGGTGTTGGTATTACTGCCAATGTTCTGGATCGTGTGGCAGCTCTGGCAGAAGCCAAGGTTGACGTTATTGTTCTGGATTCCGCACATGGTCATTCTGAAAACGTACTGCGCTGCCTGCGCATGATCAAGGAAGCATATCCGGATCTGCAGGTAATTGCGGGCAACGTTGCAACCGGAGAAGCGACCAGAGCACTGATCGAAGCAGGTGCAGATGCCGTTAAGGTTGGTATCGGACCCGGTTCTATCTGTACAACCCGTGTGGTTGCAGGTATCGGTGTTCCTCAGATCACAGCTATCATGGACTGCTACGCAGTTGCAAGAGAATATGGTATCCCGATCATCGCAGACGGCGGTATCAAGTATTCCGGTGAAATCACCAAAGCAATCGCGGCAGGCGGAAGCGTCTGCATGATGGGTTCCATGTTTGCAGGCTGTGATGAGAGCCCCGGACAGTTCGAGCTGTATCAGGGACGTAAATACAAGGTTTACCGCGGCATGGGTTCCATCGCTGCTATGGAAAACGGCAGCAAGGATCGCTACTTCCAGACCGATGCCAAGAAGCTCGTTCCGGAAGGCGTAGAAGGTCGTGTTGCATACAAGGGTCTGGTAGAAGATACGGTATTCCAGCTGATGGGCGGTCTTCGCTCCGGTATGGGTTACTGTGGAACGAAGAGCATCGAAGAGCTGAAGGAAAATGGCAGATTTGTCAAGATTTCTGCAGCAGCTCTGCGTGAGAGCCATCCTCATGATATTCATATCACGAAGGAAGCTCCCAACTACAGCTCTGCGGACTGATTTTAACCGATTAGCCGCATAGCATAGGAATAGGATGTCCCTTTGGAGGGTATCCTGTTTTAACACAATCAAACACAAAACGTGTGACTGGCGGATTAGTGGAGATCACCACGGGGAGCACGTTTGAAGAAACCGACCGCCTGGGTACTGACAGCAGAAGATGATGTAAGTATTCAGGCGGTTTTTTATCGTATTCATTTCAAAATGGAGGACAACATGGAGCTTTTAAATCTTTCGGAAGAACTGAAAAACAACGCCTATCCGGGACGAGGTATCGTCATCGGCAAAACCCCTGACGGAAAACAGGCGGTAACAGCGTATTTTATTATGGGCAGAAGCAGCAATTCCCGCAACCGCGTGTTCGTAGAGGAGGGCGAGGGCATCCGCACACAGGCGTTTGATCCGTCCAAGCTGGAGGATCCGAGCCTGATCATCTATGCACCGGTTCGCGTGCTGGGCAACAAGACGATCGTTACAAACGGCGACCAGACAGACACGATCTATGAGGGCATGGACAAGCAGCTGACCTTTGAGCAGAGCCTGCGCAGCCGGGAATTTGAACCGGACGGTCCGAACTACACTCCCCGTATTTCCGGTATCCTGCATATCGAAAACGGCGGCTACAACTTTGCAATGTCCATTTTGAAGAGCGACGACGGCGATCCGTCCTCCTGCCTGCGCTACACCTTTGCTTACGAAAATCCGAAAGCAGGCGAGGGCAGATTTATCCACACCTATATGCATGACGGCAATCCGCTGCCGAGCTTTTCCGACGAGCCGAAGAAGGTTGCGATTTCCGGAGATATCGACAGCTTTACTCAGCTGGTTTGGGAAAGTCTGAATGAAGAAAATAAGGTTTCCCTGTTTGTGCGCTACATCGACATCGAAACCGGCAAATACGAGACAAGAATTGTGAACAAAAACCACTGAAAATGGAATGGAGGAAAAAATGAACGAAATTCAGTTAAAGTACGGATGCAACCCGAATCAGAAGCCTTCCAGAATTTTCATGGAGGCTGGCAGCGACCTGCCTGTTACCGTATTAAACGGCAAGCCAGGATATATTAATTTCCTGGATGCATTAAACGGCTGGCAGCTTGTTTCCGAGTTAAAAAAAGCGACCGGACTTCCGGCAGCAACCTCTTTTAAGCACGTTTCCCCGGCTGGTGCGGCCGTGGGACTTCCGCTGACGGATACGCTGGCAAAAATTTACTGGGTAGACGACCTTGGAGAGCTTTCTCCGCTGGCATGTGCCTACGCAAGAGCGAGAGGTGCAGACAGAATGTCTTCCTTTGGTGACTTTATTGCACTGTCTGATGTCTGTGACGCAGACACGGCAAAGCTGATCAAGCGCGAGGTTTCCGATGGAGTGATCGCTCCCGGCTATACCGATGAAGCGCTGGAGATTTTAAGAGCAAAGAAAAAGGGCGGATACAATGTTATCCAGATCGATCCCTCCTATCGTCCTGCCGAAATCGAGAGAAAACAGGTGTTCGGCGTGACCTTTGAACAGGGACGCAACGAGTTAAACATTGATGAAGAGCTGCTGTCAAACTTTGTAACAAAGAACAAAGAAGTGCCCGAAGAGGCGCTGATCGATATGAAGATCGCGCTGATCACCCTGAAATATACCCAGTCCAATTCTGTTTGCTATGTAAAAGGCGGACAGGCGATCGGTATTGGTGCAGGTCAGCAGTCCCGTATCCACTGCACGAGACTGGCAGGACAGAAAGCGGATAACTGGTGGCTGCGTCAGTCTCCCCAGGTGCTTGGACTGCAGTTTGTAGACGGCCTTGGACGCGCAGACAGAGACAATGCCATCGATGTTTACATGGGTGATGAATACGAAGATGTGCTGGCAGAGGGCGTATGGCAGACCCGTTTCAAGGTAAAGCCTGCTGTCTTTACGAGAGAAGAAAAGCGTGCATGGTTAAACCAGCTGACCGATGTAACCCTTGGCTCTGACGCATTCTTCCCGTTTTCCGATAACATCGAACGCGCACATAAGAGCGGCGTAAAATACATTGCACAGCCCGGCGGCTCCGTCCGCGATGATGCGGTCATCGAATGCTGTGATAAGTATGACATGGCGATGGTATTTACCGGAATCAGACTGTTCCATCACTAAGCTACACAAAACGGCACACCGGCTCGGATGAGCAGTGGCTGAAACTCCAGGGGCAAAGCGGTGACATCGCAAAAAATACAGGATATCGCCTAGTATCGGAAGGCGGTAAAGATTGAAAAATAAAAACCAGATACCCGAGAGGCGAAGCCTTTCTGGCATCTGGTTTTTTTATAAAAATCTTTTTGTTACAATAATTATTTTCCGGAAAATCCTCAGATCACATCATCCGGCTGAGGATCGCATCCATATCCGCCGTCATAAGATTGTTCCGGCTTTAAGCTTAAATAATAACCGGCGTTGGTAATCTCGGTATAAGGAGTTACATACAGGCTTGCAATACCGCAGGTAACACCTGTAAGCAGATACCAGAGGATAAAGGAAAGCTGCAGCACGAAGTATTCCCACAGATGACCGCTCATCAGCTCTTTACTTTCATTGACACACTGACGGATTCCCTTATTGGGATCTTCTGCCAGAATGTAGAAGGCCTGGGAATAACGCAGTGCAGCGATGATGCCGGGGATGTAGCACAGGCAGCTCCACAGCATGATGAACAGTCCCATCCAGAGGGAAAGACCAAAAATCTTGAGCAGCATGGGAAAGTATGCAAGCAGCTCGGAAATGCCGGCTTCTTCATGCTTGAAAACCTTCAGGCTGTATGCATAATAACCAAACTGAACGGTACCGATCAGTAGGCCGATAACGATCGCAACAACCAGGTAGATCAGGAAAGCGCCGATGCTGGGGGCATAGTTTAAAAATGCACTGTCTTCATACATGCCGGAGCTGATGGCTGCAGCAAAGTAGGTAGTAAAGCCGCAGATACTGGAAACAATACCAAGAATGATCTGCGCGGCGAGCTGGATCGCCCAGAAAACAAGGGTGGTGAGTACCGGATGCGGATTTGCCGCTTTCATAGCGTCCTTGGCATCCTGTTTGAGTAAGGCACGATTCATAAGTGAGTCCTCCTGCATAAGAAAGTATAGTTATAACATTTGTACAGCAGGGTATTCCGAAACTGATAAAAATATCCCTGCAAAAGGTATTTTATCACACAACAGGGGGAAAGAACATTATTATTTTCTTAAGAACGATGTTGTATTTTAATGTTTGTTTTGATAAGATAAAACAATAATAAGGAAATGAAAGGATGGGAGATAAGGAAAATGGCTGAATTCTCGAAAGAAAATCCTGCAGCAGAAGAAGCAAAGGAGCCTGTTTCCAGAAACTTCATCGAGCAGATGATTGATAAAGATCTGGAGGAAGGCGTTTACGAAACAGTACATACCAGATTTCCGCCGGAACCCAACGGATATCTGCATATCGGACATGCCAAGAGCATTCTGTTAAATTATGGACTTGCAAAGCAGTACGGCGGTAAATTCAATCTCCGTTTTGACGATACCAATCCGACGAAGGAAAAGATCGAATTCGTAGAATCCATCAAGGCGGACGTAAAATGGCTGGGCGCAGACTGGGAGGACAGACTGTTCTTTGCATCCAACTATTTCGACCAGATGTATGAGGGCGCTGTAAAGCTGATTCAGAAAGGCAAAGCTTACGTTTCCGATCTTTCTGTAGATCAGATCCGCGAATACCGCGGTACGCTGACCGAGCCGGGTAAGATGGATCCCGGTGCAGAGAGAAGTGTAGAAGAAAACCTCACTCTGTTTGAAGAGATGAAAGCGGGCAAATATGCCGACGGCGAAAAGGTTCTGCGCGCCAGAATCGATATGGCAAGCCCGAATATGAACATGAGAGATCCGGTTATTTATCGTGTGGCGCACATGACACATCACAATACCGGAGATAAATGGTGCATCTACCCGATGTACGATTTTGCACATCCCATCGAGGATGCCATCGAGGGCATTACCCATTCCATCTGTACGCTGGAATTTGAAGATCACCGTCCGCTGTACGACTGGGTTGTACGGGAGCTGGAATACAAACCCTATCCGCCCCGTCAGATCGAGTTTGCAAAGCTGTATCTGACCAATGTTGTTACCGGCAAACGTTATATTAAGAAGCTGGTAGAGCAGGGCATCGTAGACGGCTGGGACGATCCCCGTCTGGTTTCCATCGCAGCGCTTCGCCGCAGAGGCTTTACACCGGAATCCATCAAAATGTTCGTAGACCTGTGCGGTATTTCCAAGAGCAATTCTTCCGTAGATTATGCGATGCTGGAATATTGCATCCGGGAAGACCTGAAATTAAAACGCGCCAGAGTGATGGCAGTGGTTGATCCGGTGAAGCTTGTGATCGACAACTATCCGGAAGACCAGATCGAGTATCTGGACGCTCCGAACAACCTGGAAAACGAAGCACTGGGCAGCCGTAAGGTTCCGTTTGGCAGAGAGCTTTATATCGAACGCGAAGACTTTATGGAGGAGCCTCCGAAGAAATACTTCCGTATGTTCCCCGGCAACGAGGTGCGCCTGATGAACGCGTACTTTGTAACCTGCACCGGCTGTGAAAAGGATGAAAACGGCAATGTAACCGTAATCCATGGAACCTACGATCCTGCAACCAAGTCCGGAAGCGGCTTTGAAGGACGTAAGGTAAAGGGCACCATTCACTGGGTAGCGTGCCAGACTGCAGTTAAGGCAACCGTTCGTCTGTATGAGAACATCATTGATGAAGAAAAGGGCGTTTACAATGAAGACGGCTCCCTGAACTTAAATCCCAACTCCCTGACCGTAAAGGAAGCATGGATCGAGCCTTCCTTAAAGGAAGCAAAGCCCTACGAAAGCTTCCAGTTCGTCAGACAGGGATACTTCTGCGTAGATTACAAGGATTCCAAGCCGGGCGAGCCGGTATTTAACCGGATTGTATCCTTAAAGAGCTCCTTTAAGCTTCCGAAAAAGGACTGAGCCTATGCAGGATCTGGTAATTGAGTGGAAAGAGGATGGGACCCATCTTTACGAACAGATTTATCAATATATCAGAGACGAAATCAGAAGGGGGAAGCTTCTCTGTCAGGAGAAGCTTCCCTCGACGCGTTCTCTGGCGGAATATTTGCAGGTATCCCGTAGTACGGTAGAGCTGGCGTATGACCAGCTCGTGGCGGAGGGATATCTGGAGGCGGTACCTTATAAAGGATATTTTGTCGCACGGGTGGAGGAACTGTACCAGATGGAGACCGCGCCGGACGCAGGAATAACGTCTCGCGAACAGGCTGGCAGCTTTTCGCGTGCAGATGCAGGCGGCGATTGCCTTTTCCTTTCAGATGCCGCTTGCGCATCCAAAGCTGCATTGGACGACTCGTCTGCGGTGCCGCCCGTTTTGGTTGATTTTTCTCCGAATGCGATCGACATGCGTAATTTCCCGTTTGATTTATGGCGGAAAGTCAACAGAAACGTTCTGAATCTAAACAACCAAGACCTGTTTTTGCCGGGAGATCCGATGGGCGATCTTTCGCTGCGCCGTACGATTTCCCGATATCTGCATGCATCCCGTGGTGTGTCCTGCAGACCGGAGCAGATCGTGGTTGGAGCGGGAAATGATTATCTGCTGATGCTGCTCCGTTATGTTTTCGAGGAAACAATCACAGCGGCGTTTGAAAATCCGACCTATCCGCGTGCATGGAAGATTTTTCAGCTCTTTGCGGGGAAAGTGGTTACGGTATCGTCGGATGCCAGCGGAATCTGCATAGAAGAGCTGGAAAAATCGGGCGCGCAGGTGGTCTATGTGATGCCGTCGCACCAGTATCCCACCGGGCGTATGATGCCGATCGGGCGCAGGACAGAGCTTTTAAACTGGGCAGCACGGGAAAAGGAACGCTATATTATAGAAGATGATTATGACAGCGAATTCCGTTACCGTGGAAAGCCCGTACCGTCCCTGCAGGCGAGTGATGCGGCGGGAAAGGTGATCTATATGGGAACCTTTTCCAAGTCGATTGCACCTGCAATCCGTGTCGGGTATATGGTGCTGCCGGAGGCTTTGCTGGAGCGCTACCGGCAAAAATGCGCCTGCTTTTCGTGTACGGTTTCGAGAGTCGACCAGGCGGTGCTGGAGCAATTTCTGGACAGCGGTGCGTTTGAACGGCATTTGAACCGGATGCGGAAAAGCTACAGCAGAAAACACGAAGCGCTGCTGGACGGGCTGAAACCCTTTTTCAGGCAATTTGACCTTTCGGGAGAAAATGCGGGACTGCATCTTTTGCTCACGGATCGCGTCGGACGCAGCGAAAAAGAGCTTGTCGATGCGGCGCGCCGACAAGGTGTGAAAGTCTATGGTCTGTCGTCAGCGTTTGTGGGGGCAGCCGTGCCTGGCGGTGAGCAGGGAACCGTGTCCGCCGCGCCCGCGAAGCCGCCGGCGGCTGAGATGACCGGTGTGTCGCAGAAACCCGCGCCTGGCGCAACCGTTCTGATCGGCTTTGGCGGCCTGACGGAGGACGAAATCCGGGATGGTCTGGAGCGGCTTGCGGCGGCGTGGCTGATCGAAAAATGATTGTGATTTTTTAGGGATAAATATAGGATTATTAGGGTTGACGAACCAGATGGAAAACGTTATAAAAGAAGTGGTATTGATTTTTAATACCTGAGAATATAACACAACACGGAGGAATTCAGATGGGGATCATGAGTTCAGAATGGCGTGGCAGACTGCAGCATTGGATGCGCACGCTGAAGGATGATTTTTACAGACCTTTGGGGGAGATTTCCTGGGAAGCGTTCCGCACAATGGATCACTTGTCTCAGGAGGAAGCGATGAACGGCCCGTTCGAGCCTGTAGAGCCCGGCTTTACCTGGGGCAAGACCTGGGAATATTGCTGGTTTAGAGGCAAAGTGGTTCTGCCTGCAGAAGCACAGGGCAAGAGAATTGTCATGGATTTAAAACCGGACGGCGAATCCACGCTGTTTGTAAACGGTCAGGAATTCGGTACCTACCGTGCTTCCTGGGTAACCCAGAAGCATCATTTCGTAGAAGATAACGTTCTGACCACTGACGCTGTGGCAGGAACAGAATATGAAATCCTGATGGAAACCTACGCAGGCCATTATTATCCGGAATCTCCGGACGGCGGCTGCGCAACCGGCCCGGTACTTCCCGGCGCATATCAGGACCCGCTGGAAGAGGGCAAGAGACGTACCCTCGGTATCTGCACCTTCGGTATCTGGAATGAAGACGCATATCAGCTGTGGATGGATGCAGACACCTTAAGACAGCTGTTGGACAAGCTCGATCCGAATTCCCTGCGGGCTGCAAAGATCGCAGAGGCGCTGGAGGCCTTTACCCTTGTGGTTGATTTTGAGCAGGATGAGGCTGGCAGAATCGCATCCTACAAGGCAGGCAGAGAAGCACTCCGCCCTGCACTGGAAGCGAAGAACGGTTCCACTATGCCTGTATTCTACGCAATCGGCAATGCCCATATCGACCTGGCATGGCTGTGGCCGATGGCAGAGACACACAGAAAGACAGAGCGTACCTTTGCAGCACAGCTGCGCCTGCTGGAAGAATATCCGGAATACAAATATATCCAGAGCCAGCCTGCCGGCTATGAGATGTGCCGTAAATACTACCCCGAGCTGTTTGAAAGAATCAAACAGGCGGTTAAGGATGGCCAGTGGATCGCAGAGGGCGCGATGTGGGTAGAACCGGATACGAATATGGCTTCCGGTGAAGCACTGATCCGTCAGCTGCTCTACGGCAAACGCTATTATCAGGAAGAGTTCGGCGTAGACAGCAAGATGCTGTGGCTGCCCGATACCTTTGGTTATACCGCTGCACTGCCCCAGATTTTGAAGAGCTGCGGCGTTGAATATCTGGTAACTCAGAAGATTTTCTGGTCTTACAATGAAGGCGAACAGTTCCCTTACCATTATTTCTACTGGGAAGGCATGGACGGCACGAAGATCAGCTCCTTCCTGCCTACCAGCTACACCTACCGCACCGACCCTACCGAGCTGATGAACGTGTGGGAGAACAGAAGCCAGAAGAGAGATCTGGATGCATTCCTCCTGCCCTTTGGTTACGGCGATGGCGGCGGCGGCCCGGCAAGAGATTATCTGGAATATGCGAAGCGTGAGGCTGACCTGGAAGGCTGCCCGAAGGTAAAACTGGAGGGCCCCATCGAGTTCTTCCAGGATATGGAAGCAGAAGGCGGACCGAAGCATACCTATACCGGAGAGCTGTATTTCAGCGCCCACCGCGGAACCTATACCTCTCAGGCAATGGTGAAGAACAACAACAGAAGATGTGAGCTTTCCATGCGTGATCTGGAATTGTGGGGCACGCTGGCAGCCCAGAAGGGACAGACATATCCTGCAGAGGCAATTGAGCGTCTGTGGAAAGAAGTCCTGCTGCATCAGTTCCACGACATCCTGCCCGGTTCCTCCATCGCAAGAGTTTATGAGGACGCGGAAAAAGCATTCCATGCAATTCTGGAAGAAAGCCATGAGCTGACTGCAAAGGCAGTTGCAGGTCTGGTAGAAGCCGGAAATGGCGTGACTGTCGGCAACTCCCTGGGATTTGCATATGACACACTGGTTGAGCTGCCGGAAAGCTTTGCGGCAGGTGCACAGACCAGAGAAGGCAAGGCTGTTCCGACCGAAAAGATCGGTGACAAGGTATATGGTCTTACAGAAGTTCCTGCTTATGGTATGGTTTCCCTGGTTCCTGCAGAAACCCAGACCAAGGCAGCAGACAGTGTTTCCCTGACTCAGGACGGCGATACCTTCATTCTGGAAAACAATCAGGTGAAGGCTGTCGTAGACGGCAAGGGTGAGGTGGTATCCTTTGTTCTGAAGACAAGCGGCAGAGAGTTCGCAGCTGAGCCGATGAACCGTTTCCACTTATATAAAGATGTTCCGCGTCTGTTCGATGCATGGGATATCGATTCCAACTACATCGATCAGGAAATCACCGCTGCAGAGGATGTGACGGTAACCGTTGAAAGCACAGGCAGCCTGCGCAGTGTCCTGAAGGTAACCGGCCGCATCAGCAATTCGCCCTTCGTTCAGTACATCCGTCTGGATGCAGACAGCACAAGACTGGAATTCGAAACTGCCATCGACTGGAAAGAGCTGCATCGCCTGTTAAAGGTTGGCTTCCCTGTCAACGTATTTGCAGAGAACGGGATCAACGAAATGCAGTTCGGTTATGTAGAGCGGCCTACCAGACGCTCCAGAGCATATGAAAAAGACCGTTTTGAGGTTTGCAACCATCGTTACAGCGCTCTGTGCGATCAGGCTCACGGTGCCGCAGTGCTCAATGACTGCAAGTATGGTATCAGCATGAACGGCAATGCACTTGAGCTGACCCTGCTCCGTGCAGCAGCTGCTCCTGAGATGCATGCAGACAACAGAGAACATCACTTTACCTACGGCTTTACTGCATGGGAAGGCAGCTTTGCAGACAGCGACGTAGTTCGTCAGGGCTATGAGATGAACGTAAAGCCTGTTATTACAGCTGGTGTTGTGGATACCTTCAGCGCCTTCGGTGTAGAGAAAGACAACGTTATTCTCGAATCCGTGAAGCTGGCTGAGGACGGCAGCGGCGACCTGATCCTGCGTCTGTATGAAGCGAAGAAGGCAGCAGTCAATACGAAAGTATTCACTGCGCTCAACGTTGCACAGGCATGGACCTGCGATATGCTGGAAAAGAAAGAAGCAGAGGTTGCTGTGGAAGATAACACCGTATCCCTTGATTTCAGGGCATTCGAAATCAAGACCCTGCGCCTGAAACTGGCATAAAAAGACTCATCTGAAAACATAAAACCCCGGCAGAAGCCTGATGAAAAGTTTCTGTCGGGGTTTTTATGCAAAAAAGGTGTAGCTGCAGGTTGTCGGTCAGCTCCTGCGGCTTCAATGTGATGAAGCATTTGAACGTCAAAGCGTTTTGGAGGAAATACGGAACGGAGGAGAGAATGAAAGAGAAAAAAGGGAGCTTCAGCGGCTCAATCGGATTTGTGCTGGCTGCGGCCGGGAGTGCGGTAGGTGTCGGAAATATTTGGCGTTTTCCTTATTTATGTGCAAAGGACGGCGGCGGACTGTTTTTGCTTATTTATCTGGTGCTGGTGTTGACATTTGGTTTTGTTCTTTTGACAACGGATGTGGCGATCGGGAGGAAAACAAAGAAAAATGCGCTGAATGCATTTGCTGCGATTTGTCCGAAGTGGAAATTTCTGGGATATCTGACGTTTCTGGTCCCGGTGCTGATTATGACCTATTATTCGGTCATCGGCGGCTGGATTACGAAATATTTTGTGGAATACCTGGTATCTGGGGACAATGTGCCTGCACAGGACGGATATTTCACTTCGTTTATCACGTCAAAGGCAGCCCCGATCGTGTTTATGCTTCTGTTTCTGGCGCTGACAGCAGCGGTCGTTTACGGTGGTGTGGAAAAGGGAATCGAAAAGGTTTCGAGCTTTATTATGCCGGTGCTGGTTGTTTTGATTGTGGCGATTGCGATTTTTTCCTTGACGCTGTCGGCAGAAGGGGAGGACGGTACGGTTCGGACGGGAATGCAGGGACTGGCGATTTATCTGCTGCCGGATTTTCATGGACTGACGGTGAAACGGTTTCTGGAGATTTTGCTGGATGCGATGAGCCAGCTGTTTTTCTCCCTGAGTGTTTCGATGGGTATCATGGTGACTTACGGTTCCTATGTAAAAGATGACGTGGACTTAAATAAAACGACGAACCAGATCGAAATTTTTGATACGGGAATTGCATTCCTCGCTGGAATGATGATTCTGCCTGCTGTTTATGTGTTCCTTGGAAAAGAGGGCATGGCGTCCGGCCCCAGCCTGATTTTCATTTCGCTGCCGAAGGTCTTTGCGGCGATGAGAGGCGCAGGAAGAATCGTGGCAATCGCCTTTTTCCTGATGATGGGCTTTGCGGCGCTGACATCGTGTGTATCCGTTATGGAAACGCTGGTTGCAAACTGTATGGAAGTATTTCATCAAACGCGCAAAAAGATGTGTGGACTGATCGGCGTTTATTCGCTGGTAACGGCGGTGCTGATCTGCCTTGGCTACAACGTGCTTTACTTTGAACTGCCGCTGCCAAACGGTTCCACCGGACAGCTGCTCGATGTGATGGACTATATCAGCAACAGCTTTCTGATGCCGTTTATTTCCTTGCTGACGAGTATCCTGATCGGCTGGGTGATTGGCCCGGACTGGATCGTTGGTGAGGTGGAGAAAAACGGTGAGCGCTTTACAAGGGCGAAGCTGTATCGTGTTATGATCAAATACGTCGTGCCGGTTGTGATGCTGATCCTGTTTTTGACCTCGACAGGACTGTGGAATAGGATTGCGTAAGGATTGATTCTAATTC
>ERZ1026884.811-NODE-811-length-18874-cov-4.279345_pt1 | contig 18874 bp, 18 predicted proteins | sample MGYA00380172_ERZ1026884 | MGnify/ENA primary metagenome ERZ1026884 (study PRJEB33269, sample SAMEA4719808) | human gut metagenome | biome: human-associated habitat; feature: organic feature; material: feces | place: Cameroon | collected 2013-10 ... | reverse complement strand
CCTGAAAAGGGACTGTATGGGCAACGAGCAGCTGCTGCCGGCATACAACATACAAGCTCTGCAACAAAACCATGAAAAAACAGAACGTTGCCTGAATGCTCCTTAGACGCTTTCTCTGGGGGTATGGGGGATTTATACTCTTTTTTCTTTTATTGTTTTACTTGACATAAATTGCTACGGGGGCTGTGGAAGAACTTTTCGTTCTTTCACAGCCCCTTGCTTCAGTGTTTTTTAGGCTGCCGCCCGCCGCTTGTTTTTTATCGGGCAAACAGGTGCTCCTGAAGCCGTTCGATTTGCCCGTGGCAGGCCTCAATCCTTGCCTTCGCAGTCTCGTCGCCGTTGACATATGCCAGCATCAGGCGGCCTTCCTCAACGCACAAATCGTCGTGCAGCGGAAAGTATTCATCATGCAGGAACTGGAAATAATCGACCATTCTCTTTTCGCCGTAGATGCGGGCATGCTCGCCCGGGTATTGCTCCACTGCCACGCACCGACCGCATCGCATGGCTGCCAGCAGCTCGTCCCGCTCCAGAGAGGGCGCCAGCACATAGGTTTTACCAATGTCAAACCACTCGCCGTTTACAGATCCGTGCGAGTCATCCGAGCCTTCCGGAATAGCACGCTTGCCATTCTTGCCAGAATTATACCACGCAACGACCTGAAGCTGATTCTCATGCTGGAAGTTTCCGCCGTTAATCAACTCAAGCACATCATAGTCGATATGCTTAAGGAAGTAATCGTACAGATCTCCAGGCTGATTATAAGCGCCGTACCATGTCCAGTTGGGATGGCACAGAATGCTCAGGCCGTTCGCTTCGCGGATTTTATTGAACACCCATTTGCTGGCCGCAATTTCAAACCGGCACAGATTCTCTGGCACATCCGTCAGTGTTTTTTCGATTTCCGCCACCTCAGCGCGATACCTTGCCTCATCGGCTCGATACAGATTGTTAACGCTGTAATCGCCGCCGAAATTGATAATATGAATGTAGTTATCCGGCGAATGCACCTCTTCGCCCGGCAGAAGCTTCATATTCAGCGCTACGCCGTCATAAGCCTTGATGCCCTCGAGCGAAGGCTCATATTGCCCGTGATCGGTTAGCCCGGCAAAGTCATAGCCGTAGCGGCGATACCACGCAAGCACGACCTCCGGCGCTTCCACGCCATCCGAGCGGAAGGAGTGAATATGCATATTGCCGCGGAAAGGACGCAGCGAAAGCAGATCATCAGCCAGCGCATATACAGACAACTTCAGACAGGAGATTTCCCGCCATTCCTTGGTATTGTTTTTCTGTATGCCCTTATCCTCGATCCACAGCTGATACGGCTGCTCGCGCGTATAGGTAAAGGCAAATTCAAGCGAGCCGTCCCGGGGCTTGGCTTCCAGGATCGGATAATCCGGTTCGTAAGGAACGCGCGCGCGCTCGTCCGTGGGAATTACATGTATATAATACGTTTTATTATCGTCAAAGCGCACATGGCGGCTCAGAGGGCGGATATGCACAACGGTTTCTCGATTTAGCGGAACGATTCTGGGGTATACATCATAGTAAACCAGTTCGTTTTTCATAGGTGGTATTCTCCTTGTCTGCATAAGATGCTGGAGCCGCCGCAAAAACGGCGGCTCCGCAAATCAATTAATACGTCAGTCCTTATCCGCCCAATACTCATCCAGAGCGGCCTGAGCCTCTTCCTGGCAGATGGTCAATGCTTCGATGACGTCCACACCCTCCAACAGAACGCGGTCGCACATATCGTAATATGCGTTATCCACGTAACCGCCGGTCGGGTCAACATGCAGTTTGATGGCATTCTCCACTGCTCCAATCACGATCGGAACCTGCGGATTCTCTTTGCAATACGCTGCAAACTCGGGATCCTCCAGCGCGGTTTTACGGGTGACGACATAACCGCCGGTCATGGCAATCAGTGCCTGCACATGGTTGGAGTTAAGGAACTTCAGGAAATCCCAGGCCGCATCCTTCTTTTCCTGCGAGATTCTTCTGGAAATAACGCCCAGATGCGCGTCCGTGGTCGAGGCAACCCCGTGGTCGCCAAAGCCGGGCTGGCTGTGGCATCCAACGATGGTGAAGTCCAAATCGCCCATGTCTCCGGGAGAGCCGGTATAGCCAGCCGCACGTCCCTGGATAACGTCGTCAATGTTCTTGTACCAGTACTCCCAGCCAGTGCCGCCATGGTTCATCGTCATGATGCCTTCCTTGAAAGCATTGGAGAAGAACGTCATAACGTCGACCCACTCAGGCGCAAGGAAATTGACGGTCTTGCAGTCCAGATCGGTAAAGTACTCGCCGCCAGCAGAATGCACGGCGTCAACAAAGTTGAAGGTCTTCCACATTGGCTCCCAGCCGTAGAAGATGGTATTACCCGCTTCATCCTTCTTTGAGATTTCCTTCAGCACCTTGTACAGATTCTGCCAGGTGGAAAAGGTCTCCTCGATGTCATACCCCTCGAAGGCGTCCAGACGGTAGTACATCACCTGAGACGAGGCGAACAGCGGTACGCCCAAAAGGGTCTCTCCATCCTTGTCATACATACAGCTGATACAGCCTGCCAGCAGATCCTCAGCATGGAAATCCGCATCATTCTCATACCTGTCATTCAGCGGCTCCAGATAGCTTTCGATGCCCGGGATGTTGCCGATCTGCGTGTGCATGCAGGCAGGCTCCGTGCCGGAGGCCAGCGCGGCCTGATAACTCTGGCGCAGGGTAAAATAGTCCGCATACTGCACGCCAGTAACACGCACCTTGTCCTGAGAAGCATTATACTCGTCGATCAGGCTGATAAACAGATCGCCCAGCTTACCGCCAAGGCCAAACCAGTACTCGATTTCAACAGGTCCTTCAGCAAATGCGGAGAACGCGCCAAGCAGTATGGTCAAGCAGAGCAATATGCAGCAATACTTTTTCATCATTTGAAAGAGCCTCCTTCTCAATGTAAGTATTTGTCGGTATTTGTTCTGTCGATGCAGCGCGGAGGATCACTCGACACTGGCCCAGTATTCATCCAGAGCGGTCTGTGCTTCTTCCTGGCAGATGGTCAGCGCTTCAATGACGTCCATGCCCTCCAGCAGGATGCGGTCGCACATGTCATAATATGCATGGTCTACATAACCTCCTGTCGGATCCAATGCACTCTTGAGACCATGTTCGACAGCATCCATAGCCACCTTCATCTGTGGGTTCTTTTCGCAATAGGCCGCATATTCCGGGTCGTTCAGCGCGGTCTTGCGGGTAACGGCATAGCCGCCGACCATAGAAATCTGCCCCTGCGCATAATCGCCGTTGAGGAACTTGAGGAAATCCCACGCAGCGTCTTTTTTCTCCTGGGAAACGCGCTTGGAGATGACGCCCATATGCGGGTCAACGTTGTTGCCGGCTTCATGCCCGCCAAAGCCGGGCTGACGGTGGCAGCCGACGATGGTGAAATCCAGGTCGCCCATATCGCCTACAGAGCCGGTATAGCCAGCTGCGCGGCCCTGCACAACGTCGTCGATGTTCTTGTACCAGTACTCCCAGCCAGTGCCGCCGTGGTTCATCATCATGATGCCGTTCTTATACGCTTCAGAGAAGAAGGTCATGACCTCGACCCATTCGGGCGCAAGGAAATTAACGGTCTTGCATTCTTCGTCAACAAACATAGCTCCGCCGGCGCCGCGGACGGTGTCAACCCAGTTGTAGCCGCCCCACATGGGCAGCCAGCCGTAAAAGGTGGTATTCCCTTTTTCGTCTTTCCTGACGATCTCCAGAAGCACCTTATACAGGTTCTGCCAGGAGGAGAAGGTCTCTTCGATATCGTACCCTTCAAAGGCGTCCAGGCGATAGTACATCACCTGCGTTGTGGCGAACAACGGCACGCCTACGATGGTACCATCTTCGGTATACATGCCGTCCAAGCAGCCTGCCAAAAGATCCTCCGCCTTGAAGTCCTTGTCGTTTTCATACCGTTCATTCAGCGGCTCGAGGTAGTCTTGAAATTTCGGGACGCGCGAAAGTTGCGAGTGCATACAGGCAGGTTCCGTTCCAGCGGCCAGCGCGCTCATATAGTTCTGCATGTTGACCTCGTAGCTGGCAGACTGTATGCCGGTAACATGCACTTTGTCCTGAGAAGCGTTGTATTCGTCGATCAGCCGCAGGAAAAGCTCGCCCAGCTTTCCGCCGAGACCGAACCAGTATTCAATCTCAACGGGACCCTCGGCAAAGACGGGGACTGTGCCAAGCATCAAGGCCAGGCAGAGCAGTGCGCAGAGCAGTTTCTTCATTTTCTTCCTCCTTTGTTCGTTTAGTAAACGGTATACTCAAACGGCAGACGCCATTTGGAAACGGGGTTATTCTTTAACGGCAGAGTCGTTGCTCATGCCAGCAACAATGTACTTTTCGCAGAAGACGAAGATCAGCATCAGGGGCAGGACGATGATGGTGCAGGCGGCCATGATCGCTCCCCACTTCATTCCATAAGCGCCCTCCGCTACAAAGAACAGCTGCAGTCCCTGGCTGACAAGGAAGTTCTTCTTGGATTTCAGCACCAGTGATGGCCAGACATAGCTGTTATAATTGCCGATGAAGCTGAAGACGCCGAGCGTGACGAACGAAGACGCGCTCATGGGCGCGATGATGCTCCACAGGATCCGGAAATGACGCGCGCCGTCAATTTTTGCTGATTCAACAATGGCCGGCGATATCTGTCCGAACATCTGACGGAAATAGAAGATTGAGAAAATACTCGCGCCGCAGGAGATGATGAGGCCGATGTGCGTATCAATCAGCCCAAGCTTGGCCAGGATGACATAGGAAGGGATGTTGGTAACGGCGGTCGGCATGATGTATGTGACCATGATCGCAGTAAAGAACACCGTTTTTCCCTTCATGCGGATATGCGTCAGGGCATAGGCAAACATGGCCGAGTTGATGAGCACAATGGTTGTTACCGCCAGTGCGACAATTAAACTGTTGAAGGTATAGCGCAGCAGATAACCATCGCCGATAGCATCCGTAAAGTTCACCCATTGGGCAACAGCAGGGAAGAGAACGGGCGGACGCGCCCAAATCTCGTCCTTGGTTTTAATGGCATTCGTCAGCATCCAGAAAAATGGCATAGCCACAATCAGGCTGCAAAGCGTCAGGAAAACATTGCGAATGATGCTGACGATCGTTTTCTTCAGGCTGCGTTTCCGCTTGCCGTGAATCAGTGTTTCAGCTCGCTGCTTGTACATTCGGTGCCTCCTTTACGCATTCTTGTTTTCTGCAATGCTCGTCTTGCTGGCCGCAGACTCGATGACAGACAAAATGACGGTGATAAAGACCAGAACCATGGCGACTGCACTGGCTTTTCCTGTATTGAATGAGCCGAACGCCTCTGTATAATAGTAATACAGAATCGTGCGCGTAGCGCCTGCCGGTCCGCCGCTTGTCAGCACCTGTATTTGGTCGTAGGCCTGCATGGTAGAAATCGTGTTAATAATCAGCAGGAAAAACGTCGTCGGCGCGATCATGGGCATGGTGACATACCAGAATTTCTGGAATCCGTTCGCGCCGTCTACCGTGGCCGCATCGTGCAGGCTTTCCGGCACTTTTTTAATGCCCTCCAGGTAGAACACCATCGTATAGCCCATGCTCTTCCAGACCGTAACGATAATAACCGAGAGCATGGCTGTATCGCGGCTGCCCGTCCACTTGAGCGGAGACAGGCCGAACAGAGAGCGTACGTAATTGAAAAAGCCGGAGCTGGGATCATACAGCCAGGACCAGATGATGCTTGCCGCAACCATGGGGGTGATGTATGGCACGAACATCATCGTGCGGTAGAAGCCGGCACCGCGCCGCGAGTTGACCAGCACCAGCGCCAGAATCAATCCCATCAGAATATTGGGAATGGTAGCGCCCACAGAAAACACGAACGTGTTTTTAATGATCTTGAAAAAGTTTGCGCTCTTGAACAGGGTCACATAGTTTTTAATGCCAACCCATTTGATCTCCGGCGAAATCATATCCCACTTGGTGAAGCTCAGGCCGACTGTCAGAAAAACAGGCAGCATCCAAAACACCATCAGGGGGATCAGCGCCGGCAGAAGAAACGCGATGCCGACACGTGTTTCGCGCATCAGGCTGTTCTTTTTCTTATTCATGCGTCCGCTCCTTTCCATATTTGCGGCAAGTAGCCCAGTCTTCCCCTGCCATAGTCGGTCAGCCGGTAGGTGAACAGCAGCGTTTCATTTTCCCCGACATCTGTACGGATATCCTCGATCATGCCGGAAGCACGCAGCGAATCACAGTGCTGAGACAACATCCTGAACGTAAACTGCCCTTCACCTCCATATTCGTCCTTCAGATCGCGCAGCAGGTCGCTGATGGTAAAAGCACTTCTGTGCGAAGCATATTCCAGTATCCGAAAACGCAGCGGAAGCGTTTTTCTCTCAGTTTTCATACGATCGATCTCCCTCCGTTTCTTAATCGCGCAGCCGAGCCAGCTCTTTGGGGTTCACAGCGACCAGTACAGCGCCAATGGTGATCACTGCCGCGCCGATAATCATCAGAGGCGTGATAGCAAAGCCATACTCATAGCCGCACAGCGTCCGGGCCAGCCTGTCACACAGATAATAGGCAGGAATGCCCCACAGCGCGTAGGTTACGTTGAAGGCCATGCCGCGGCTGGTACCGATCATATTCATCGCCCGATAGTAGAACACATAGGAGAAGCCGCCAAACGCAGCCGCTATGGCCGTCCATACGATTGCGCCGCCTTCACGGAAAAAGCGGCCGAAGATTTTATACGCCGTATTCCACTTAAGCGCCACGGTCGTCTGAGTTGCCCCGTCCATCAGCAGATAAGCTTCGCTGCCGCCGCTCAGGTGCGAGATCAGCAGGCCGGCGCCCAGCAGGACAAAGATGAACTCGAAAACAGCAGAGGCAAGCTCGCGAATCCACAGTGCAATATCGGGGTCGATCATGTCCATGCCGTAAGTAGAAATAGTGCCCTCCGCAGCCCAGCCAATGACAGGCAGCGCGGAGAAGATGATACCCAGCACGAAGGTGCTGCCCGTTGTTGCCGCTTCAAAGCCGCTGAAATTGACGATCAGTGCCCCAGCCAGGCAGAAGAAAATGCCTGCCCATACGCGAGGCTTAATGCGTTCCTTCAGGAAAATCCTGCTGAGCAGTGCGCCAACCGCAGGATACACCGCAGAAATAGCCATCGCGTAGGTTCCGCCTGCAAAGTACATGCCCAAGACATAGCCGCACATGCCGATTGGCCCTCCGAAGATTGCTGAAACGACTGCCAGACGGCCGGGGCGGGTTCTCAGCGTTCGTCCGATTTCCTTTAGTCGCCCCGTGGCGCCGTTGAGCAGCAATACCCAAGCGGAAGCAAAAAAGTCATGCAGGCAGATGAACACCAGACAGATCAGGCAGCCTGTCCAGAGAGAATTTCTGTACGGATCCAGAAACCAGCCAAAAGCCATGGCCAGCACATAAAGCACAGGTCCCTGAAAGCCCCACATAATACCCGAAGTTATGCCATACAGCAGTCCCTTGCGCGCATATGCCATTTGATGCCGATTGACAATGCTCTCCTTGTCCATGATAACTCTTCCTTTCCTTTAAGATTCCCGAACTGTGCGCATGATGTCGCTCAGCTCCTGCGCATGCTGGCGCGTCTGGTCAAGCGCATTCAGGCAGTGACTTAAATAGTAGAAATATTCATATTCATTCATAGCCGCCGCATCATCGCAATAGCTGCTGGACCAGCTCAGCAAATAGACAGCCGCAGCGGTCATCATGTGCGGAAACGCTTCAATCTCTTCGTCTGTGAACCGCGAGATGCCGCCATCGCGCAGCCGGCAGTCATATCCCTGCAGCACGTTGCGAATGCGTTCAAGATGCAGAGCGCCATTGTCCGCGCTGTTCCAGGAGGAGCAGGCATACAGCGTGCCCAATGCCACATCGTACAGCCGCTTATCCAACTTGGACCAATCCAGATCAAAAACTGAGGTGCAGCGATCCTTTTCCCACTTTACATTGCCCGGATGAAAATCGCAATGGCACGCGCACACGGGCAGCGCCTTCATATCAGGGCGATTGAAAAAAGCTTCTTCACTCCGACAGGTGCTCAGCATTAGATCCAGATTCTCTTCCCACAGCTTCTTAAACTGATTATTGTCGCTCAGGCCGTCGCATTTGTGCGGGAAAGAAGACTGGAAATCATGCAACAGGGTCACAATGGGCGGCTCCGCCTTCAAGCCGGGATCAAATCCATTTACGCAGCTGTGAAACGATGCGAGCATTTCGCCGTAAGACATATCTTCCTGCGGCGTCATATTGGTATCGATCCAAGTATAGCGGTCTTCACCCGGCAGGAACTGATAAATAGCGAAAATTCGGTCTGTTATCTTCCCATCAATGACTTCTGTCATATGGCAGGACGTCTTACCTTGCGGCGTCAAATATACATTGGAAATCTCCGTCATGCCATGCTCCACAGCATAACGGATCAGATCGTGCTCCACCTTCACATCGGCGTCGGTTGCGCCGAGCTTATATTTCCGTACAAAATAGTCCTGCTGCTTTCCGTCTTTCTCCACAACAGCACCAAAGCTGCGGTTAATGTAGCCGCCAAAAATTTCATATACATCCCGGAGCTTTCCCAAGCTGTAAACGTCTTCAACAAGATAACGCACCTGTTCATGGGAAATAGCGTCGGCCAATACAGCGAACTGGTTTTGCAGCTCGCTGTTCAATCCACTCAAAATCTGATTGATATGTTCCAAGTCTGCTTGTGTTAACGCGCGCAGACACTTTTTACCATCTGTGTTCATGTTTTTCCTCTCCTTACATTTGTATTCATTTGCGCGATAGATATTCTGGTACATATCGTTCCTTTTTTAACCGTCACATACATTATACGGGGATGGTTTACAGGATACAATTCAAAAATATGTCCACAATATGGACAAATGTCTCATGTTGGTATATAGTATATCCTGACGAGCATGAAAAGGAGGGAGAAGCATTGAACGAACCGTTAAGCGATGCGCGGTTTTATTATCGCCATGAACGACACGACGTCGCCCTGAGCGTTTGCTCCATTGGTTATGAGCGAACAGGAAAAGGCTATCGCTGGGGACCTGGATCGCGCGCTTACTACTTACTTCAGCATGTTGTATCCGGCGACGGCGTATTGCGCCAGCAAGATAAAACCTATCTCCTTCATCCGGGCGATACGTTCATCACATTTCCCAAACAGTCGGAGCACCTCACAAGCGACAGCGAAGATTGGGAATATGTATGGGTAGGTTTTTCCGGCACGGAGGCCATGATGCTGCTCAACAAGCTGCGGCTTTCAGAGACCTCGCCCATTTTGCATTCCGGCAATGATCCTTATGCGCTCGAGATCCATCAGAAAATCTATCAATCGCGCGGAGCGCTGCTAAGCGATTCCATCGAAATGACGGGTTATCTATATCTGTTATTTGCGCATCTCATGCAGAAAATGAATGTTGACAGCCAGCTTGACGAGACGGATCAGTTTCAGCAGGCGCTGATCTATATCGATAACCACATCATGTCCATGGCCAACGTCAACGATTTATGCCGCTCCATCAATATCAGCAGAAGCCATTTGTATCGCATCTTTGTCAGCCATATCGGGCAATCCCCGATCCGCTATATACTGAATCAGCGCATTATCCGTTCCTGCTATTATTTGCACAATACGTCCATGCGCATCAGCGAGATAGCTTATGCCTTCGGCTATTCTGATCCGCTGTATTATTCGCGCGTGTTCAAAAGCGTAATGGGGGTTTCCCCACTGCAGTACAAAAGAATAAACACCGCCCCGAATGCAAAGGAAAGCGCCGCCGAGGACTAAGCCTTCGACATCATCAGGGGCTTTGAGCCCCCGCTCCCTTCATCCGCAATCAGCTTTCATTTTCTCCAAGGAAGCGCCCCATGCACAAGCGCAACCGCTTTTCCACCCGCAATATCGCCCTGTGCGGCCTGCTGACCGCCATGATGCTGGTGCTGGGCTTTATTGAAAGCCTGCTTCCCGTGGCCACCGCCGTGCCGGGCGTAAAGCTGGGGCTGAGCAACGGCGTGCTGATGTTCGCCCTGTACATGCTGGACGCACCCACGGCATTTTTGCTGATGCTGCTCAAGGTGGTGCTGTCCGGTCTGCTGTTTGGCGGCGTATCGGCCATGATGTACGCCATGGCGGGCGGCGTCGCCAGCATGCTGGTGATGATCCTGTTTAAGCGTTTCAATTTTTCCATGCTGTTTGTCAGCATGCTGGGCGCGGTGGCGCATAACGCCGCCCAGGTGCTGCTGGCCATGATCGTGCTGCACACCCGGCAGCTGCTGTATTATCTGGCAGTGCTGACGCTGATTGCGCTGGTAACGGGCGCGGTGACGGGCATTGCGGCGCAGGCGACGGTAAAGCATATCCGTAAACTTAAAAAGCGCGGCTAAAGCAGCAGCGCTTTTTCTTATTGGAGGGTTTATTATGTACAAAACCAATCTTTGTCTGGGGCTCAGCTCATCCTTCTCCCTGCCTTATGAGCAGCAGATCCGTACCCTGCGGCAGATCGGCTTCGAGGGCTTTTTCACCGGCTGGTCGCGCGAGGCGGATATCGCGTGCTACCGCCGCATCGCCAAGGAAGAAGGCCTGCTGTATCAATCCATCCACGCGCCCTATACCCGCATGAACCTGCTGTGGGAACTGAGCGAGGAAACGGCCGATATGCTTGCCGAGCTGATCGAGTGCCTGCGCGCCTGCGCCGAAAACGACGTTCCGCTGATGGTCGCGCATCCCTACATCGGCTTTGAGCGGCATGATCCCACACCCGAGGGAGCGGCGCGCTTTGAGACAGTGGTGCGCGAGGCGCAAAGGCTGGGTGTAAAAATCGCCCTGGAAAACACCGAGGGTCAGGAATACCTGGCCACCCTGATGGCGCATTTCCGGGGCGAAAAAGCGGTGGGCTTTTGTTGGGACAGTGGGCATGAAATGTGCTATAACCGCAGCGAGGACATGCTGGCGCTGTACGGCGATCGACTGCTGGGCACGCACCTGAACGATAACCTGGGCGTGCGCGATTACACAGGAAAGATCACCTATCTGGACGATCTGCACCTGCTGCCCTTTGACGGCGCAGCGAATTGGGAGGATAACATGTGTCGGCTGAACCGCGCGCATTTTGACGGCCCGCTCACCTTTGAACTGACCACCCTGAGCAAACGCGGCCGCCATGAAAACGACGCTTACGCGCGCATGGATTCTGTCGAATACCTGACGCTGGCCTACGCCCGCGCCTGCCGACTGGCCATGCTGCGGCAGCGGCTGCTTACGAATAGCGGCGAATGATCGCGTCCATCTCGGCCTGCTTGCGCTCCATATCCGCCGCCAGGGCAAACTGCGTGCGGCAGCGATCCAGGTTATGCTCAGGCCGGTGGATAGAGAAATACACGTCGCCGTCCAGATAATCCGTCAGGAAGCGCGCGCCGCACTCCATGGTCATCATCCAGGAGCCCAGCGGCAGGGATTGCTTTTCAGCCTCCGTCAAATGCGCGCCGCACGCGCCCAGGAAGCCGCGGGCATAGGCCTCAAACAGCGGCAGGGACAGCGATACAAGAGACAAATCGCACTCATCCTCGGCGGCGGTATTCGCGCCAAAGCGGATGGAATCGCCAAAGTCATAGGCCGCCGCGCCGGGCATCACGGTATCCAGATCAATCACGCACAGCGGCTCCATCGTCGCTGCGTCCAGGATCACGTTGTTCAGCTTGGTATCGTTATGCGTAACGCGCAGGGGGATTTCGCCCTTAGCCAGCGCATCCACCAGCCCAGCGGCCCGCGCCTCGCGCGCCAGGGCAAAATCAATTTCACGCTGAACGCCCGCCGCGCGGCCCAGCGCGTCGCGCTCAATCGCCGCGTGCAGCGCCTGAAGACGGCGCGGGGTATCATGAAAATGCGGGATGGTTTCACCCAGCAAGCTGGCGTCAAAATCGCTCAGCTGCATCTGAAACTGACCGAAAGCCGCGCCGCTCTGCTCAAAATCCGTCGCATCGCGCGGCGCCTGCAGGCAAAGGCCGCCCTGCACAAACTCCACCAGGCGATAGCAATCGCCCTGATCGTCGCGGCAGAAGAGCGCGCCGTTTCGCGCAGGCACCAGGGTGAGCACATGGCGGTTGTCCAGGCCCTTGCGGCGCAGATGGCCGGTGACCAGATCAACGTTTCGCATCAGCAGCTCCGCATCCGGAAAAACGGTTGTATTGATGCGCTGCAGGATATAATCATGCGGCGCATCAGTGGTTACATGATAGGTGGAATTGATATGCCCTTCGCCATAGGGCTCACAGCACAGGACACGGCCTTCCAGGTCAAAGGCGCTTAGAATTTTCTGCATGCTGTTTTCTCCGTTCTTTGGGTTGATCTTCATTGTACCATCAATCGGGCAATCGTGCAAGCGCGAACCGCCGCTTTTAATACAATGAACCGCCGCTTTTAACTCTTTTAATACAATGAAAAAACACCGCCGCGCGCAGGCCTATGCTATAATCATATTATTCATCGGAAGGAGCCTTTACCTATGCTGCTTTTCACCCGCGTTTACGGCTATTATTACGGCTGCGCCTATAGCTATCAGGTGCGGCTGGCTTCGTAATGGCTGTAAACGAGCCTGCATCGCCGCATTACAACGCCGCAGCCACAGTGCCGCGGCGTTTTTGTTTTCAATGATAAGGAGGCGTTTCTCATGCCCATTACCGATTTGCTGCGCCGCAATGCCCGCGAGTTTGGCAAGGATACAGCGCTGGTAGAGATCAATCCCGAGCACGCGCAAAAGCGCCGCGTCACCTGGAAGGAATATGAGCTGATCGAGCCTGCCAACGCGCCCTGCTACCGGCGGGAGATTACCTGGCGGGAGTTTGACGAGCACGCCAACCGCTTTGCCAATCTGCTGCTCAGCCGGGGGCTTGGCAAGGGCAAAAAGGTGGCCATCCTGCTGATGAACTGTCTGGAATGGCTGCCCATATACTTTGGTATCCTCAAGGCAGGCGCGCTGGACGTGCCGCTCAATTTCCGCTATACGGCGGATGAAATCGACTACTGCATGCATTTAGCCGAGGCCGACGCGCTGGTATTCGGGCCGGAATTTATCGGCCGCGTGGAGGAGCTGGCCCCGACGCTGGCACAGTCCTGCCCGCTGTTCTATGTGGGCAGTACCTGCCCCACCTTTGCCGAGAGCTATCCGCTGCTGTGCGCGCAGGCCGCAAGCTCCGATCCCATGATCCCCGTATCCGAGCAGGACGACGCGGCGATCTACTTTTCCTCCGGCACCACGGGCTTTCCAAAAGCCATCCTGCACAACCATGAAAGCCTGTCCCACGCCGCCGTGGTGGAGCAGCGCCATCATGGGCAAACGCGCGAGGATGTGTTTCTCTGCATTCCGCCGCTGTATCATACGGGCGCAAAGATGCACTGGTTCGGCTCGCTGTATTCAGGCGGCCGCGCCGTGCTGCTCAAGGGCAACAAGCCTGAGTATATCCTGGAGGCCGTCAGCGAGGAGCGCTGCACCATCGTGTGGCTGTTAGTGCCCTGGGCACAGGATATTCTGGGCGCGCTGGATCGCGGCGACGTGCGGCTCAGCGATTATCAGCTGTCGCAGTGGCGGCTGATGCACATCGGCGCACAGCCTGTGCCGCAAAGCCTGATTCATCACTGGCAGCGGTATTTTCCGCACCATCAATATGATACCAACTACGGCCTGAGCGAGTCCATCGGCCCCGGCTGCGTGCATTTGGGGGTAGAAAACATCCGCAAGGTGGGCGCAATCGGCAAGGCGGGCTACGGCTGGGAAGCCAAGATTATAGATGATCAAGGCCGCCCTGTTCCGCAGGGCGAAGTGGGTGAGCTGTGCGTCAAAGGCCCGGGCGTGATGACCTGCTATTACAACGACCCCAAGGCCACCGCGGCCACGCTGCGCGACGGCTGGCTATTGACGGGCGATATGGCCATGGCGGATGAAGAGGGCTTTATCTTCCTCGTAGATCGCAAAAAGGATGTGATCATCACCGGCGGCGAAAACCTGTATCCCGTGCAGATTGAAAACTTCCTCAGCGCGCATCCCGATGTAAAGGATGTGGCCGTAATCGGCCTGCCAGACAAGCGCCTGGGCGAAATCGCAGCGGCGATCATCGAGGTACAACCCGGCCACACCTGCACGCAGGAGAGCATCGACGCTTTCTGTATGCAGTTGCCGCGCTACAAGCGCCCGCGTCGGATCATCTTCGCCCCAGTGCCGCGCAACCCCACCGGCAAGATTGAAAAGCCGCTGCTGCGCAAGCGCTACGGCGGCGACATGCTGGTGGAGGCGCAGAATCTGTCCTGATTTTCGCCCCAGATTTGGAAAAAACGGTAAATATCTAAAAAAACCGCTTGTAATTCCGCCGTTGATATGGTATGATAATACTCGCTGATTTCAAGGAGGTTTTTACACCATGAATGCACTGCAAATCATCCTGAACATTCTTCTGATCATCGCGTCCCTGGTGATGATCGTTACCGTACTGCTGCAGAGCAGCGATTCCGACGGCATGGGCGCCATCTCTGGCAGCACTGAAACTTTCTTTGGCAAGGCCAAGAACGCCGCGCTGGAGGCCAAGCTGGCCCTGGCCACCAAGATCTCCGCCGCCGTGTTCGTCGTGCTGGCGCTGATCATGATTTTCGTCGGCTAATCCCTCTTTCAGGCAAAAGCATAACGGGCGCTGCGTGCGAGTGCCCGTTTTTTGCGTATCATCTTTCAGGATAAAGGCGAAAGAAAGCAACGACGTCTCGCATCCAAAGCAAAAAGCGCCCGGATAAAAGCAGCCTTTCCCCCGTTCGCTTTCTACGTTTTTAATTGTATTTTGCTTTCTTAAATCACGTTTTTAATCACCAACGCCAAGCCGGAGATAATCAACGCCACCGTTACGCAGCGCTTAACCAGCTTTTCGGGCAGCAGGCGCGCGCAGCGCATGCCAAGCAGCACAAACACCACCATCACCGGCAGCATCAGCAGCGAAATTTTCACCGTCTCCCAGGTGATGATGCCCAGCCAGGCGTAGGCGGCGCAGCGGAAGACAGCGTTTGCCAGGAAGGCCACGCAGATGTTGGCGCGGAAGGACGCGGTATCATCCGTCACGCGGCTCATGTAGGCCGCCGTCAGCGCACCGATGCCAAACAGGCCGCACATCACGCCGGACAAAAGGCCAATCAGTGTCAGCACCACGGGGTTGGATTTCATCTTCTGATGGTGCAGATCACGCAGCAGCATTTCCACGCCAAGCAGCGCTACAATCACGCCGAAAACCGCCTTCAGCCATTGCGCGTTAAAGCTCTTAAGCATCAGCATGCCCGGAATGGAACCCAGGATGATCAGCGCCGTCACCGGCAGGCACTTTTTCCACTGAATATACTGCCGCTCGCGCCACACCATAATGCAGTTGCTGGGAGTGTTGATAACCACCTCCACCGGCGTGATCAATGCAGGATCGGCCGTAAAGCCCATAATCGTATCAAATACCAGCGTATTGGCAAAGCCGCACAGTCCCTTTACAAACGCCGACGCCGCCGTCGCAATCAGCCACCAAACCATTCGTACTTCTTCCTTCCCCATCGCCTTTCTGGCGCACGCTTTTTATATTACCGCGCCGCACCCCGGCTGTCAATCAAATCCTTTGGGGTTTTTCATTGAACAAAGCCGCCGCCTATGCTATACTGATAAAAGTAAAAATCTCCCTTCAGGAGGCCAGGAATGAAAAAGCTGCTCTTTGTCGGCAACAGCTTTACCTATTATCACGATCTGCCCGCGATGCTGGAAAAGCTCTCTTGCGCCGCAGGCTATTCCATCCAGACCGCCGCCGTCACCAAGGGCGGCTGGTATCTGGAGCGCTATGCCGATCCCGATAACGAGATGTATCCCCTCCTGCACGAAACGCACGAGCAGCGCGCCTGGGATATGATTGTATTGCAGGATCAGTCCTTCAGCCCTGCCGGCCATCCGGAGCGCTATCTCGCCGCTGTACGCACGCTGTGCAGCCAGCTCCCCTGCCGGGAGCGGTTTGTCATCTATCAGACCTAGGCCTATGAGGACGGCACCGAAAAGCTGCAGGGCACAGGCATGACCTATCAGCAGATGCATGAGGCCCTGCGCGACGCCTGCCGCCAGGCCGCAAAGCAGCAGAATGCGCTGCTGGTTCCGGTGGGCGACGCTTTCCGCCTGTGCCACGATACGCGCCCTGAAATTGGGCTCTACATGCCCGATCATTATCATCCCAGCCCTGAGGGGACCTATCTGGCCGCCTGCGTGTTCTTCGCCGCGCTGAGCGGGCGCGATCCCCGCACGCTGGACGGCATTCCCGATATCGCCCCCGATACCGCCGCCACGCTGCGCAGTATTGCGCGCGATACGCTGCAAGGCAGCACAAAGGAGGATTTTACATGCGCGACGTACTGATTGAAAGCTGGGACGCGCTGCACAGCGCCGTGTTTGAAAACGTATGGGATCCCGCCATCATGCGCTATCGCAACAACCGCGTCTATCGCGGCATGTCCGATGGCCAATGGGCGCTCACGCCCTCGCTCAACCGCGCCTGCCCGCAGGATCTGTCGCTGGAAAAAATCCTGCTGCGCTCCTTTATGAAATACGGCTACACCGAGCTGCAGGGCTGCAATTCATTTTGGGAGCTGGTGGCCATGGGCCAGCAGTTCGGCCTGCCCACGCGCCTGCTGGACTGGACCTATTCGCCCCTTGTGGCCGCGCACTTTGCCACAGAAGATATTGATTACTATGACCGCGACGGCGTGATCTGGTGCGTGAACATCGAGGATGTAAACGCCAACCTGCCTCCCTCCCTGCGTCAAAAGCTGAGCGAGCAGCGTGCCGATATCTTCACCCGCGATATCTTAGAGGATGTGGCGCACAACTTCACCTCCCTGCAGGCGCTTTCCGATCAGCCCTTCGCGTTGTTCTTTGAGCCTGCCTCCACGGTCAACCGCATCGCCAACCAGTACGCGCTGTTTTCCGCCGTGTCCGATCCTGCGGTGACGCTGCTGGATCTGCCCGAAAGCGAGTGCTTTGTGCGCCTGATCATCAGCAAAAAGGCCAAGCTGGAAATCCACGACAAGCTGGACTACATCAACATTTCCGAGCGCATGATTTATCCTGGGCTGGACGGCATCTGCCGCTGGATCGCCCGCCGCTACGCCCCGCTGGGGCCGCGCTATAACGCCGAACACGCCAAGGAGGAACAGCCATGAATACCGTCCGGGTCATGAGCAAAAACGCCGCCTATCAAAAGTTTGAGGTACTGCGCACCAACCGCAACAAGCGCTACCGCTACGGCGAGTTCCTGGTGGAAGGCGTGCGCAATATCAACCAGGCCATCCGCAATGGCTGGCAGTTTACAAGCCTTTTATACAGCCCCGAAACGCCCCTCTCCCGCTGGGCGCAGGAGGTGCTGGATATCGTTTCCTGCGATACGCATTATCAGCTGTCCTCCAATCTTATGCAGGAGCTAAGCGGCAAAACCGATACCTCCGAGCTTCTGGCCATCCTGCGCATGCGGCCGGACGATCCCGCGCTGCTGCACGATAGCCCCTGCCCGCTGTATATTTTGTTTGATCGTCCTTCCAACCATGGCAACCTGGGCTCCATCATCCGCTCCGCCGACGCGCTGGGAGCGGATGGATTGATTCTGACCGGCCACGGGGTGGATCTTTACCAGCCGGAGGTCATCACGGCCTCCATGGGCTCGTTCTTCAATCTGCCCGCCATCCGCATGGCGGATAACGACACGGTGTTTGATTGGATTGCCCGGCAGCGTGATCTGCATCCCGGCTTTCAGGTCATCGGCACCACGGCGCATAAGCAGTTGAACATTACGCAGGTGGATTTCAGGCTGCCCACGCTGCTGATGATCGGCAACGAAACCGAAGGCCTGTGCCGTGCCTTCAAGGAGGGCTGCGATCTGCTGGCCACCATCCCAATGGCGGATACCTCCAGCGCCAGTTCCTTCAACGTAGCCTGCGCCGCAACGGTGATGATGTATGAGGTCTGCCGCCAGCGCGCGCAGGAATAGAATAAGGAGGTTCTATTATGAAATTTGATCCTGTCACCTTTACCCTGCATGACGGCCGCGAATGCACCCTCCGTTCTGCCGAGCCGGAGGACGCTGCCGCGTTGGCAGACTATCTCAACCGGATATTTGGCGAATCGCCCTACCTGAGCCGCGGCGCAGGCGAATGGACGCAGACGGTTGAAAAGGAAACCGCCTGGATCGAAAGCAAGCTGGCCGATCCCCGCAGCGTGCCCCTGCTTGCCCTGGTGGATGGCGTCATCGCGGCGGTCTGCGATCTGCATCCTGCCGGCAAGGCTCTGCGGCTGGCGCACCGCGCGGGCATCGGCGTTTCGGTGCGCAGGGATTATTGGCGGCAAGGGATTGCCAACCGCATGCTGCAAACGTTGCTGGACTGCGCCCGCGCCTGTGGTTATGAGCAGGTGGAGCTGGAAGTGGTTGCCGATAACTTCCGCGCCGTTCCGCTCTATTTGAAGCACGGCTTTCAGGTGTACGGTACGCGGCCGCATGCCCTGCGCTATCCGGACGGCAGCTATGCCAGCGAATACCTGATGTATAAAAAGCTGTAAGATCGGCTTTTCTTCATTTGTTTTACTTTGCGCCTTCTTCAGTTTTTGGAGAAGGAGTTTTGCTTTGGCGCAGCCGATGAAAGCCTTCTCCTTGAGGAGAAGTTGGGCGGCTTTAGCCGCTCGGATGAGGCGCGCAATCCGCCTCTGTGGCAGATACAGGCGGATGCAGCGCCAATGAGGCAACGAGT
>ERZ1026884.810-NODE-810-length-18878-cov-3.451947_pt1 | contig 18878 bp, 9 predicted proteins | sample MGYA00380172_ERZ1026884 | MGnify/ENA primary metagenome ERZ1026884 (study PRJEB33269, sample SAMEA4719808) | human gut metagenome | biome: human-associated habitat; feature: organic feature; material: feces | place: Cameroon | collected 2013-10 ... | reverse complement strand
ACATTTTGGGCTTAGGAGTGTGGGAAAGAGATCCGGTGATCCGGTGGTATCCGGGACTTTTGCAGAGGATGATGGACGCGAGGTTTGAGAACTCTGCTATGAAAATATTGGGGTCAATCTTAAAAGTTGTGGGATTTAAAATCTCATCCCAGGGTAATTCCGAGAACGCGGCCTCTCGGCGATGCAAATTTCATCCCTGCCGATGAAAAATCTCTTTCAGGGATGATTCTTCTCCGGTGGATTCATCCCTCCCGATGAAAATCTTCTTCCAAGGATGATTCTTCCTCGCTAATTTCATCTCTGCCGATGAAAAATCTCTCGCAGGGATGATTTTTCCCTGCAAATTTCATCTCTGCTGATAAAAATCCTCTCTCAAGGATGATTCTTCCTCGCAAATTTCATCCCTGCTGATAAAAATCTTCTTCCAAGGATGATTCTTTCTCGCAAATTTCATCCCTGCCGATAAGAATCCTCTCGCAGGGATACATCCCCTGCAAATTTCAGGGCCTGGTGGCGAATTGGTGTGTCTCTTTATGCCACTGCTCCTGCGAGAGCCGGAGAAAATCGGGAAAAATTCGAAAAACATGATATAAGTGGCGAACAGTAACTTAATTTGAACGGTATTTATGATAAAATATTTTGGATTAACTTTTATCAAGTGTTCTATGAAATTTGAGCTGTGGAGCGAATACGCTGGAGATCCTGTCAGATATGGGCAAAAAATACCTGGGAATCGATATAGAAGACCGCTTTTTGAAGCTGGTTGTCATGAAGGACGGCAAGGTGCAGAAAACCTGTCTTGAGGTTATGCCGGACAACATAGTGATGAGCGGGAGAATTGCGGCCTTTCATGCGCTTTCGGATTACCTTCGCGACACGGTGCGCAGGAATAAAATCCGCGTGAAGGATGTCGCTTTTGCGCTTCCGTCAGAGACATACTATATCCGCCGGGTGAAGCTTCCGAAGATGACAGCGGCGCAGCTGCAGATCAATCTTCCGTATGAATTTCATGACTATCTGCAGGATGATACGGATCAGTATGTTTTTGATTATTCTGTGCTTTCCGTGGATGAGAAGAGCATGGAGCTTCTGATCGCGGCTCTCTCGAAGCGCCAAGTGGAACAGTATAAAGAAATGTGCAAGCGGGCAGGGCTTCGTCTCTGCAAGCTTGTGCCGGATGTTCTGGCGATCCAGGAGATTGTGCTTCCCTCGGAAAATCCTGCTGCCTACCGGAAACGCCTGGCAGCACAGGAGAAAAGCCGGAGCGAAGAGGAGAAGAGGGAGAATCGGAACGAAGCCAGAGAGAAGAAACAACATCTCAGGGATCGGAAGCGAAACGGTCTCTCTGTGGAGGAGCTTTCCGCCAGAGCAGCAGAAGAAGCGAGAGCAAACGGGATGCAGCCTGCCGATGCTGTAAGCGCGACTCCCGGGAATGCAGCTGCCCCCGCAAACGGAATGACTCCCGGGAATGCAGCGCCCTCCGGATCCATAGCAGCTACGGAAGAGAAGCGGAAGGATTATGCGGTTCTCAGTCTGGAATATAGCAGGGATCGTCTGCATTTCTTTTCCAACGGAGCCTATGAGATTACTAGAAATCTTGGAGTCACCGAGAAGCAGATCTGCGAAGTCATTGCCCAGAATGAAGGCGTAGATATTCACATCGCTCAGCTTATGCTTGATCAGAACCAGAATCATGTCCTGGAACAAGAGCAGGTTTCGGATCTTCTGCAGTCGGTCGCAACGGAAGTAATGCGAGTCATGAATTTCTACAATTACAACAATCCGCGCAATACCATTGATGCCATTTATTACTATGGCCGTGAGGTGGATTCTGCATTCCTGGAGCGGATTCAATCGATGACGGAGCTTCCGATTCGCCCGCTGACCGATCTTCTGGAGGAGTCATCGGGAACTGCAGGGGCAGGGAATGAGCTTCTGATGATGCTGCAGGGGTACGGAGCGGTTCTGGAATAAAATGTCCGAACGAACGGATGGCACCTTGCCGGTGATGCAGTTCAGAGCAGACCGGGATATCCGGAACGGACAGATCCCACATGAAGGACAACAGACATGGGTAAGAAGACACAAACGAAAGCAGGGAAGGCAAGCGCGCCCGCGAAGGTTCCCGTAAAGAATTCCATTAATCTATTTATCGAAGAGAAGCATACCGGGAAAAATGTGGCGGAGATCGCGATTTTTGCTGTATTTATGGTGGGAGTTGCGCTGTTCAGTAAATTTTGCGTGCAGGGAAAGCTTGATGAGATGAGCCGTCTGGAGAGCAATTATCACCAGATGGAGCAGCAGGTCGCAGAGGCAGAGGCGTCTGTGGAGAATTACGAGGATCTTCGCGTCGAGTATTCACACTATGGAAACGGATATCTGAGCGCTGACGAGCTTGCCATGCAGGACCGGATGGCAATGCTGGATCTGATCGAGGACGAGCTCCTGAAAAAGGGAGCACTTCTTAACTTCAGCCTTTCCGAAAATGTGGCCACGCTGACCATCAATTCTGCCAAGCTTGCCAGCGTCTCAGAGGTCGTGCAGGATCTGGAGGCAAGTGATATCGTGACCTATGCCTTTGTTTCCACTGCTGCCACCAAGGATCAGAACCTGAATCAGAATGCGGAGAGCGGCAAGCCGGAAAAGGTCATTTCCACACTGACCATCTATTTCAAGTCGCCGGAGGGGACGGAGCCTTCTGCAGAGACATCCGGTGAGAACTCTGTGAATCCGCTTACGCAGGCAATGGAGAATGTGGCACAGGGAGCGGCATCGGATCTGGCGCAGACAAATGTGGAGGGAAATGAGGAATGAGAAATCTGAAAAAATCCGAGGAAATCATTCTCCTCATCCTGACCGCGGCACTGATCGGGCTGTTTTATTTTCAGTTTGTGTACAAGGGCGTGATCGAGGCAAGAAGCAGGTATGACACAAGCCTGCTGGAGACGCAGCTTACGATTTATCAGGCAAAACTGGCATCCATGAAGAGCATGGAGCAGGAAATCGAATCCGGAAAAAATGCCGCAACCGGAATGGTTGCGACCTACAACAACCAGAAGCAGGAAATTATTGCGCTTAACAACATCTTCGCAGAGGCGGAGACCTTTGATTTTAATTTTGCGGCACCCCAGGCGGTAGAAGGGGATACCACGGTCCGGCGAGAGGTATCCGCAACCTTTTCGGCAGCAAGCTATGAGAAAGCAAGACAGATGCTGAACGATCTGTATCATTGCGAGTACCGATGCCTGATCGGTGACATTTCGATGAATCCCTCCGGAAACAGCCGGGACGAGGACAGCAACCTTGCGAACGGACCGGTACAGGTGAGCTTCACCGTTACTTTCTTCGAAACGCTGTACGGCGCTGAATCGCAGGATGGAATCAATTTCCTGGATGCTGACAACGGATAAGAAAACCGATCACGGCAGAAACGAACCAGGAAGATGCCGACAACGGAAATGGATAAGAAAGCAGAAGGCGCGGAAGCAGTGAACAGGAAGAGCAAAGAGAAGATCAGGAATAAGATCAGGTCAGAAAGCGGAGCATCCCTTGCGGCGGCTCTGCTCTTCTTCATTGTGTGCGCTGTGGTTGGCTCGATCATCATTGCAGCCGCTATGAGCTCGGCGGGACGGATGAGCGGAATAACCTCTGCCGACAACCAGCGTTACGCGCTGGAATCGGCGAGGAGTCTGATTGAGGATGCCATGCTGTCGGATCCGGAGGATTCCGAAACCGATCCGATGAAGCGGAGCTACTACGAGAATGTCAGTGATGTCGACTCGGAAAGTCCGACAAAAATCCAGAATCTGGAGACCACGCCGATTACTTCTCTGAACCAGATGAAGCTTCAGATGGCGGAAAGCCTGTACACACAGTACTACTGGTCCGAAGTAAAAGACACCTGGAATGAGAACAGTACGCAATCCTCTGTTTCCGGGGATAATTCCGGCGACAAGGGCGTGGAGAAAAAGGCTGTCGGCTGGATACCGTCAGGAAAGGCGGCGTCGCAAAAGAAAACGGTAACCTTTGACAAGCTGAAGCTGACAACAGCATTGGGAGAAGTAGCAGGCTTTGTCCCGGTTACCGCGACCTTTACCATGAGGCCGGATTTCTCCATTCTGGTAGAGCTGCAGGCCGCGGCCTCTGCACAGAGCGGAGAAGGAACTTCTTCTGCAGGTACAGCAAATGCTTATGTAATGACAGACAGCTTTCTGCTCTATCCGCAGATCACGGTGGATTATGAATCCGTGCTTCCGGAAAGCCATGCCGGTGGGAAGAATGGCGATCCGGAGCCTGGTACTGGGGATAATCAGAGGCGGATTACCTGCAAAATAGAGTGGCTGACGGAAGGATAGAAATCGATGTTGGAGAAATTGCGGAGTGAGCGGGGCGAGTCCATTGGCGAAGCTCTTGCGGCGATGCTGATTGTCGCGCTTGCGGCACTGATGCTGGTCGGCATGACGACAGCGGCAACCCGAATCGTTGAGAAATCAGAAAAGGCCTATAACGTCTACCTGGATCAGAGAAATTATCTGGAATCCGGAGGTGCATCCGGAATTTCGAAAAATGATCCGGATGGGCAGAGCAGTATTGCGACGCCGGTGCCGGTTAAAGGAACCTTACATATGAGCGGGACCGGTATCATAGCATCCGAACCGGTGACTGCGACCATCCTGAAATCCGGTGACAGGAATGTGAGGATCACCTATCGGTATAAGGCAGGATAACAATCCAGGAGCAGGGCAACAATTCGGAAGCAGAATAACAACTCAGGCGCAGCAGGATAAGGCAATGCAGAGACAACGAATACACCGCAGACTGCGGGACAAAATTCATAGCGAAGAGGGCTTCACCCTGTCGGAAACCTTGATGACGGTTGTTCTGATCGGACTCATCACGATGGCAATGGCGGGCGGCATTGTTGCGGCGAAGAATGTCTACCAGAGAATCAGCCTGCGCGCAGACGCACAGACGCTTCTTGCAACGACTGTCAGTGCGGTTACGGAGGACTTGTCCTCGGTGAGCTCTTGCGATGCGCTGCAGTCCTCGGGAAGCAGCCAGACGGAAACAGCCCTGATTCAGAAAGGAACTCCGGTTTCGAATGCTTTTTTCTATGCCGAGAGCCGTGGCTACCAGATGCAGTACCGAAACGGAATTTATGGAAACGGGACCTCCGGAAGTGGAGCTTCTGAGAATGGAGCCTCCGGGACCGGAGCCTCTGGCGGAAATACCGGTACGGAGGCTCAGAAGGGAATCCAGGTTGTACCGAAGGACAATGAGGGGGGATCGATCCCTCTTTTGCCGGACAAAGTACAGACACGGGGTCTGTATGCCTATATCGAGTCACTTTCTGTGACAAAGCCGCAGTCGAAAGAAGACGGCGGCTATTTTACGTTAAAGATCCAGATAAAAAATGGCAAAAAAGACGATCAGGTGGTGGAGGAAGCTACCGTCTGCGTACATAACAAACTGAAATTCACATCATGGAGTGTCAGATGAGAAGATATCACAAGAACAGCAATGGATTTACGATGGCGGAAATGCTGATCATGGTGGCAATTATTGTGATCCTGTGCGGATTTGGCTTCGTTGCGGTGATTGCTCACCAGCGGAATTTAAAGCGCATGGAAATGGACGAAACCGCGCAGGAAATTTTCATTGCGGCGCAGAATCATCTGACAGCGGCAAGGGCCAGCGGGCAGTGGAGCAGCTTTCTGGAGAAAACAGCAGCCGAAGGGCAGGAGGGAAGCCGCGGAACGGTGATGTCCTATAAGCCTTCGGACTACGACAAGGTATCCGATGCGGACGCAGCTAGCCGGAAATTTTATTATTTTACAACGGAAAGTACAGCGGTAAAGAATGGAGCCGAGGCGCTTATCCTCCCGGAGGGTTCCATCGATGAGACGCTTCGCGGACATCATTTTTACGTCGAATATGATGCGGCGAGCGGAACGATGTTCGGCGTATTTTACACCGATTCCGATCATCCAATTACGGAAGGTGACGCGTCGAAGGCGGTCAGCCGCACGGACCCGGATGCAAGAAGAGATTATAAGGTGGATGGAAAGCGCACCATTATCGGCTATTACGGCGGTGCGCTGGGAGAGCTGAACAGCCCGGGAGATCTGTATGCTCCCTCGGTTGCCGTGCGCAACGCAGAATCGCTGGTTCTGTATGTCGTGGACAAGAACTATTACCGGCCGGTATCCTCCAAAGAGGGGGCACAGAATTTTCAGACGAAGCTGAAGCTTACGTTTGAGGGCGTGACCAGCGGGAAAAAGGCGGTAAAGGAAGTGGATCCTTCGAGCTCTTCCTCTCAGACGGATGCATTCAGCAGCGCGGTGCTTGCGGAAAAAAGCGCGGAGACCTTTGATGTCGTCATCCCGTCTTCCGGAGCCTCTGCGCAGCAGAAGCAGCCGGTAAATGCGGAATATTATGCCATCGTTCTGGACAGCATTGTCCGGAAGGACGGTCATTTTGCGGACCTCTTCCCGGAGTTTATTCCCGGCGAGGACATCCGGATCACGGTCACGCTTACCAGTGACAAAGCCGGTGAGGATGTATCCCAGACGGTCACAGTAAACAGCCTGTTCAATTCGGTGAAAACAGAAAAGAATCTCTCCGGCATCGCAGCTCCAAAGAACGTGGTTACGGTGTCCAATCCAAGACACCTGGAGAATCTGTCTTCGGAGGTTTCCGGCGTTGACTTTGCAGAGATCGTGAAGGATACGACCGTGGACACGGTGTCTGTGGTGCGCAATCTGTTCTGGGATGAGGATGCAGAGGCGGAGAATGTGGCGAAGGCGCAGAACCAGAAAGAAACGGTAACCGCTTTCCTTCCTGCCATTGCTTCTGCAACCGGAATGGAGAGCCCGTTTGGTTACTACGCGGATGGAAATCGGGCAATTGCGAAGAGTGACATTCAGGTTTATTCATATACAGCGAAAAAATTTGGAACAGGAGCAGTCACTTCTGAAGATGCCAAAGCACAGATCTCAAAAGGAGCATGCTATGGCATCACCAACACCGCAATTCAGACCTTTGAAGGAAATAACCACATGCTGGCTGCCTTCCGTTTTGAGGGAATGCAGGAGGCGGCACTGATCAATCGGGCGGCAGCGGTTCTGAAGGTTTCGGATCTTGTGATTGCGGATGCAACCTCCTGCGTGACCGGAGAAGTCCTTAATGCCTCTGATGGAAGTAATGCAGAGATGCCGACTGCGGCACTGCTGATTGCAAAGGCAAACAGCGGATATGCGGAGAATAACGGTGCATCTGTTGAGAATGTGCAGATCGTCTGGTATCCGGAAGGCACGAATAAGGATGGAATCACAACCGGTAATAGTGCAATCACCGCTGCGACTGATGCAGAAGGCACGATGGTATATTCCGAAAACGGAATTGCTTCTCTGCTGATTGGATCAATTGACGCAGATCAGAAGCTTTCTGTTGAGGAGGGACAAACTGTTCAGCAGGGAGAACCTTCAAAGAAATTTATAATTAAAAATGTCACGATTCAGGCGGGAAATTTCAATACGAAGAAAACCGTCAATGTTGGCGTGGAAGGAAATATCGCAGCCGGAATGATCGGCGAAATCAGATCCGGTGCGGTGACGATCGATGGATCGAAAGAAGCTGGCGATGCGGATACATCGGAGAACAACTGGAAGAACAATTGCAAGATCAATGGTAAGCTGACACTTAATGCGATGAAGGGAACGGATCCCGTCGCAGGCGGACTGATCGGCAAAGTTGCCGATACGGTAACGAGTCAGGAAGATTTGATTCTTCAAAAAGTCTATTTGGAAGCGGATACGCTGCAGATGAATGGTCTGCGGAAAGAAGGTCAGAGCACTGGCATTCTTGGAGGCCTGATCGGCAGTGTGGAAGGTGGAAAATCTGTTAAGGCCGAGGATACTGATCTGATTGCAAAGAACGTCAACGTCGGTATTGCGGAAAACAGTCAGGAATGGAACGCAGGCACTGCGGGTGGAATTATCGGAAGTGTCACCGGGGGAACAAAGGCTGAATTAAAAAATGTTCGTTTTACGTCCGTTAACAGCCGGCTTGGAGGGAAACAAACAGCTGGCGGTGTAATCGGTAATTTTGCATCCGGAGAAGGCACGCTGGAGTCCGTCCATGTGCTGGCAACCGGGCAGAATGAGAATACTGCAGAAGGCAGTTCAGGCAAAACTACAAAGACCTTTCGCGATCTCAACATAACACTGGGACAGGAGCAGCCGTCCTTGACGGTAACAGCTGATCAGACTGCAACGAACAGCTCTGCAGGTGGATTTTTTGGTGCAGTGACAGACCATGCATTACAGCTGTCCATCAGGAAATCTTCTTTGAAGACAATCTCACTGAATGCAGAGTCAATGGGGGCCGGAGGAAGTGCCAAAGGAACAGGCAATGCCGATCTTACTGTGACAGGAACGAATGTTGGCGGACTGATCGGTTACTGCGCTGATAAAGCTATCACGATCGGAGACACGAATTCGAACGATGAAGTAATCCTGACGGTTCAAGGCAATTTCACACTGGGGGAGAATGATAAGAAAGCAGGAAATGCCGGTGGCCTGATTGGCAAGATCGGGAACAGTGCGTCTGGTGGAACCAAGGTGTCTGTGACAATTCAGAATGTCCCGCTTACCGTCCGGACAATGACCGCATACGCAGAAGGATCTAATGGAAAAGAAGGTACGGTTGGCGGCTTTATCGGCAATGCGGCCACGGACGTATCTGATGTTACTCTGAAAGATTGCAATCTCTCCGCAAATTCTGTAAATCTTGGAGCGATTGAAGCGGCGTCTGAAAATGCGGTGAAGGCAGCAGGCGGGGCCATCGGCCGAATCTCGTCCGGCAAAGCTGTGTTGGAGAACCTTACGGTACTGACCGCGAAAGCGGATGCTGATTGTGGAGAGGGAGCAGAAGACAACTATATCAAGGTGACCGCAAGCCAGGGAAAGGCAGGCGGTCTTGTTGGCGTAGCTGAAAGCGGAACAGCAAGCCTTCAGATTACGAATGCTGCAGTCTCCGGTTCCGGAACAAACGATCAGATTGAGGCGGGGAGTTCCGCGGGTGGCCTTGCAGGTGAAACACAGGCAACTGCGACCAGCATCTCGAACAGTATGGCCTCGATGTATGTACGTTCCGAAGGCAATGGGGGCAATGTTGGGGGCTCCAGCAGTACAGATGGTGCGGGTGGCCTTATTGGCAGTGCATCTGGAGCGGTTACAATTCAGAACAGCTACTCCGGTGGACGTACTTCGAAAAACGAAGAGAACAAGCCTGCTTATCAGGACAAGGAGAGTGGGCAGGGAAGATATAATGTCTTCCTTGTGTCCGGAAGTGGTGCGGCAGGGGGCCTTGTTGGAAAATCAACGGGTACCTTGAACATTACAAATGCATATTCCACAAGCTCCGTAAAGGCGAATGGAGCCACCTCGGCAGCAGGTGGCCTGATTGGTGATGCACAAAGCCTGACGGCCGGTAACACCTATTGTACCGGCAGGGTCTATGGTGCTTCGGGTACGAATACAGGAAGCAGTACTTCCTCAGAATCCACAGCTAACTATGGCTACTATGCAGGTAAACTTGGCAGTATTTCGTCAAGTGGATCTGGACGCTCCAATACCAACTATTACCTGAAGGGAATGGATGGTGCTCCGCAGGGCGCAGTGGGAACGCTGAATGGAAACTCCACCAATATCCAGCTTGCAGAGACGATACTGACGAGTGCAGACTACTATACGGAAAAATGTCCACTGAAATTGAATGAGAGCAGTGCTTCCGTGTATTACTATGACAGCTCCAGCACACAGGAAGCTGCTCATTACGCGAATAATAGGACTGTGTATCCTTTTAAGACGGTTATTGATACTTCTTCTTTTGCCCGTGCTCTTTACAATCCGAATACAGGAATAAAGAATGAAGGCGCAGATGAGAACAGATATTCTCAAATTGGCGACTGGGAAGTCCCGGCGAAAGCGGCAGCAACCGAATTTGGCCCGTATGCTTTGATTTATTACGAGCGTATTTGGAATCCTGATACGAAGCAACTGGATCCTACCTTCTATTATCATGGCTATGCAATTCCGGATGGAGTCAGTGCAACAGACGGCAGCGTTCAGTATACAGAAATTAAAACGCCGGATGATAAGCTTCCCGCAGGAGAAACCTGGAATGATCATCACTTATTGACTTCCAGCGAACGTTATGTGGCAGAGGATGGGTATCTTTTGTTGGTCAGTAAAGATGTACTGAAGGCAAACGAAATATCACAGTGGACCCTTAAACTGTATCCTTCTGCTTATGTGGAAAAGAATATTAATAGTAATGACAATTGGAAGAGTAAATCTATTAGTGACTTAAGTGCTCTCAAGTACACGGCATTTTCTGCGGATTGTACGGAGTTTTCAAATTATGAAGCCTATAATATATCTTCGTATACAACATTAACGGATGAGAAGTGGTTTATTACGCCTAAGAGTGATGATAGCTTTGGATCTGGAATTATTATCAAAAAGGGAGAAGAAGAAAAGGCCGGATTTACGTATACTCCATTATTTGCTGATGCGGTGAGAGGGGCAGATGATGGAAAATTGCAAACGGTAGCACGTTCCTGGAATCTGGAACATGTAACTGATTCAAATAAGAGTAGTATTGCACAAGTTATTGTTAGAAGTGCAAAGCAATTAGAAAATCTGGTGAGCTTTGATAATTCTTTGGATGGATTCCTGTCTAATAATGGTAAGCGAATAACGGTTGAGCAGAGACTGGATGTTACCTATGATAATGATAAAGTAACATTCTATAAGAATGGAAACGTTAATACTGAAAATCAGATTTATGGATCACCCACTTTTAATGCGATTGGACAAGGTATAGGGGGGACTTTTAGAAGTTCGCTTCGGCCTGGAAAAGACGAGAATTCTAAAGATTATTATGTCTTGGACGGTTTAAATAATCCACTGGTAGGTACTGGGCCAGGCGTTCATGGTGGAACTGTGTGCAATTTACAGATTACCAATATGAACGCTCTATATGTTATTGGAAAGGTACAAGACAAAAACGGTAATATTTCGACACCTGATTTTAACGGAAGCGTTCATGATATCTATGTCAAGAATTCTGAGCTAACGGATGGAGTTATTAAAGAAATTCGACAAGCACATGTCTATGCTTGCAAGATTCAACACACGAAAATTACTAATAATGGATTCTCACAATCCATAGGGAATGCGAGTAAGGTTTCAGATTGCACCCTGGAAGATGTTGAGATAGGACAAAACGGTTTTGTCGAAACAATCGGTCTTGACGGTACAAGTACAGTAATGAACTGCACCATTACAAATGCGAAAATCGGAGGGGATGGCTTTACTCGTGAGATAAGAATTAACAGTGAGGTTGAAAACTGCAGGATAAGCGATGCGGAAATAACAGGGAACGGCTTTGCCGAAACGATCGGTAATGACGGAGCAAGTACAGTAACGAACTGCACCATTACGAATGCAACGATTGGGGAAAATGGCTTCATTCATCAGATGAATAGTGGAAAAGTCTCAGCATGCAAGATCGTAAACGCAACGATTGGGAAAAATGGGTTTATTAATCAGTATGCTGGTACGGTAACAGACTGTGGCATATATGCGGATAAAGCACAGTATGATGCGAATCAGATTAAACATTATAAGCCATATAAATCGAAAAACGGAACCTACGATTATGTAGCAATTGGTATCCAGCCAGATGGGACAAGAAGTTCAGAATTCATTGTTGGTTTTGCGAAAGAACCCACCGTGTGGAACGCAAGTATAGAAAAGTGCTACGTAGCTGGGAGCTTATATGGGGCTGCTGATGTTTCTGGCTTTACTGGCAGAACGGACATAGGTGCGAATCTTAATAATAATTATGCGAATGTCGTCATCGAATCGGGACAGGAAGCGTATGGTTTTGCGCAAGAAATTGTAAATTATAATGCAAAAATTCAGAACTGCCATTCACTTGGTGTGATTCGAAAGGCGCAGAATGCCAGCGGATTTGTAGGTTCCATTACGAATGGTACAGTAAGCGATAATTATGCGGCTTTCTGGACTGTGAGTGCAGACACGTGGTATCCATTCTATGAAAGCAAGACGGGAGGAAGCAACAGCAATAACTATTACCTGGCGGAGTGTTCGATCAACACCAGTACCGGTACTCCGAATACGCCAGACTACAACACAAACGGAGTTCAGGGGAAAACGTATCAAGAACTTAGTGCGTTGAATATTTCCGGACAGAAAAAGGCAACGAGTGCAAATACGAAGGCATACTACAAGTTTATGCCAAATGATACTGCCCATAGCGTATACCCGTATCCGATGCCGGCGGACATGACGGCTTATGGTGACTGGTCGTATTACCATCTGGGGGCAGCAACCCTGGTTTACTACGAGAAAATCGATGACCAATACTATCTTCATGGAGTGACAGCGGACGCAAACGGAACAGAATACATGACAATTCCGGACACGCTGCTGAACGAAACCGGAAAAACAGTTGCGGACGATGGCTATCTGCTGATCCTGAAGGATATAGGAAATGAGGCTGGCAGTTACAGCATCTCTTTTGAGAATGTGTATGGCGGCAATGCTTCAGGCACGTATACCATTGGCTCAGAAGATGCTGGCAAGGCATTTGCAAAGGCCAGCGATGCGTTGTTGACAAGTGCAATTAAGAAAGCACTCGGAACGAAACTGGACTGCACAATCTATCAGTTCGATCCTGCAAATTATGTAGAGTTAAATAAGGACGGCTTCTCTGCACTGGACACCTACGCCCAGTACAGCGGCGGAGTCGGACTTACTGTCACGCAGGGCAGCAATCTGATGGCGAAGTTCTCCTTCCTTCCGATCTTTGCGGACACGGTAACGGCCCCGATGGTGCAGAATGTGAATGGCAAGACGGAGATATCCTTTGCTTTGGTTCAGAAGGATGCGGCACAGGATGGAGCGAATTATATCATCCGCAGCGCCCGTCAGCTGAAGCTTCTTTCCTACTGGGATGGAAAGAAGCTGGGAGATTCAGATAGTTGGAATAATTTCGACGCGGATCCGGCGAAGCGATACAGCTACCTGAGCAGCACAAATGCAGGGTACAAAAACCATCTGGTGATTCGCCAGGATATGGACCTTCAGGCTCCGGATACCAGCGGGATTCTGTTTGAAAACGTTGACGGGACCTACAAGGGACAAACCTACACGGTGACCGGCGAGAGCACCGCAAAGCCAGTGAAGCTGTCCGGTCTGCAGGTAGATTTTGCAGGTAAAATTGCACCGTCCGGTACGATTTCCTCACTGATCATTGAGGGCGCCCGGTATGAGCTGGATTCCGAGGATCAGGGAAGAACAGACGTGATCTCTGCCAGCAATGATCTGACATCAAAGGGCAACGGCAATGAATTTGTGAGGTACAACTGTGGCACGATTTCTGATGTGATCATTCAGAACTCGGACCTTGGAACGGGAGGACTTGTATATCAGAATGAATATGTAAAGCCGTCAGAGAGTGCGGGCGATGACTACAGGTCTGGTGTAATTCAGAACTGCGTGATCCGGAATTCTGAAGTAAAGGGTGCAGGTCTTGCCTGGAAGAACCTCGGCGGAAGAATTACGAATTCGTCTGTGGAGAATTGCAAGACCGGTTTTGCCGGATTTGTGCAGAAGAATGTGAGCCAGGATCTTGAGAAAGATGCGAGTGGAAATGCGGTCTATGCCAAGGCGGTTGTGGATAGCTGTACGGTGAGAAATATTGTGGCAGCCGGAAATGGATTTGCAGGCAATAATACCGGCGTGGAACCGATGGCACCTTTTTCGTCAACAGAGGAGTCCTGCCGGGCCGAGATCCGCAATTGCAGCGTGGTGAACGGTGTGATTTCCGGGTATGGCTTCGCTTATGAAAATGAGGAAAACGGATTTATCGAGAACTGCCAGATTTATGGTGACAAGTCGCAATATGAAGAATATCTGACAGAGGCAGCGACGTGGACCGGAGAGCAGGTAAACAGGAGGTATTACCCGTATACCGATCGGACAGAACAGAAAAAGAAAGCTTATGAGTTGGTTACCCTGACGGTGAGAACAGACAATTTCTCCGGAGCAGGGTTTGCCGGGAAAAATGATGAGAAGTCCGGAATTACAAACTGCAGCGTAACAGGAGTGATCGATTGGGAGAATAAGAAACCTCTGGCCGGATTTATAGACGACAATAAAGGAAACATTACGGGCTCCTGTAATAACGTGATCATGGGAAGCAGGGACAACAATGCCGACGGGAAGGCCAGTGGCTTTGTCAACGACAACGAAGGGAGCATTTCGTTCTGCCATACTCTTGGAACGATCGAAGGAAACAGCAGCATTGCTGGCTTTTCCATGGACAATAAGGAAGGTAATATCAGTTGCTCGTATTCTGCAATGTGGTCCTACAAGGCTAAAAAATACAGCCTCTTTGCACCAGCGAACGCAGGCGGTACATTTACATCTTGCTATGCACTACTGTTGGACAGCAACGGTACGGAAGCTAATGGAATTACAAAGGTGACGGCGGAGACGCTGAAAAAGAAGACAGAGCTTTCCGGAGTAACGGCAGGAACAGCAGTAAAGACGGTTGCTTATGGACAGTTGAATACAAGCTTAAACGAAAAAAGCGAGTATCCTTTCCCCTGCGGCTCCTCGATCACGAATTATGGAGATTGGCAGGAAAACGTGACCGCTTCCGGAAACGAAAAGACGGTGACACTTCTTGCAGGAAGCAATGCTGCTTTTGCAGGGGAGGCGATACCTGCTCTGATGTCAGAAGAGATTGCAGATGAGGATATTTTGCAGGAGGAAGGTCCTCGGGAAATTCAGGCAGTCCTCGGAGAAGATGAGACAGAGCTGAATCTGTCCGAGTTTGTTCCGCAAATGAAGGGCTGGAAGCTTCTCGGCTGGCTGATTACTTCGCCTTCGGAGCTGTCTGCATCGGAGAAAACGACCACGGTTTCGGATGTTGTGACGAAGATCAACAAGATTTCAGACGGTGATGCAGAAGCTTCCGGTTCTTCGAAGGCTGTTTACGAGCTGGAGACCGGAACGAAGTCTTACCACTATGCACCGGATGCCGTGATTACCGTGACAGAAGATATGACGCTTTCTGCGGTCTGGGTGCCGGACGATGATACCGTCGAAAAGGCGAAGGACGGAACGCTCCGGATGGATGAGAATGGAAACATTCTGGAGGACAAGAACGAGGCAGAGAGCACCGGAACAACGGAGACACCCGAAGAGGGGACGACAGAGTCGTCGACAGCAGGAACAACGGAGACACCCGAAGAGGGAACAACAGAGCCGTCGACAGCAGGAACAACGGAGATACCCGAAGAGGGAACAACAGAGCCGTCGACAGCAGGAACAACGGAGACATCCGAAGCGGGGATGACAGAGTCGGCAACAACTGGAACGACGGAGGTGTCCGAAACGGAATCAACTGAGTCAACGGAGTTGTCGTCTTCCGGAACAGAGACTTCTGCGGAGTAAGACGGAGAGTTCCTTTAAAATTGACGCGTTCGTCAGGCCTTGCTATGATATGACTAATTCCGAAACGAAATCGGAATTAGTCATATTGGAGAATGGCGGGGGTACATGCTATGAAATATATCAGGCGGAGTATTGAGGATGTTATCGAAAATTCTGCGCAGTCCTTTAAAGCTGTGTTAGTTACCGGGGCTCGTCAGACAGGGAAATCCACGCTTCTGCAGGAGCTTTTTCCAAAGCGGAAGACAATTACGTTTGACGATCAGTTTCTGGAGGATCAGGCGAGAGAAAATCCGGATATGTTTTTGGTTCTGAATGCACCGCCGGTTACGATGGATGAGGTGCAGCGGGTGCCGGAGCTTTTCCGATATATCAAGATGTCCTGTGACCGGAGTGAGGAAAAGGGACAGTTTCTTTTGTCCGGATCGCAGCCGTTTCGCCTGATGGAACTTGCGTCAGATTCTCTTGCCGGGAGAGTTTCTGTCATTGAGCTGGCACCACTTTCCCTTCGTGAGATTATGGGGGATCCGAGTACACTGCCCTTTGTGCCGACCTTGGAATATGTAAAAGAGCGGGCAAAAACGGCAAAGGCTCCGGCGAATATCTGGGAGATCATTCACCGCGGCGGCTATCCGCAGCTGCAGGATCCGGAAATGGACTGGCAGATTTATTTTGCAAGCTATGTAAAAACCTATCTGGAAAGGGATGTGCGTGAGCTTTCTGCGGTGCAGGATCTGGATACCTTTCGTCGGTTTATGATTGCATGTGCAGCACGGACCGGAGAAATGCTGAATTACAGCAACATTGCCGAGGAGATCGGAAAAGATGCCGATACCGTGAAGAAATGGATTTCCATTCTGGAGGCGTCCGGAATTATTTATATACTGGAGCCGTATACGGCATCGGTTCTGAAAAGGGCGATCCGCACACCGAAATTGTATTTTCGTGATACAGGACTTGCGGCTTATCTGACAAGGTGGCTGACTCCGGAAACGCTGGCGAATGGGGCGATGAGCGGGGCTTTCTGGGAGACCTTTGTGATTTCAGAGATTTTGAAATCGTATTCAAACCGGGGACTGGATTATCGATATTTTGTCTCTTATTACCGCGGCAAGGACCGGAAGGCAGGACAGGAAGACGAGATTGATTTTATTATTGAAGAGAATGGAATTCTGCACCCGATCGAGATTAAGAAAAATAGTCGCGTAAAGGCGGAGATGACCTCTGCGTTTCAGGCGTTGGACGCTATCCCGGATAAGAAGCGCGGAATGGGGGCATTGATCTGCATGTGTCCGCAGCCGGGGATGGTGCGGGATAATATTCTGCAGCTTCCGGCCTGGTATATCTAGACTACATCAATACATTTTCCTGCTCCGCGAAGCTGAGAAGAACAGGAAAACGTCAGGAAGCTGTGACGAGGGAGAACAATGAAGAGCAAACGACTGGGAGACATTCTGATTTCAGATGGACTGCTGACGCAGGAACAGCTGGAAGAGGCACTGGCACAACAGAAGCAGACACATGAGCGTCTGGGCGCGGTGCTGATTGAGTACGGCTACATCACGGAGAAGGAGCTGATTGATGCACTGCGAAATCAGCTCGGCATTGATTTCATTGATCTGACGAAAACAACGATCGATCCGTCCATGTCGCGCTACATTCCGAAGGCGCTTGCGCAGGAATATGAGATCGTTCCGATTCAGGTGGTCCGTGACAATCTGTTCATTGCGATGTCGGATCCGCTGAACTTCATGGCGATCGAAAGAGCGCGGAATACGAGCCGGAAAAATATCGTTCCGATGATCGCAAGCAGCGCTGCGGTAAAGCATGCGATCAACATTCTGTACGAAAACGTGAATGCTGCGGAGGCCATGGCGGCGATGCGCGCCGAGGCCGGAATCCGCGAGGATGCGGTGGTGGAGAGCGAGCAGGATGCGGCAGAAGAGGGACCGACCATCCGTCTTGTGAACTCCATCATCGAGCGCGCCATGGTGGAATCCTGCTCGGATATTCATATTGAGCCGACCGAAGGCGACATGCAGATCCGCATGCGAATTGACGGGCGGCTGCATAAGGTTCTGACGATACCGGCAGATCTCAAGGACTCCGTCATCTCCCGTATCAAGGTTATGTCGCACATGAACATCGTGGAGCGAAGGATTCCTCAGGACGGCCGTATCAATATGAAGGTCAAGGGGCGGGATGTGGACATGCGTGTCAACACGCTGCCTACGATTTTCGGCGAAAAAATCGTAATCCGTATCCTCGGCAAGGACGAGAAGATGCTGACCAGACAGGGAATCGGCATGGTTTTTGCGGAGGATAATACTAAGGTGGACCGCCTCCTTGCGAACACAAGCGGCGTCATCATGATCGTGGGACCTACCGGCTCCGGTAAAACATCGACGATGTTCACCCTGATTCGCGAGATGCTGAATGAAAGCACGAATCTGGTGACCCTGGAGGACCCGGTGGAGTACAACATCCCGGGCGCGACGCAGGTTCAGATCAATGAGAAGGTAGGACTCACCTTTGCGAGCGGCCTCCGTGCTATTTTGCGTCAGGATCCGGACATCATCTGCGTTGGAGAAATCCGTGACGGCGAGACCGCGCAGATCGCGATGCGTGCGGCAATTACCGGCCACCTGGTGATTACAACCATTCATACCGAGGATGCCGTGACGGCAATCGACCGCCTGAAGGATATGGGAGTAGAGCCCTACCTGATTTCGGCAGGTCTTCGCGGCATTATTTCGCAGCGGCTTCTTCGGAGAGTCTGCCCGCACTGCAGGTCGGAATACGTACCGGATCAGAAAATCCTGGAGATCAGCCCGATCAAAATGCTTCCCGGCCAGAAGTTTTACCACGGCAAGGGCTGCGATCAGTGCTTCCACACGGGATACCGCGGACGAATCGGCGCCTTTGAAATTCTTCTTATGAATGATGAGCTCCGCCGCGCGATCACCTCCAATGCGGACAAGCAGGCCTTCCGCGAAACAGCGGCAAGGACAAGCGGCTATGTGACCATGATGCAGAACGCGGAAAAACTTGTAGAGGAAGGAATCACAACCGTAGAGGAAGTGGAACGGACGATATTGGTTACGGACTAGCGCGAGTTTGACCGCTTGATAGCAGTCAAACGTCGCTCGAGCAGAACGGTGTTCTGCTCGGCGCAGCAGAGAAACCGCCTGCGCGGATTTCTCCTTGCGCATGAGTGGAGCCGGAACCGGGAATTGCGCAGGAATGAGCAGCGGAAGTAAAAGAGGATTTTGCCATGCATATTGAAGAACTGGTAGCGGAGGCGGCCGGAAGGCGCGCCTCGGA
>ERZ1026884.808-NODE-808-length-18887-cov-5.846113_pt1 | contig 18887 bp, 14 predicted proteins | sample MGYA00380172_ERZ1026884 | MGnify/ENA primary metagenome ERZ1026884 (study PRJEB33269, sample SAMEA4719808) | human gut metagenome | biome: human-associated habitat; feature: organic feature; material: feces | place: Cameroon | collected 2013-10 ... | reverse complement strand
CTTATAATCTATAAATATTTTTATGGCAAATGTAATTAAGTTACGCAAGGGCTTGAACATTAACCTCAAGGGAAAGGCTGCACGGCAGAAGTTCTCTTCGGGCAAGTGTGCTCAGTACGCTCTTGTACCTGACGACTTTGTAGGCATGACCCCGAAGGTTGTCGTTCGCGAGGGCGACACGGTGAAAGTCGGCGACGCGCTGTTTGTCAACAAGAAGCAGACAGACGTGAAGTTCGCCTCGCCGGTGAGTGGAGTAGTGTCGGCAGTGGTCAGAGGCGACCGCCGCAAGGTGTTGCGCGTGGTTGTAGACGCTGACAAAGAGCAGCAGTATGTAGACTTTGGTCAGAAACAAGTGGCTTCGCTCGACGGCGATGCCGTAGTGAAGGCTCTGCTTGATGCCGGCTTGTTCGGCTACATCAACCAGCTTCCCTACGCTGTGTCGACCACTCCCGACCAGAAGCCGCGCGCCATCTTCGTGAGCGCATTGCGCGACATGCCGCTTGCCGGCGACTTCGAGTTCGAGCTCGAGGGCAACGAGCGCGACTTCCAGACCGGTCTGTCGGCTCTCGCAAAGGTAGCCAAGACCTATCTCGGCATCGGTGCGCAGCAGACAAGTGCTGCTCTCACAGGAGCTAAGGACGTAGAGGTGACAGTGTTCGACGGTGCTTGCCCGGCAGGCAACGTGGGCGTGCAGGTGAACAACATCGCTCCGGTGAACAAGGGCGAGGTGGTTTGGACCGTAGACCCTACAGCCGTTATCTTCTTCGGTCGTCTGTTCAACACCGGTAAGGTAGACCTACGCCGCCTCGTGGCAGTAGCAGGCAGCGAAATCAACGAACCGGCTTACACCGAAGTACTCGTTGGCCAGCCTATCTCTACACTCGTTGAGGGCAAGCTCGCTAAGACCGAGCACGTACGCCTCATCAACGGCAACCCGCTCACAGGCCGCAAGTGCACGGCAGCCGACTTCGTAGGCGGACACACATCAGAGATTACAGCCATCCCCGAGGGCGACGACGTAGACGAGATGTTGGGTTGGATACTTCCGCGCACCAACGACTTCTCCGTTAGCCGCAGCTACTTCTCTTGGCTCTTCGGCAAAAAGAAGGAGTACAGCCTCGACGCACGCGTGAAGGGTGGCGAGCGCCACATGATTATGAGCGGCGAGTACGACAAGGTACTCCCGATGGACATCTACGGCGAATATCTCATCAAGGCTATCATCGCAGGCGACATCGACCGCATGGAGCAGCTCGGCATCTACGAGGTGGCACCAGAGGACTTCGCCCTGGCTGAATTTGTTGACTCTTCGAAGCTCGAACTGCAGCACATCGTGCGCCAGGGTCTCGACATGCTTCGCAAGGAGAACGCATAAGTTTAATTTAATTACAAAGAGAAAAGTATGAATTTTCTGAGAAAATATCTTAATAACGTCAAGCCGAACTTCGAGCCCGAAGGAAAGCTCCATGCTTTCCGCAGCTTGTTCGACGGCTTCGAGACTTTCCTGTTTGTACCCAACCAGACATCGAAGACCGGCGTAAATATCCACGACGCCATCGACTCGAAGCGTATCATGAGCTTCGTTGTCATCGCGTTGCTCCCGGCTCTGCTGTTCGGTATGTACAATGTGGGATTTCAGAACTATAAGGCAGCAGGCGCTCTCGCCGACGCTTCCTTCTTCTCAATGTTCCTCTACGGAGCATTGCAGGTGCTCCCGAAAATCATCGTCAGCTACGTTGTGGGCCTCGGCATCGAGTTCGCATGGGCACAGTGGAAAGGCGAGGAGATACAGGAGGGCTTCCTCGTTTCGGGCATAATCATTCCGCTCATCATCCCCGTTGGCTGTCCGCTCTGGGCACTCGCCATCGCAGTGGCTTTCGCCGTTGTAATCGGCAAAGAAATCTTCGGCGGAACAGGTATGAACATCTTCAACGTAGCGCTCATCACACGTGCGTTCCTCTTCTTCTCTTATCCTACGAAGATGTCGGGCGACGCAGTTTGGGTGGCTAACGACACAATCTTCGGCTTGGGCAACACACTGCCCGACACCTTCACCTGCGCAACTCCGCTCGGCGAGATAGCACAGGGCGTGGCTTCAAACGCAAGCCTTGCCGACATGGTTTTCGGTTTCATCCCGGGCTCAATCGGTGAGACAAGTGTCATCGCCATCGCCATCGGTGCCGTTATCCTGCTCTGGACAGGCATCGCTTCTTGGCGTACAATGTTCAGCGTGTTCGTAGGCGGTGCTGTCACAGCATACATCTTCGAGGCACTCGGCATGACTTCTATCGCGTGGTATGAGCACCTCGTACTCGGCGGTTTCTGCTTCGGTGCAGTGTTCATGGCTACCGACCCCGTAACATCGGCTCGCACACAGTGCGGACAGTACTGGTACGGCGCAATCATCGGTGTCGTTGCCGTTATCGTGCGCGTGATGAACCCTGGTTACCCAGAGGGCATGATGCTCGCCATCCTCTTCATGAATATGTTCGCTCCGCTCATCGACTACTGTGTAGTGCAGAAGAACATCTCTAAGCGAATGAAACGTTTAACCAACAAATAACACTCTCGGAATATGGAAGAAACAAAGAAGAAAGGATTCAACACCAGTTCGAATTCTTATACAATATTATATTCTGTAGTTATCGTCGTTATCGTGGCATTCTTGCTGGCGTTCGTGTCTTCATCGCTCAAGCCGCAGCAGGACGAGAACGTAGCTCTCGACAAGAAGAAGCAGATTCTCGCTGCGCTAAACATCCGCGACATCGACGGTGCTGAAGCTACCGATATATATAATAAGGTGGTGACAGCCGACAAGGTTATCGACCGCAACGGCGCAGAAGTAGAGGCTGGAAAGCAGGGCGGCACAGAAGCTGGATTCCTCTGCAACAGCGCTTCAATGAAGGAAGGTAAGCTCGCGCTCTATGTTTGCAACGTCGAAGGCGAGACAAAGTACGTCATTCCGGTTTACGGTATGGGTCTTTGGGGCGGCATCAACGGCTACATCGCGCTCAACGCCGACAAGCAGACCGTTTACGGAGCCTATTTCAACCACGAAGGCGAGACTGCCGGTCTGGGCGCAGAGATCAAGGACTCACGCGCTTGGCAAGACCAGTTTAAGGGCAAGCACGTCTTTGCTGAGGGCAAGGATAGCGTGGCTCTCTCTGTAGTGAAGAAGAACGAGAAGACAGACCCGTCTACACAGTGCGACGCCGTGACCGGCGCTACACTCACATGTAACGGCGTGAGCGATATGCTCAAGAACTGCCTCGGCGAGTACACAAAATTCTTAACATCTAAATAAGGAGGAGAAATAAGATTATGAGTTTGTTTTCAAAAGAGAATAAGGCAGCTTTCACCAATCCTCTGAACCTCGACAACCCTATCCTCGTCCAGGTGCTCGGCATCTGCTCGGCTCTCGCTGTTACATCACAGCTCAAGCCGGCAATCGTGATGGGTCTTGCCGTGACAGTGATCACAGCCTTCGCAAACGTGATTATCTCAATCATCCGCAACACAATCCCTAACCGCATCCGTATCATCGTGCAGTTGGTAGTGGTTGCAGCTCTTGTTACTATCGTAAGCCAGGTGCTGAAGGCTTTTGTCTACGACGTGAGCGTAGAGCTCTCGGTATACGTAGGTCTTATCATCACCAACTGTATCCTCATGGGTCGTCTTGAGGCGTTCGCTATGCAGAACAAGCCTTGGCCGTCGTTCCTCGACGGTGTGGGCAACGGTCTGGGCTATGCCTACATCCTCGTTGTGGTAGGCGGTCTGCGTGAGCTTCTCGGTCGTGGTACACTCCTCGGCTTCCAGATCATCCCGCAGTGCGTTTACGACGCAGGCTACATCAACAACGGTATGATGACAATGCCGGCTATGGCGCTCATCCTGCTCGGTTGCGTGATATGGGTTCACAGAGCTTATTTTTACAAGGAAAATAATTAATGACAATGGAACATTTAATAAGTCTTTTCTTCCGGTCCATCTTCGTGGACAACATGATATTCGCCTTCTTCCTCGGCATGTGCTCGTTCCTTGCCGTGTCGAAGAACGTGAAGACATCATTGGGATTGGGTCTTGCCGTTACGTTCGTGTTGCTCGTTACCGTGCCTGTCGACTATCTGTTGCAGACAAAGGTGCTCGGCCCGGACTGCTTGGTTGAGGGTGTAGACCTTTCCTACTTGAGTTTCATCCTCTTCATCGCTGTCATCGCAGGTATCGTGCAGCTGGTGGAGATGATCGTCGAGAGATACTCGCCGTCGCTCTATGCAGCTCTGGGTATCTTCCTTCCGCTTATCGCCGTTAACTGCGCCATCATGGGTGCTTCGCTCTTCATGCAGCAGCGCATCAACCTCGACCCGTCTAACACACAGTACATCGGCAACGTTGTCGACGCTGTTGTTTACGCTTTGGGTAGCGGTATCGGTTGGACACTCGCCATCGTATCAATGGGTGCTATCCGCGAGAAGCTCCAGTACAGCGACGTGCCAAAGCCTCTGCAGGGTCTCGGCATCACGTTCATCACTGTAGGCCTCATGGCTATGGCTATGATGTGCTTCTCTGGTCTTAAAATATAATAAGGAGGACTCAACACTATGAATACATCATTTATATTTGCAAGTATTGGAGTGTTCCTTATCGTGATACTCCTCTTGGTTGTCATCCTTCTCGTGGCTAAGAAGTTCCTCAGCCCGAGCGGCAATGTCAACATCGAAATCAACGGTGACAAGACCATCAACGTGCCGCAGGGTTCTTCGTTGATGACTACGCTCAACGAGAACGGCATCTTCCTGCCTTCTGCCTGCGGCGGTAAGGCAAGCTGCGGACAGTGCAAGGTGCAGGTGCTTGAGGGTGGTGGCGAGATTCTCGACTCGGAGAAGCCCCACTTCACACGCAAGCAGATCAAGGACAACTGGCGTCTGGGATGCCAGTGCAAGGTGAAGTCGGACATGAAGATCAAGGTGCCCGATTCGGTTATGGGTGTTAAGGAATGGGAGTGCGAGGTCATCTCGAACAAGAACGTTTCTTCATTCATCAAGGAGTTCAAGGTGGCTCTGCCTCCGGGCGAACACATGGACTTCGTTCCTGGTTCTTACGCACAGATCAAGATTCCGGCATACGACTGCATCGACTACGACAAGGACTTCGACAAGGATCTTATTGGCAAGGAGTATATCGGCGCATGGGAGAAGTTCAACATCTTCTCGCTCAAGGCTCACAACCCGGAGCCTACAGTGCGTGCCTACTCAATGGCAAACTATCCGGACGAGGGCGACATCATCACACTTACAGTGCGTATCGCCACAACTCCGTTCCTGCCACGTCCGCAGGTGGGCTTCCAGAACGTACCGACCGGTATCGCTTCGTCGTACATCTTCTCACTGAAGCCAGGCGACAAGGTGATGATGTCAGGTCCTTACGGCGACTTCCACCCGAACTTCACTTCTGGCAAGGAGATGATTTGGATTGGTGGTGGTGCAGGTATGGCTCCGCTGCGTGCTCAGATCATGCACATGACAAAGACGTTGCACACTACCGACCGCGAGCTCCACTTCTTCTACGGCGCACGCGCTCTCGGCGAGGCGTTCTTCCTTGAGGACTTCTGGGAGTTGGAGAAGGAGTTCCCGAACTTCCACTTCCACCTCTCGCTCGACCGCAAGGACCCCGTTGCAGATGCTCAGGGCGTGAAGTACTACGAGGGCTTCGCTGTAAACTGCATCCGCGACACCTACTTGAAGGATCACGAGGCACCGGAGGATTGCGAGTACTACCTCTGCGGACCTCCAATGCTCATCAAGACCGTTACCGACTACCTCGACTCGCTCGGCGTAGACCCGGAGAACATCATGTACGACAACTTCGGGTAATGCTAACTAACCCGAACAAATATCGTGTAAACTATAACAAAGCCGCTGATTATCAGCGGCTTTGTTGCGTTTATACAGTTTTGTGTCTAAAGTTTACATAAGGTTTATATTGGGTTTTTTCGGGCGATTCTGTCTCTTTTCTGTCCCCCGAATCTGTCCCCCGTTTTTTTAATTACAACGCTATGAAGAATAATGATCTGAGTCCGGTCCGCTTAAGGACCAAAAATTTATCCAGCGGTAGAGCTTCTCTGTATCTGGATATTGTGAAGGATGGCGAACGCAGAAAGGAACACCTCGGATTGTACCTTTTGCCAGAACTCACCAAGGCAGACAAGAACGCTAACAAGGCGACTATGAAAATAGCTGAGGAAATAAGAGCCAAGCGGATGGTCGATTTGATAGAAGGTCGTCTGAGCTTCGCAGGAGATAAGGCCAAGCGTACCGACTTGCTCACATGGCTCGAAGAGCAGCAGACGTATTATTATAATAACAACAATACCAACTACTCGAAGACCATACATAATCTCATACGGCACATCCGTCTGTTCCGCGGCGACAAGCTAACCATGAAGGACGTGACGCCCGGTTTCCTGAGAAGTTTCCTGGACTACCTGAAAGGCAACGTCAACAAATACGGCGGCAAGCTCAGCGACGAGACTATATACACCTACTTTACCGTGCTTTCCATTCTAATGAATAAGGCAGTGCGCTACGAGATTATTGCCGCGAATCCTTTTCACAAATTGTCTCAAGCCGAGAAGCCTCAACGTAGGACAAAGAAGAAGGAGTATCTTACGCTCGATGAGGTAAAGCGAATGGCTGAGGCTGAGTGTGACGATATACGTGTAAAGAGAGCCTTTCTGTTCTGTTGTTTCACAGGCTTGCGTTACATAGACGTATCAAGGCTTAAGTGGAAGCATATATCTGAGATAGGAGAGGGCGAGTATCAGATAGAAGTAGTACAGCAGAAGACGAAAGAACCTGTGTATATACCTTTGTCGGCGAACGCTCTGAGATGGCTCCCCGATCGTGGTGATGATGGTCGCGAGAACTATGTGTTCAAGTTCCGAGACCGCTCGATCATCTATGACTATCTGGATAGATGGGCGAAGAAAGCCGGCATCGAGAAACATGTTACTTTCCACATGAGCCGCCACACGTGCGCTACGCTTTTGCTGTATTACGGTGCAGACTTATATACGGTGTCTAAAATTCTTGGTCATACGTCAATAAAGACTACACAGATATATGCCAAGGTCGCAGACGAAATGAAACGCAAGGCTGTAAGCAATATTCCCGAGATAAAATAACGAAATGAAAGTACCATGGTGCAATAGCCATGGTACCATTATAAAAACTTCAAATTGAGGTGTTGGACTATTCTTTGCGATGTATCAGCCACAATAATAGCGACAGAACTACAAACATCACCGTTCCGATAGTAAACAGCCCGACGTGCATCTGCGTGCGCTCCCACGTCGATAGCCTGCGCTCCACTGGTATGGGAAGACGTGTTGTGTCGGTCTGGAGCATTGCTTTATATATAGTGTCTGTCTTCGTGCTTATGCGGTCACGCCATCGCCACACGCTCTTTAGCCGATACACTGTGTCGCCACGAGTGTAGTGTTCAACATACACCGAGTCGTGCAGCCGAAACGTGTCGGCACTCGTCCTCGCCTTATAGAGTGTATCAGTCTTAACGACCACTCGCTCTACAACCACCGGCTGCGGTGTAGAACACCCAAATAATAACGTCAGCAATGCGCAGGCTAACAAGCCTAACAGCACACCTACTATCCATTGTGCTATAAATTCCAATAAATTGTCAAAGTTTTGCATAACCATTTGCTTATTAAAAAGACAAGCGGTACTCCGCTTGTCGGAATACCGCTTTTCTTTTTAATATTTAGTGTGTGTTAAAAAAACAATTTCTGTGATGTTATAACGTTGCGTAAGATATTGAATGGTTTATCATTATTGTCTTCGTATTTGCCCCAAATTAAATTATTCATCCAATCAATGAATATTAAATTTTTAACCTGCTTGCTGTCAGAGGGCATATCTATGATTCGAGTAGAGCAATTCATGTCAAACCATAGTGTCGTTTGTAAATAATCTATAAGACTATTACCCGATTTTACTTTAACCGTCTTGTTATCTCTTATCAGATTTACAATCAATTCGTTTTTGATACAATCAAGTACAGATAAGCGTATCATATAATTGTATAACTTATTACCATCTTTTCTGATATGTTGTTGAACTCTGCTTTTATTTACAGTTATAGCACCTATGTGTATATCAGGATTCATGCTAACAAGTTTTCTTACTTTTTCTGCAAAATAGCATTTGTCTTTTACTGACAAAGAACTTCCTTTTAATTCAGTTTTTGGATCAGTCTTTGTCTTTCTGTAGACATCAACAACAATTCTTCGTAAAAGATGTTTTTTCTCGGCAGGACATGCGACAAATGCAATCGTCATAAAACGACTGGACCCACCATTTCTATATGGTTTATCTAAGACCCATCCTAAATCTCCACTTTCGTCTAAATATACATTCATTCAAATATTACTTATGGTATATATACGAAAAAAGGCAGACCCTAAAAGAGGTGCATTTGCAATACACTTATGACACTTATCACTCTTAATTTAGGATTTACCTGCCTATTTCGATTACAAAAGTAATAAGTTTTTATAAAAAGTACAAGTTTTTAATGCTAATAGTCGTTGATTTTACTATAATTTAATATATTATTGCATTTAATCATATTAGATTTAAAACAATTTACACTATATGCAGCAAGTGTACAAATGGTCGATCTGCGGTATTCCAACAAGTCAAAGAACGCTCTCCTACATTAAACTAACTATCTCTTACAATCCTCATCCACTGCATCCTCCACCGCTTCGCCGATGTCCTTATTCTTGCTCTTAATGAGCGAGATAATAAACCGCTTGATGGAGAATGTATTCTTGATGCCGTGCAATGCGCATACGTGTCCTACGATGCTGTCAATCTCCCAGATGCAGCCGAAGCCCAAACCGATAGCCGCTGTTGTTACGTGGTTTGCCCAGCCCAGTGGTTCGAAGATAGCCAAGCCGAGCACCGAGCCGAGTATGAGATACGTAACGTAGTCCACCGCCTTGTTGCACGTTCTTCTGCCTGCTCGCGAAAAGCGGAAGTGTTCACGCTTTTTAAGGCTCTCCGACACACCGAACCAAAAATCGGCGACGATAAGTACGACGATAAGTACGAGCATCCAGCGTAAATCGAACAGAGCGGTAAGTGCTTCTGTGCTCATGGTGCCTACAATAAATGCTTTGCCAGTGCTTGTTGTAATGTTTCCTGTCATCTCCATTGTGTTTACTCTATTGTTATCCAAATCTGCTCGCACCGCTCGTCCGCAGCCTTCAGCATGGTGTATACCTTGCGGAACGTTGCCGTTGAGTTCAGTACCAGTCCGACCGCTTTGTTCTCGCCGACGAGGATGCAGCCCTCCGTATCCTTCGCCGTGTTGCCACAGTGTATCAGCACACCTTGGTAGCCGGGCGTATTGCACAGTCGCGGCAGTCTCCCCCTGCAGAACTGGTACTGCGCTCGACCTCCGAAGCGTGGCGATACCGTCTTCATGTCTACGAGGTATCTGCCAGTCGGGATGGCGGTTTCGCCCTTGATTTTAACTCCGCATATCTGCGCCACCGACATATTAGATGTCAGTCCTCTATCCTTATCCTCGAGCGTGTCGCAGACGTATGCGCCATCTATATACATCTTGCCGATGGTGTACGCCTCCTTTTTAGCTATTCGTCTTACTTTTATTTCCATGATTCTATCTTCTTCATATTGTTTTGTGTTCTATTGTTGCACTTTATATTTAACCATAAATGTTTCCATTCCATCCTACGGCGGTTAAGCGGTTGGGACTATTACTCGTAGGATTGCCAAAAGTAGTAGGAACTTCGCAAGTCGTGATAAGTCTTTCATTTGAGGAAATTTCATTGACTTTTAGAGCTCCAGTTGAGGTCGTTGTTCCCCTTTTGTTTATTATACCTCCTCCATGTACAACGAATGCAACGTTTGCGCGATTCTTGATTATTAGTGTTTGTCCAACATATTGTAACGCTTCGTCAGTCGACACGCCATGAAGACTATTCAAACTATCTTTAGGATTGTTGAATGGCAATACAAGATCAACCTGCGAGGCTTTAAAGTAATTATTGAAATCACCTTGAAACTCCACGAACGAGCCCGCATTAGTAAAGTCGAATAATACAACGCTCAAGGAAGCTGCGGGTATTCGGTATTGGTCTATGTTCTCTGGCGTAATAATGGTTTTCTTCTTTTTGACAAAGCCGCCAAAAGAACCTGCGCCAACCTCCAGCAAGCCTTTCTCGTTCACGCTCGCCGTCACCTCGCCGCTGTTGTTGCGTATCTCGAACTTGTCCGCCGTTGCCGTTATCTTGCCATTCTCGATGTCAAAGCCTGTGCGCAGTAGCTTTGCGGCAATGCCACTGTCCTCGATAAAACCACTCTTGCCCTCTATCCAATCGGTAGGCGTTGCACCGACCTCCAACTTCGGCATTGTCACCCACGCCTTTCCGCCTTGCAAACAACGGATTAAGACAAGATTAGGTATGCCAATGCCCTCCGAACGCCAGTGTACCCAATAACGCTTCCACTCGCTTGTGAGAGAGAATCGACGACCTCCGTTGGCGTTGCTTGTTGTTGTATCGCGCTCGCTGTCCTCGGCGAATATGCTTAGATTAGTACCGCTGTACATATACGCATCGAGGTTGCCGGAACCTTTTGCCATAAAGGAGAATATGTAGTCCTCATCTTTCTTGATGATAGAGCTAACGCTCCACCACGCCATCTCAATGCATTTGGAAGCAGCGTTTGTATATATTACCGAGCATCCGTTGTTGTACGACTCGTTAGTGACTACCGAGGCATCCATTCGTGTCAGGTTGCCAGTCTTATTAAACGTGCGTGTATTGTCGAGCAGGTTGCCCCCGATGTAGTCGTAGTCGTCAGGCGATGCGCTCCAACACACAAAGTCCTCCGCAGTGCCCTCTATGAGGATAGGGTGGGCGATGTACACCTGCTGACTCGCAGTAGATGCGTTAGCCTTTAGACACGCCACGGAAATCCACTCATAAGGAGCGTTCGCTGCAACGGTAAACGTCTTCTGATACAGATACCAGCCGTCGCTTGGCGTTATCGTTACGCCGCCTAAATACGCACTGCCGTTAGGACCGGTATATCCACCTGGTCGCGACGTATCGGTTGCCGAGTTGTGCCATATCGCCTCGCCCACAATTTCTACTTTGCCTGACTTCGTGCGAGCCCAAAACGCCAGTGTGTACGTTTTGCCCTTGGCGACATGTATGTTGTGAGAGTTCGCTGCTCCACCCCATTGCGCACCGCCTGCCTTGGCATCGGGCGCGAATATCACGTTAGCACCCTCATGCGCCGACGTGCGATATATCTTAGAGCGTAGAAGAAAGAAACCCTCGCCTTGCTTGCGGAACAACGAACCGACGAGCAGGTTACGTCGCTCGGCAAGAGTGTAGCCTACCTTCATCGCTATCTGTGTAGCGGTCTGCGTTATAGAAGAGCTAACCGCTGCTATTTGGTCGTTTACATCCTTTTTGGTAGAGTAGTCTCTCCTAACCTCTGTTCTTATATCATTTGCGGTCTGTGTTATCTGCGACTGCGTGCTTTTTATCTCGCCGTCAAGCTCTTCTTTGTTTCTGTTGACCGTTGTTCTGAGTCCATCCACGGACATCACAAGCTCCGCAAACGACTGTGTGCTCTTTATCTCGCCATTAGCCTTGCGCGTAATGAACCTAAACTTATCGGCTATGGCGAACATCTCCTGACGCGACAGGACAAAGACCTCTCTATTCTCTAACGAGTAGCTATCTACGCCTTCGTACATCTTTAATGATGGCGCATCCGCTCCGTATGCCGATAGAACAACGACCGACTGGCGAGCTGTGTCCGTCGTATTGCCCATCTGTACAAGCTCGTCACCTGCCTGCGGAATACCGCTACCAGTATCGCAGAAATCAGCCAACACATCAATAAAATCTTTACCTACCTTGTACACCTTACGCCAGTAGTATCTGTTCTTCACGTTCTCACTCACGCCCTCCTTGACGTTGAACGTCTGACAGCGCACAAGGTCGTCCTCGACGAACTGGTTTTCTATCTCCTCATCGCCTTTCTTCTGTGAGAAGTAGCAGCGGTAAACATTGTAGCGCAGGGGAGAGCCGTCGTATTCGGGAAGAACCGTGCCCTTCTCAAAATAGACCACATTGCTAATCTTCATGGCAGCAGGCGACAGAACAATCTCACCACCTACGCTTTGAAGCTCTCGGATTACGAGCCTTACGAACTCCGCCGCCTTGCGCACAAGCAGGCGGTCTACCTCTAAGTAACTGTCACCACTTCCGTTATAATCGCCAAGTTTGAAGCCAGAGCCGAGCGCACCCGAACGGAACGCAGCCGACACAATCTCTTTGAGTGTGGCGATGCCTTCCTGCGTTATGCCATATCCCGTATTGTCAATGAGCAGAGAACGCAGTGTAGCGATGCCGTCAGATGTGATGCCGAGGGTTCCATCGGCTAAAACCAGATTGCCTAATAATGAAATCGCTTTCTTGAAGAGTACATCGGCTTCAGAAGATAATCCCTCTTTGAATATAATCTTTTTCTCTGCAGTATCTTCCTCGTCGCTTCGTAGGAAGTGCTGCAATCCGGGTGCGTTGATCTCAATGTCTTCAGCAACGCCAGCCTTCTTTGCAAAATTAGCCTCATCGGCTTTTTCTGCATGTTTAGCCTCATCGACACGTTGACTCTGTGTAGATGCGAATATTGCACTGCCGCCACCATTACCTCCGCCTCCTTTATTTGAAGCCTTCGGTTTTGCATACATTTTTATTCCTATCATTATACTTATATTTTAAATTTCGCGAAGACTCATTGAAGCTGTGCCTTCCATAATGTTTTGACTAATACCTGTAACCCAGAACACTTTATTCATAGCCGGATGGCGGTAACGGTTGACAATACTTACATTTTCGCCGTCATTTTCAATGTTCTGCATGATTGTCACTCGTGGTACATGACAATCGGCGTAGTGATTAGCAACATAGTGTTGCTCAGGCTTAGCCATTTCTCCCGTATTACGATCGTAGACTTCAAGTAGCTGCTCCTCTTTTTTAACATCAAAAGGAGTTGACAGACTTAGAGACGTTTTAACGCCGAGAGCATAGCTTTCTTCTGCCGTTAGGGCACTTGTAATCTTAAATTCAAGATCATCTTTTGCATTGACATAGGATTCGTCGGTATCACTCGTATAAATAATGTCGTTCTCGTCACGTTGTTCGTAGTGACCATTATCACTATAGAGTTTTATTTCAAAATCCTTTATGACGATGCTCTCTACTGCATTCAATAAGTAATCTCCCCACATGGATGGTTCAATCTCTTGAGCCTCCCAGGGCGGTGCTGAAACTACAGTTCCAAGCGTATATATAGGCTGTGCAGGACACAGTATAGTGAATTTCACCGCTCCTTTCAACTTGTCTGTCTTTCTCATAGGGATTGCCATTCCTTCCGCATCTAAGTTCATCTGAATGTTAATATTATTCTGGATATCGTACTCGGTGCCAACAAGGAGGTCGTCTATTTTGGGGTCGAAGCCAATGCTGAATGATTGCGAATAATACTCTTTGTCGTCAATACATTCTCCCGGGGTTTTATATTTACGCCACACGTAATCTGTTATCGTTCCATTACCAGTTCCTGGTGTGTCGCCATCGAAGAACTTTTCGCCTTTTTTCTTCTCGACGAGACACTTGTCTCCAATAACAAGCATACACATCAGCACTGATAGTTTAGAAATGTCATCCTTATCTTGGAGATTGATATTCCGCTGTAGCTTGAAGTACTGAGGGGTCTTGTCAGAGTAAGGCACAAAGCCGTTTTTGACATCTAAGTTTAATATAGGTTTAGAACTTGGCGTTTCTGCTTTATAGAACTCCTGAGTATAGTATTCGTTGTCATTACGGCCCTTGACAGCGTGAAGGTCTTTGTAATATACGGGCGATACATAAGGTGGGCATGACAGCTCTCTTATAGGGTTATATGCTATTTTGCCTGATATTACCATGTAATTGGTGGTGTCGTTATCTGCAGGTGAGTATATTCCTGCCTCTGCGGTGTCTTCGTATGTAGCGCATGGTATCATCGACATTAAGCCCTTGTTAGGGCTGTTTGAACCTCCCAAGCCTGCCTGAACGCCATGAATTCCAATGACGAGACACTCTTCCATATCAACCTTCGATTTTACAGAATTGTCTTTAGTGCTGAGTGTTGTTATAGCACATCCCACCTCTAACAAAGCTGTGCCTCGGCTTCTACCTATAAAGTCGGGCAATACATATTGGTGGCGATTGTCTCCCGCATACGGAAAGTAAGACTCAGATGCGTTAACTCCCATTACAGACTGGGGACGGAATTTCCATTTACTGTTGTTCATCACGCGAATATACCAATCGGCAAAGTAAGCCTTACCCCAGTCTGTGGTGCGTCCTCCTGTACACGCCTCAATAAATGCTTGTTTTGGCGTTTTGGTGCCTCCTGGAGAAACTATTTCGCGGAGATAGAATTGCTTCCCCGTGAATGGAGAAAAAAGGTCGTCTTTATCAAGTGGGCTTCTGATAAGGTTTTTCATACTTTTCGTATCGCTTTTCAGTACCAACTTGTTGAATGCTTCGTCAATATTTATTTGTGTGTCATCGTCAGCAACCGTGTCCAGGGTAATGTCTATAGTGTTGCGTGGGGATATTATTACGGATTGATTATGCGTAAGGTCTTTCCATTTTATGTTGTCGTTATTAAGATTGCGCAGTGTCTCCCAGGCGTAGATATAATATGTTACGCCGTTTTGTACAATGTGCAAGTCTAAATACCGCATAATTTCTTCTACTACTTTATCCTGCGTCCAAACGTCCTCCTCTTCCTCTTCAAGAAAGAGAAGATCGGATATGGAGATGTCGTGAAGAATAGAAGTCGCAGTTTCTTTTTTGTCAATACTCTTGCTGTCATCGTAACATACACGGAATGTATTTATTGCCTTGTCTTTGTTTATAATGACTTCTGTAGTGGCGGCACAGAGAATAGACTCTAATATCTGCATAAAAGTGCGTTGTTTTGCCTGGCTTCTGATGTCTTCGTAGTTTACTCCAGGCATACCTGCGCCCATATATTGAGAATATTGTAATGATGAAAGTATGTCAATACAATTTATCTCTACTTCGTCATATTCAAAATTGTATCCCTGCGAGAATACGAGGGGCTCTATATATCCCGCAAAGATGATTGTGTCATCCTGCCGCACGTTTACAATAGTACTACGGCATGATGTGTTGTAAAAATCACTGATGAAATCTCTACACAGGAGGCGTATTGTGCAACTGTGTCGTAAGAGATGATCGAACGTGTCGTTCATCTCGTTGGTTATTTCAATGGGGTCGTCTTGAAAGTAGATACCACTGCCTTCAGAGCCGATGACTTTTTCCTCGGTTCTGTCTCCTTTTGATAAGATCTCAATGGTAATAACCTTACCCTTCCGATTTACAAATTGCCCGTGTATATACATAGTTTCCCTTTTTCTATATTAAACAAGATTTGAACGCCGTCCAGACTTACTTGCTATCTTGCGCACGTTACTTAGAGTCTGCTCTATACTTGTTCCTCGTGTCTTTCCACGCACGTCAACCACGAGGTGTACGTTATTCATTTGCGCAGGTGTCATTTGCGCAGGTGTCATTTGCGGTAACTCTCTTCGCGCAAATGACGGTGGGGTATAGCGTGGTGTATTTATCATCTGGAACAAATGAGCCTGTTGCGTTTTGTTCAGTATCATTTCTCCGCTATTGACACGTGCAAATTTTCGGTCGCCAAAGGTAGAGGTACCACCAACGACACCACCAGTTGCAAAACTTGACATTGCTGCGATTGCTGCCACAACGGCTGCCACACCAGCTGCGATTGCTATAAGGTTGGCTGGGAACGGCATCTTTGCTCCACTTGCGGTAGCGTTAGCTATCGCTTCGCCTTCCTTAGCAACCGTGTTGACGGTAGACGCAGCTGTGTTCGCGGCGGTTACGCCCGTATTTACTGTTGTTGCAGTAGTGTCTGCTGCTGTTGCAGCGGCATGTGCAGTTGTTGCAACGGATAGGAGGTTGTAGAGTTCTACTATTCCCTGTATTCCCTGTGCAATAGATATAAATCCATTAATCATTGCAGAGGTTTTTTCCCATGCGTTGCCATTACCTTCAAGTGCATCAGAAATGCCATGTATGCCGCCACTGATGTTTTGCACGCTTCCCCAACCTTTCTGTATTTGTTCAAATGCTTTGTCAAATCCAGAAGGTTCAAGAGTGATTTTTATCGGTTTAAGACCAAGATCGGCGAGTTCTTTGTTTACCTCGTCTATCTGTTTCATGGCCTCATCTTTGCCAATGATGCCAATTTCATAGTCGTTTTGGATGCGGCTTGTCTTCTGCTGTGCGTTGCTATAGCTCTGACGTTTGTCGGCGGCGGAGCCTTGCTCGATGTACTCGGGCGTGACTTCGGCGGCTATGGAGACCTTGCCCTTTGTCGCCTCGTCTATCTCCGTCTGTATTTCTGCGATTTTTGCTGAGGCTTTGACTTTCGCCTCGATGGTCGCAGCCTCATCGAGACTGCGCCGTGCGTTCTGCAGCTGCTCTTGCAGCTCTTCAATAGGTGTCTTGAAGTGCACCTCGATAGGCTTCATCCCGAGCGCAGACAACTGCTCGTTGATGTCGGCAATAGCTTTTTGTGCTGAGGCTTTGTCTATCAGTCCAGAGTCGTAGTCCTGGCGAATGTTGCCGATGCGCTGCTGTGCGTTGCTGTAGCTCTTGCGTTTATCGGCGGCGGATCCTGCCACGATATATGTCGGCTCTGTGGCGGCTTCGATGGTGACTTTTCCCTTTGTCGCCTCGTCTATCTGCGCCTGTATCTTCTTCACCTTTGCGTCGGCTTCGACTCGTGCCTCAATGGTCAGGGCGTTGTCCTTGGTCTTCTGAGCAGCAGACAGCTGCGCCTGCAGCTTTTCGATGTACGTTTTCGGCTCTACAGCGGAGGGTGTATTGGCGGTGTTGTTGGCAATATTACCAACAGGCTTGCCTGCTGTAATAAAGCCCTTGTTTGTCTCCAGGTTCTCGGCTAACTGTTTTTGGGTGTCGGTAATTTCTTGATTGACGGCGTTGAGACTCTTGTCTATTGAATAAATTTGTTTGTTGCCCGAAACGTTTGTGCCGTTGTATCTTTCTGCGCCTATTTTGGTAAATCTCCATTCTCCATCGTTACCAACTTTACCATAGCGCTCGTTGCGCCAGTTTTCCGGTACGATGTCGCCCTCTTTGGCGTTTCTTCCGCTATTCTTGGCATCGTCGGAAATACTCTTAGTTACCTTCTTTTTCTTGTCAAGCAGGTCGATTTGTTTTTGGTATAATGCTGTAAGTTTCGCAGCGTATGCAGCTGCCATAGCTCTTTGCTTGAAGGCCTCAACTACAGCGTCCGTCTTGTTGTTAAAGATGTTCTCGGCTTCCGAGACGCTGTCTATCTTCAGCCGAAGTTCGTCGAAAGCGGATTGATTCTGCTTTATCCATTGCACTTTCTGCTGTTCGGTAGACAAAGACTTCCATCCTTCCTTGAGTTTGTCGTATTTCGACATAAGCTCCGAATAGGTAGACTTCAGTGTGCTGTCATAGGCATTCTTCACCTCGTCGGCTGCGCTGTTCATCTCCTTCATCGCTTCCGTCTGCTCGTCTGCTTTGTCTTTAGCTTCCGAGGACTTCGAGGAGAATGCACTGATTACTTCTGTGAGTGCCACGATGGCGATACCTACGCCGGATGCTATCATTAACCCTCTAATGGCCACTTTGAGGGTGGTCGCCCCGATGGTCGCCCCGGTAAATGCCGCTTGCATCACTCTCGTTACGGCTGTCAAGCCAACAACGGATGCTCTGAAACCTATGCAAACGGCATTTACCGCCTTTGTCGTTATGCCGAAATTGGCGATAACCATTGTTGCGCCCTTTATGCTGTTGCCTAACGAAATCATGGAATTTACGATAGTCAACGCCTGTGCCGCAAATGTAATCTTAGGCAACCACTTGGAAACCAATTCACCGATTTGTACCTTAATGGCTGCAAACTGCATCTCGGCTTGCTTCAGCTGTCCTGCATCAGTCTTGCCAAGTTGGGCGTTCATGTGTCCCACATTATCGGTGATAATCTGTGCCAACATGGCGGCACGCTGCTGCTCCGTGCCGTACTTCATAATGTTTTCTTGGGCCTCGCTGAACGTGATACCCACACGCCTTAACGCCGATGTCTGCCCAGTCATGGCCTTGCCCATGAGGTTTGCCACACTTCTTGCATCCTCCTGCGTGGCGTTCAAACCTTTCTGCTGTGCCAAAAGGTCGTTCATGGCTGGTATCAGCTGCTCCAACGTGCCTTTCTCTTTCAAAAAGGTTGCTATCTGCTGTGCGCCTGTCTTCTGTATCGTACCGCCGATAACACCCAACTTGGATTGCGCGCCGATAACCTCATTAACCTTTTTGATGTCCTCCTCGGTTGCGGCCATACGCTGACGCATCACGGTAGTAAGCTGTGTGTTGGCCTGCTGCACGGCATTGTAGCTCGCCGTTAGCCCTGCCATCGTGTCACGCAAACCATTTATGGCACTCGAAGCGTTTTGCAAAGCCGCAACCGTCTGGTTTACCGTAATCATCTTCTCTCGGAACTTGGCGGCACTACTCTTGGCGGCATCGAGATTGTCGCGCAGTTCCTTTGCCGATGTTGAGGCGGTAACTAACTGCTCTTTGCCGTCAATGAGCAACTTAATGTTAAACTTTATTTCTTTTGCCATATTTTCAGCGTATAAGTAACTAAGTAATCAATATTTTT
>ERZ1026884.807-NODE-807-length-18897-cov-9.980628_pt1 | contig 18897 bp, 16 predicted proteins | sample MGYA00380172_ERZ1026884 | MGnify/ENA primary metagenome ERZ1026884 (study PRJEB33269, sample SAMEA4719808) | human gut metagenome | biome: human-associated habitat; feature: organic feature; material: feces | place: Cameroon | collected 2013-10 ... | reverse complement strand
AATGCTCATGTACGGTAAAGAAGCAAGCAACCGAAAACAAGAGATAGACCGCCAGCACCACACTATTCCGAACAAAAGAACCAAAGACAAGCATTATGGAAATGTGCATAACAGGCTATGGAATCATGGATAACTCTATTCACAGGACATGGAAAGCTAAGGTGCAGCTTTCCCACGTTCTGTAAGAAGAATTTACTGGGCTTGTATTCCTGTCTGCTGAAGATATGGGATAATGGGAAAGGCTACTGACCTTTTTACTATTGCATATACAATATTTTTGTATTCTCTCTCCCACCATAATAGTATCATACAAATTTCATGATTACAAGACTGTTTATATAGGCAAACGTGTGCTAAACTAGCCTAGCAATGTATCAGTGAGAATTTTTCTGTTGTTTTTTATCAAGGAGGGTATTTTTTATGGGAAATAATCAATCAGAAAGAGAGTACGAAGAAATAAGATTAAAGCAAACTATATCTTTAGCCGAGGAACAATTAAAACAAGCAAAAGAAGCAGCAGAAAAAAAGAAATCACAAATTATCGAAGCCAAAAAAGAAGTTCGTGAAAACGCAACACATAGTGTTACAAATCTATACACTTCTGACGGATTTGAGGCACTTGTTGAGTTAAGTCAATATATGAACCCTGTTACAGATAAAATTGTAGATTATGAAGAAGAAGAACACAGAATACTTTTACTGGAAAACATGATAAAATCACCATATTTTGCCCGTATTGATTTTAAATTTGATGATGAGGAAGAATGTGAAAAAATATATATCGGACGTTCCTCTCTACGGAAAAACAGTTATCAGGAGATGTATGTTTATGATTGGCGATCACCGATTGCAAGTATTTTTTACCGCTTTATGAAAGGAGAAGCATTTTATGACGCTCCATGCGGGCGGGTAACAGGTGAACTCAAATTAAAACGTCAGTATGAAATAAAGAATGGAGTGTTAAAGTATTTTTTTGATACAGATGTGCAGATTGTTGATGAATTTTTAAGACAACTATTATCACAGAATACCACCGCCAAAATGAAAGCGATAGTTGAAACAATACAACAAGAACAGGACGCTGTTATCAGAGATATGGAAAACGACCTGTTAATGGTGCAGGGCGTGGCAGGAAGCGGTAAAACTTCCATTGCCCTTCATCGGGCAGCTTATCTTATGTATCAAGGATTACAGACAAAGTTGTCCGCAAATAATATTATGATTATTTCCCCTAATACTATATTTGAGCAATATATTTCTAATGTGTTGCCCGAATTGGGAGAAGATAATGTTATCTCCGTTGTATTTGAGGATATTCTAAAAATGCTGTTAAAAGGCAGGAAAATTCAGTCCAAGAACGATTTTTTAGAAAAAATAATTGCTCCCTCACAATACAAAAAAATTTATAAAGACAGTATCGAGTTTAAAGCGTCAAAACTTTTTGGGGAAATATTAGACAAATTTATTTATGATATTCCATGCCAATGGATAGAATTTGATGATGTTTATTATGAAGGAACATGTGTTGTAAACAGGCAGACTCTACAAGATAAGATACTGGGAAGAACAGAAACTCCATTAGGCATAAAGTTAGAGCAATTAGAAGATTATATTTTAGAACTAATATTTGGAACAGGAAAGGGACGGGGATATAAAGCAGAAAAAAATTTAGTAAAGCAGGAAATACAAAAATTTATAAAAATTGATATATTTGAGTTGTATAAAACATTATTTAGCAATGAATCCTATTTTTTCAGTTTATTGCAAAATAATAATTCCTCAGAGAGCATAAAGGAAATCCGGGAATATACGAAAGAAAATCTGGAAGCAGGCTGTATATACTATGATGACGCAATAGCAATGCTTTATTTATATTTAAAAATATACGGAACGAATGAATATAAAAATATCAAGCAGGTTGTCATTGATGAAGCTCAAGACTATTACCCGCTTCAATATGAAATATTCGGCTTATTATTTCCAAATGCTAAATTTACAATCTTAGGGGATATGAAACAAACCCTTGCCAAAAAAGAGGATATATCTTTCTATGAAGAAATTCATAAAATACTGAATAAGAAAAAATCTTCTCTTATCGTGTTGAACAAAAGTTTCCGTTGTACGAATGAGATATTAAATTTTAGCTTAAAATTCATAGAACAAAGTCCACAGATAAAAAGTTTTAATCGGAAAGGGGATAGCCCGGAAGTATTTATTGCGGATAATTCCGAAGTCTTTATTGACAAGATTGTTGAAGAGGTAAAATCATGCCAAGAAAAAGGATTACAGTCAATAGGATTAATTTGTAAAACTGAAAATAATTCCATCTGCTTGTATAACAAAATAAAGCACAAACTAGATATACAAATAATCAGAAATGGAAGTGCAGCAGAGTTACAAGGTGTATTCATTATACCAGTATATATGTCAAAGGGGTTGGAATTTGATGCCGTCTTAATTTGTGATGCAGACAATCAAAACTACTATGATGAAGATGATAAAAATCTCTTATACGTTGCCTGTACCAGAGCACTCCATAGACTTAGCTTATTTTGTGAAAAAGAAGTTAGCCCATTGATATATGCAACTTCTAAACATACAAAACTAGCGCAGACAGAATAGGTCATGAAAACACATGGATAAGTTAATAATAATTCGGACAGATAATCAGAACAACTTATATGAACAAATTATATCGTTAATAACTGCCAATCAAGCTAAAATGGAAACCATGTCTTTTGGTGTTTTTCCTACACTCTTTTTTCCGGGACTGGAAATAAGGCAGCACCAACGCCGGGTATTTAGGGACGGGGAGGAAATAAACCTTACCCGCCTTGAATACAGTACCCTTGTATTCCTTGCTTCCAATCCCGGCAATGTCCTCACACAAGAACAGATTTTTGAAGCCGTTTGGAACATGGATAGCGATAGCTGCCATTCAAGTGTTGTCAACGTGATTTACAACCTACGGAAAAAGATAGAGCCGGACAGCAAAAACCCCACCTACATAAAGACCGTTTTAGGCATAGGCTACAAGTTTGCTTCCGGGGAATGACAACCGAATAACCGCCGCCCTTTTTGGCAGTCAGTAAACAGGAAATCAGAAAAAGGTTTCCTGTTTTTTTGCGCCCGTTTTTGTCAAATACTGTTACGAAAACACGAAAAGATTTTCCGGGGGACTTTGCCATATTTTTCTTCCAGTGCGTAGTAATAATGACGGGAAAAATATTGCCGCAAAGTTGGCAGAAGCCCCGCCCTCTCCGTCGAGGGTATCAGCAGAAGCCTACACAGCGGAATCCGTCACTTTCTTAGAGCAAGATTCTACCACAGTACCAAATTTCGCTAATCGCTCATTTTGTCCTGCGGGAATCTTGTTGGGGTTGCCACCCCAAGCCCGCCTTTTTGCGGCTTGCGCCGCTTGAAAAAATCCACCCACGAAAGGAGGTTCATAGCCATGAAAAAATACAACACGCCCCACCGCCGCCGGGTAATCAAGACGCGCTTGACCGAGGAAGAATACGCCGAGTTTTCCGAGCATGTCACCCTCTGCAAAATGAGCCAAGCCGAGTTTATCCGGCAAGCCCTTATCAAGTCAAGCATACGCCCGGTTATCACCGTTTCCCCGGTTAATGATGAACTGCTCTCTGCCGTTGGGAAGCTAACCGCCGAGTACGGGAAAATCGGCGGCAACTTGAACCAGATTGCCCGCTGTCTGAATGAGTACGGCGTACCTTATAACGCACTCTCCCAAGAGGTACGAGCCGCCACAGCGGAGCTTGCCGCCTTGAAGTTTGAAGTCTTGCAGAAAGTAGGTGAAGCCGTTGGCAACGTTCAAACATATCAGCTCTAAAAATGCCGACTATGGGGCGGCTGAACAGTACCTAACTTTTGAGCATGACGAGTTTACCATGAAGCCCACTCTTGATAAAAACGGGCAGATTGTTCCGAGGACAGGTTATCTCATTTCCTCTCTGAATTGCAACGGGGAAGATTTCGCCATAGCTTGTATGCGCTCCAATCTGAAATACGGCAAGAACCAAAAGCGGGAGGACGTAAAGAGCCACCACTATATCATCAGCTTTGACCCCCGTGACGCTGCCGACAATGGGCTATCCGTAGACCGGGCGCAGCAGTTGGGCGAGCAGTTTTGTAAAGAGCATTTCCCCGGACACCAAGCCCTTGTATGCACCCACCCGGACGGGCATAACCACAGCGGCAACATTCATGTGCATATCGTCATAAACAGCTTGCGGATTGCCGAAGTGCCGCTATTGCCCTACATGGAAAGACCAGCGGACACAAGGGAGGGCTGCAAGCACCGCTGTACGGACGCAGCTATGGAGTATTTCAAAGCGGAAGTCATGGAGATGTGCCACCGGGAAAACCTCTATCAGATTGACTTGCTGAACGGGAGCAAGAACCGAGTTACCGAGCGTGAGTATTGGGCGAAGCAGAAAGGACAAGCCGCACTGGATAAAGAGAACGCTTTCCTTGCCGCCACGGGAGAGCCGCCCAAACTTACGAAATTTGAAACGGACAAGGAGAAGCTGCGGCGCACGATCCGCACCGCCCTGTCCTCTGCTGTTTCTTTTGAGGACTTCTCCGGGAAGCTGTTACAGCAAGGCGTGACTGTCAAGGAGAGCCGGGGGAGATTGTCATATCTCACGCCGGACAGGACGAAGCCAATCACCGCCCGGAAGTTGGGTGATGATTTTGACCGTGCCGCCATACTGGAAACACTCACCATAAACGCACAGAACGCCGCCAGAGCCGCCGAAAAGCCCCTACCCAAAGAGAAATACCCCGGCAGCATAAAAGACCGCTTACAGCGCAACAAAGCCGCCATAAACGCCCCGAAGAATGACGGAGTACAACGCATGGTAGACATAGCCGCCAAGAGAGCCGAGGGCAAGGGGAAAGGCTATGAGAAATGGGCGACCCTGCACAATCTGAAGCAAATGGCGGCGACCATGAGCATTTACGAGGAATCCGGCTTTTCTTCCCCGGAAGAACTGGAAGCCGCCCTTGCCGCCGCCAGTGCGGAGCTGAACAGCGTCCACGCCAAACTGAAAACCGTGGAAAGCACCTTGCGGGAGAAAAAGGACTTGCAGAAGCAGCTATTAGCCTACATCAAGACCAAGCCAGCCCGTGACGGATTGCGGGCGCAGAAAACGGAGAAAGCCCGGAGAGCCTACCGGGAGCAGCACGAAAGCGAGTTTATCATATCCGAATCTGCCGCCCGGTATTTCAAGGCACAGAGAATCTCCAAGCTGCCAGCGTCCAAAGCCCTACAATCGGAGATTGAGCAGCTTATGAGGGAAAAGAACACGCTTTACAACGAATACCGGGAGAAGAAAGAGAACGTCCGGGAATTGCAGACCATAAAGGGCAATATTGAGCAAATCCTACGCCGTGAGCCGGAACGGGGAAAGGGGCGGGAGAATGAACGGTAAACGCCCCTACATGGACTACTGCCAGTACCGGGCGGCGTGTCGGCTTGTGCATGAGTGCTGCAACTACGATAACGGGAATTGTATTGCGCTGGATAACGGCGAGCCTTGCGTATGTGTGCAGAGTATCAGCTATTCCCTCTTGTGCCGCTGGTTCATTGCCGCCGTGCTGCCGCTGGACGGGAAACTGGAAACCGCCCTTTTGCACCGGGCAGACAGGAAACGCTGTACCGAGTGCGGCGGGTATTTTCTCCCCAAGTCAAACCGTGGGAAATACTGCCCGGATTGCGCCGCAAAAGTGCGCCGCCGGAAAGAAGCCGAGCGACAACGGAAAAGATACCACCTTTCTACGCATTTAGGCTATGAAAGAAGCCCGTAAATCAAGGCTTTTTAGACCGCCCTCAATGGGTAGACGATATTTATATCCTTTACCCCTCAAAACGGCGTCCTAAAGCGTAACAGAAGCCACAGACAGGAGGTGAGAACCATAACCGATTACATCACAGCCGACACCGCAATGCCGCAGTTTTTCCCTTATCCCTGTTTTCTGCTGAAAATGGACTTGTCATATACCGCAAGGCTGCTCTATGCGCTGCTGCTAGACCGTGCCACCCTTTCACAGAAGAACGGCTGGCAGGACAGCGAGGGCAGGACGTATATTGTCTATCCCGTTTCGGAGATAGCGGAAACGCTGGATAAAGGCAGAACCGCCATAAAATCCGCACTGAACGAGCTGGACGCTGCCGGGCTTTTAGTGCGGGAACGCCGGGGATTTTCCGCACCGAACCGCCTTTATGTGAAAATACCGCAAGTGCCAGTGGTACAGTTTTCCGACCATATGACAGCCATACAGCCGGAAAACCGACCCTCTGATAGCCGGAAAAGCGACCCTCATAAGGACGGAAAAGCGACCATTGCGTTGGACGGAAAACCGACCCCTAACCAACTTACTATAAACCAACTAAAAGAGAACCAACTAAAAGGAGCGAGTGGGGAGCCGCCCGCCCCGTTTGGCAGATATAAAAATATTTTCCTCTCTGAATCCGAATATGCGGAACTGAAAGAGGAATACCCGGACAGGCTGGAACGGTTCATTGAGGAAATGAGCGAGTACATAGCCGCCAGCGGGAATGATTATGTGTGCCATGCCGCCGCATTGCGCCGCTGGTTAAACCGGGAGAAAAAGGAGAACCCGAAAAAGGGAATCCCCGATTATTCCTACAAAGAGGGCGAGAGCCTTTGACAGCACAGAAACAACGCCCCGTAAACAGGGCGTGAAAGACCATGAACAAGGAGGAACGACTTTATGTGTGATTATGATAACACTATTTTCCGGCTTGCCACGGCACAGGAAGCAGAGCCGGAGGACTACACAGGCGCGGACGGGCTTTTGTATTGTGGGAGCTGCCGCCAGCCTAAAGAAGCCTACTTCCCGGAGGGCAAGACCTTTTTCGGACGTGACCGCCACCCCAAAGAATGTGACTGCCAGCGGAAACGCCGGGAAATGCTGGAAGCCGCAGACCGGGAGCAGAAGCACCGGGAGGAAGTGGAACGGCTGAAAAGAAAGGGCTTCACAGACCCGGCTATGCGGGAATGGACTTTCGGGAACGACAACGGGAAATGCCCGCAAATGTGCTATGCCCGTGAATATGTGGAGTGTTGGGAACTGATGAAAGCGGAGAACCATGGGCTGATTTTGTGGGGAAGTGTCGGCACAGGGAAAAGCTATTTTGCCGGGTGTATCGCCAATGCCCTCATGGAGAAAGAGGTTTCCGTGTGCATGACGAACTTTGCCCTTATCCTCAACGACCTTGCCGGCAGCTACAAGGACAGAAACGAATACATATCCCGCCTTTGCAGCTTCCCGTTGCTTATCCTTGACGATTTCGGCATGGAGCGTGGCACGGAATACGGCTTAGAACAAGTCTATAACGTGATTGACAGCCGATACCGCAGCGGAAAGCCCTTAATCGTGACAACAAACCTCACGCTGGAAGAATTGCAGAACCCGGAGGACACCGCCCACGCCCGCATTTATGACCGCCTTACGGAAATGTGCTGCCCCGTCTGCATTACCGGGGAGAATTTCAGAAAAGCCAAAGCACAGGCGAAAATGGAACGTCTTAAAACGCTGCTGAACAGAAAGGAGAGCCTATGACCGACACCCCCAACAGAAGCACCGCCACTACCGCCCGCCGCCCGGATTGCGTGACCGAGGTACGCCGGGGGAACACCGTCCTTGTGGTTTCCGGCTACTTCAAACAGGACACCACCGCCACCGCCGCCGACAAAATGATGAAAGTGCTGGAAGCGGAAAGCGCAGCCAGACACAAGCCGCCTTTTACCGCATAATCCGGGCATGAGAAAGCGGTCATGCCGTGGAGTATGACCGCCAGTCCTTGCCTATTTTCTTTTTTGGAATTTTTCGGCTGAAAATTCGTATGCTTCTTGAATAAGGGGCTTTAACCGTTCAAATGTCTGTTTGGACGGATTTAGGACGCTTACCCACCCCATCCAAGCATAAACCGGGTGGGGAATGATAATGTCTAAAGCAGTGAAATCACAATCCATATCCACGACACCGCCTGCCGCCGGACGTGCCGGAATTTTACCATACATCTTTTGGAATGTGCTTTTCCGCAGCCCAAGATTGACACGGTAAATACCTGTTCTGTCAAGATTGGACGCTTTATCGTTATCACCGTCTTTTTCCTTAACAGTCAGAACATATACGCCACGTTTTAATACAAGACCGGGATTATAGAAAATCCCTTTTTCGCCCCAGCTTTCAACGAGTACCGTACCGTTTAAGGAGGAAAGGCAGTAATCCAATATTTGTTTTGCTTCCATAGTGTTCTACCTCACAAAATATAAAATAAAGAGCTGCCGGATTATTGTAGCACAAATCAGAGGATATTTCCATAAACATCTGATTTGCGACAAGCCTTAATAAAAAACCGTGATATTTTTCGACATAAAGTAGCAAAAAGGACTGTACAGCCCGCCCCGCCCTATGGTATAATAAGCCTACGGAATAGTGGGGCTGGCTGTCGGAAACGGAGGAATCTATGTTAAGACAGACCACCCAGCAACTTATCACCGCCCTATATCCGAGATTATCCCATGAGGACGAGCTTTCCGGGGAATCCAATTCCATAAGCAACCAGAAAAGAATCCTTGAATCCTACGCCAAACAGAACGGGTTTACGAATCTGAAATGGTACACGGACGACGGATTTTCGGGGGCAAATTTCCAAAGACCCGGCTTCCAGTCCATGCTTGCCGACATTGAAGCGGGGCTTGTGGGAACGGTCATTGTAAAGGATATGTCACGGTTAGGGCGAAATTACTTACAAGTGGGAATGTATACGGAAATGATTTTCCCACAGAAAAACGTCCGTTTCATTGCAATCAATGACGGCGTTGACAGCGCACAGGGCGAAAATGATTTTGCGCCCTTGCGTAACATTTTTAACGAATGGCTGGTGAGAGATACGAGCAAGAAAATCCGGGCGGTAAAACGCTCAAAAGGCATGAGTGGGAAGCCTGTCACAAGCAAGCCCGTGTACGGCTACCTCATGGACGAGGACGAAAATTTCATCATTGACGAAGAAGCCGCCCCCGTGGTGAAGCAGATTTACAGCCTTTGTCTTGCCGGGAACGGCCCGACCAAGATAGCCCGTATGCTTACGGAACAGGAAATCCCTACACCGGGAACGCTGGAATACCGCCGGACAGGGAGAACCCGCCGCTACCACCCCGGCTATGAGTGCAAGTGGGCGGCGAACACCGTGGTACATATCCTTGAAAACCGGGAATACACGGGCTGCCTTGTGAACTTCAAGACCACCACCCAATCCTACAAGTGCAGCAAGATTATCTACAACAGCGAGGACAAACAGGCAATCTTTGAGAACCACCACGAGCAGATAATCGACAAGGACACATGGGAGCGTGTGCAGGAGCTACGCAAGCAGCGCAAACGCCCCAACCGCTATGATGAAGTGGGCTTGTTCTCCGGTATACTGTTTTGTGCGGATTGCGGCAGCGTGATGTACCAGCAGAGGTATCAGACGGACAAACGGCGGCAGGACTGCTACATCTGCGGCAGCTACAAGAAGCGCACGGCGGACTGTACGGCGCACTTTATCCGCACCGACCTCTTGACCGAGGGCGTGACCGAGAACCTACGGAAAGTCACCAGCTACGCCGCCAAGCATGAAGCCCGGTTTATGAAGCTGTTGACCGAGCAGACCGAGGACGGGAGCAAACGCCGGAACGCCGCCAAAAAGAAAGAGCTGGAAGCGGCAGAAAAGCGGATTGCGGAACTCTCCGCTATCTTCAAGCGGCTGTATGAGGACAGCGTGGCAGGGCGCATATCGGACGAGCGTTTCACGGAACTTTCGGCAGACTACGAAGCCGAGCAAAAGGAACTGAAAGAGCGTGCCGCCGTTCTGCAGGGCGAGCTTTCAAGGACGCTGGAAGCCACGGCGAACGCCGAGAAGTTTATGAAAGTAGTCCGCAAGTACACCAGCTTTGAGGAACTCACCCCTACCCTGTTGCGGGAGTTTGTGGAGAAAATCGTAATCCACGAATCGGAAGCCCTTGACGGGAAACGCCGGGGGAAACTCCGCAGACAGGAAATCGAAATCTATTACTCTTTTGTCGGCAAGGTAGAATTGCCCGACTAAAGCCCGACCCGTCCGGCAGTCAGCCGGACAGGGAACGGCAAAATTTTTTACACTTCTTTTACTTCTTTATCTCACATGAGCAAAGAGGCAGGGATTAAAAAGATTTACAAATCTATTATTGATGAAAAAAACAGGTTAAATGCGTATCTGCTCACAGAAGTATAGAGAGATGGATAATGCAAAACACCGCCGATTCCAGCGATGCCTTTGCAAATGTATTTGATAATTCACACATTGAAACAGAACAGTATTACATGAATATTCTGTCAGCAGACCTAAAACCGATTGTCTCTGACCTAAAAAATGCTCACATGAAAGATAGCAATACCGCCAGCGACATCGACTATCAAAGCATGGTCAAAAATATCATTGATGACTTTGCATCTCAAATACCTACTACCGCAGATGACGATACAGAATCATCAAATGATGCTTATATAAATGGTCTTTTGCTTCTTTTCTGCAAAAATCTGGAGATGAAAGTCACTCAGCTTTCTGTGGAAGAAAAGCAAACATTAAAAGAAATATTCTCCCGTTCTAAACCTGCAAAAGAACATCGGAAGCTGAGGCGGAGAAATCCCAAGTTATAAACTTCAATTACTTAATTCTAAAACAAGCCACAAAGGATTTTGTCCAATGTGGCTTGCTGTAGTTATTATTTACTCTCCATATGGTGTTTTAGATTCAGCTACCATCGACAAAGTCTCCTGATTACTCATATCATATGTCACTGCTTTATGCTCTGGTTGAGTGAAGGTAGACGAACCACCAACGCCAAAATATTTTTCAAAGAAAGTTTTCAGTTTATCAATAACACCTTGTTTCTTCTTAGCCCTGTTGCCACCGCCAAAACGTGAAATCGGTGGCATAAGTTTATCTATGTCCGTTCCGGCTGTTTTAATTTCTCCATCACGGAACGCATTCTCCATGAACTTCCGTGTATCTTCCGGCTTCAGTTTTTCTTCCGTAATAATCGCATTAAGGTCATGGTCCCGCTGTTCCACCACATACTCATGCCACTCATTCATGACATCATCCACATCATTGATTCCTGCAATAAAGGTTTCAATGAGCTGTTTCTTGCTGCGAAGCTCTGGGCTGGCATCAATTGCCTTATTGATGGTAATCAGGACTTCCTTGTCTTCGCAATGGGTGTCATGATACTTCTTTACGAGCATGAGAATATAATCAATGTTGATTTCTATCTGCCGGATCAGTTCAATCTCAAATACTACATCATCCGTAATATCCGTACTTTCCTGACGCTTGCGTTTCCACTCATCACGCAAATCCTGATAACGTCCAAGGTAATCCTGTAAATCACGTTCGGAAATCAACTCATTCCCCTTGAACTCGTCAAAGGAAAGCAGCAGATTTCTCATACGGAGAATCGCACCAAACAAAGCAATAAAATCCTTCTGGTTCTGTTCTCCGACAATCTGTGGTTCTGACAGCGGAAACTTATTATTCAATTCTTCCATCATATCCACATATCCCGGCATTGGCTTACCATCCACAGATTCATATCCGTAATAATAATCCTTAAAGCTCTGCAGCAGAACAATACCTCCGGCATTCTTGTCTCCAAACAGAGAAATGGCACTATCCACACGCTTTTGCAGATTTCTGAAACATACAATATTTCCAAAAGTCTTAATTGAATTCAGAATACGGTTGGTACGGGAAAATGCCTGTATCAGCCCGTGCATTTTCAGGTTCTTGTCTACCCACAGCGTATTCATGGTTGTGGCATCAAAACCTGTCAGGAACATATTTACTACAATAAGAATATCTAATTCCTTGTTTTTCATGCGAAGCGACACATCTTTATAGTAATTCTGGAATTTATCACTTGAGGTATCGTAATTCGTATGGAACATTTTATTATAATCGTCAATAGCTTCTTCCAGAAATTCTCTGGACGGCTGATCAAGGGCAGAGGCATCCTCTGAATTTTCTTCATCCAGAATACCATCCGCTTCTTCCTCATTTGCACCATAACTGAAAATAGTTGCAACTCGCAGTTTTTTGGTCGGGTCTGCTGCCATCTGCTTCTTAAATTCCTGATAATACAGTTTTGCCATCGGAACGCTTGATACTGCAAAAATGGAATTAAAACCACTGATACGCTGTTTTTGCTTGATTTCCTCTACCTCATCCCGTTTAGCAGAAGCCACCTCTGCAATATTAGTCAGCGTATTATATATGTAAGTTTTATCCCCACGATAAGTCTTCTGGTCAAAATGTTCCAGTATGTACTGTGTTACAATTCGGATACGCTCAGGAGCCATCATAACCTTTTCACGGTTGATGTCCCAGACCATCTCATCTGTGATTTCTTCTTCCACATCCATCGTTTTAATATAATCCACCCGGAATGGAAGAACATTTTTATCATTAATAGCATCCACGATTGTATAACTGTGGAGCTGATCTCCAAAAGTCTGACCTGTAGTAAAGAATTCTGGATTCTTGGCTCTGCCAGAATTAACAGAGAAAATCGGTGTTCCTGTAAATCCAAACAGATGATATTTCTTAAAATTTTTTACAATCGCAGTGTGCATATCCCCAAACTGACTACGGTGACACTCATCAAAAATAATAACGATATGTTTCGTATACACTTCATGCCCCGGATTCTTTTTTATAAAGGTAGCCAGTTTCTGGATTGTAGTAATAATGATGTGTGCGTCCGGGTCTTCCAACTGCCGTTTTAATATGGTTGTCGAGGTATTGCTGTTGGCCGCACCTTTTTCAAAACGGTCATATTCTTTCATGGTCTGATAGTCCAGATCCTTACGGTCAACCACAAACAGCACCTTATCAATATAAGGAAGCTTCGATGCCAGTCTTGCCGTCTTGAACGAAGTCAAAGTCTTGCCGGAACCCGTGGTATGCCAGATGTAACCACCACCCTCGACACTGCCGTACTTCTTATAATTATTGGCAATTTCGATACGATTGAGAATTCGCTCCGTAGCCGTGATTTGGTACGGACGCATGACCATCAGCATATCCTCTGATGTAAAAATACAGTATTTCGTAAGGATATTCAGAATCGTATGCTTTGCGAAAAAAGTCTTTGTAAAATCAATCAGATCAGGGATCACACGGTTATTGGCATCTGCCCAGAAGCAGGTAAATTCAAAACTGTTACTGGTCTTTGTCTTACTTGCTCCCCGTTTCTCATGTTCTTTTTCCGCATTCCGTCTGGTGCTGTTGGAATAATACTTTGTGTTTGTACCATTGGAAATGACAAAAATCTGAATGTACTCATACAGTCCGCATCCCGCCCAGAAAGAATCCCTCTGGTAGCGGTTAATCTGGTTGAATGCTTCACGTATGGCTACACCTCTGCGTTTCAGCTCAATATGTACAAGAGGCAGACCGTTTACCAATACTGTAACATCATAGCGGTTGTCATGCTTTGCACCATTTTCCGTGCCAATCACATACTGATTGATGACCTGCAGCCTGTTGTTATGAATGTTCTTTTTATCTATAAGTGTAATATTCTTGGAAGAACCGTCATCACGAGTCAGGACTTGGATATTATCTTCCTGTATCTTCCGGGTCTTTTCCACGATATGCTCATTGGGATTAGCAACGGCATTTTTGAAAAAATCATTCCACTCTGTATCCGAAAACTGATAGTTATTCAATTCCTCTAATTTCTTACGGAGATTGGCAATCAGGTCTTTCTCCGTGTGAATAGGCAGATATTCATATCCCTGTTCACAGAGCAGACGGATAAACTCCTGTTCCAGTTCCGCTTCGCTCTGGTAACTGTCAGAACGCTTCTTGACTGGCTCATATTCTGTGACAACGGTATTCTCCGATGTCTCCGCTACAATATTAAAGTACGGCACATCCTCGCCTCCTTACTTTGGTAATTCTTTAAAGGATAACAGCTTATCCCTGTAATATTCATATTGCTTTTGGCGTGCTTCGATTTCAGCTGGCAAGCCAATGCTTAGATTAGTGCAAATGGACTCGAAGTTATCAAGAACTTCTGCTATTCGTTGTTGAATATTATCCTTTGGAACAGGGACTGGCACTCTTTTTATATCTGCTAAACTAAATGATTTTTGACTTGCACCTTTCACATTATTATTTATCCACTGTTTTGTCATCGTAGACATTAATACATGATATAAATATTTTGGATTTATGTTAGGATGAATTAATGCAACATTTTGTCCTAGGCAGCACTTATCATTAGGAATTAATGCAAAATTCCCATATGACCCCACCCGTGAAACTACAATATCATTTAATTGAGGAGTGTATTTTTGCGTAAATAAATTCCAAACGCTTTCATCCACTTTTAATGTTTTATCTTCATCTACATACCCACCTTTTATATCCTGTACACGAACCATACTATATCCGCTATTAGAATACGAAGGTGTTTGATGTAGCGAATCATAAATATTCGCAACATCAGCTAATTTTTTCACTTCAGATATATGTTGTTCTTTTTTTATTAAATTGTCTCGATAAAATTCATACTGTTTCTTCCGAGCTGTAAGCTCGGCTGTAAGCTCGACTGTAAGTAACGTGAAATAGTCCAAAATATGGACTATTTCACGTTGTACCTCCAGAGGAGGTACAGGCAAGCTAAACGCTTTTACGCTTGCATCGGATATTGCTGGGTAGCTTGCACCCTTTTGATTTTGCTCAACATAAGCAAAGAAATCAGTCGTAGCAATGTTATGATAAATCCATTTTGGAAGCACAATCTCTGTATTCGCTCTTAACACGCAAAAACCTGTACTGCAAATTTCATTATCATATGTTTTCGGAATCATACAATATCTTTTCAGCATTGGACGAGTAGTCCCTAAAAGAATATCATCTGTCTGTACAATTTGCTGTGCTCTGCTTGGTGCTGAATCCGAATTGATATTTTGTGTTTCCATTATACAATGTAAATCTCTATCCACTGAGCTTAAATCTATGTACTTTTTATCATTTCCAGAATAACTTTTCCATTTAATATTTTTAACCTTTTGGGTACATTCTTGCAAAGTTAAAAATTCTGCTCCATCCGGGCACAATTTTTCAATTAATTCATCTAATCTGCTCATCGCATCATCTCCGCTATTTGTTCATGTGAATAATCCTCAACTTGCTTTCGCAGTATATATTCATCACTTGTTATATACTTGTCATCATATTTCGTCTTTGCAATTGGAGAAAAATAATATCCATAGCCTTCCAATACTGGGCTAAAATCACTTGTAACTGCACAAGTCACCTTTGCTGTGTTCTTTCCTTTATAATCACCTAAACGTAATGTAACCTCACGAAGTGAAAGTTTTTTAAACCCTTGTTCAAAAAATAAAAAGCAAATGCCTCCCACTTCGGCTTCTGAATAATATGCCAGACAATCTGGCTTTTCACGTCCTATTTTATCAATAAACTCTTTTTCACTACGGGTCAATTCTTCATGGTTGCCAACTTTTTTCAAAATCTTATCAAAACCAAAATGAACACCATCGATTATCCGAATATTTTCAGCCGGATAAATTGTAGGAATAAAGCTACTCCCATCATCATATGCCCAAAATGTCAAAATATTATTACCTGATCCCCACTTTTTTATTTCTGCCCTTGCCGTTTGTGGACTGTCTGCCCAATATGACAGCTTTTGACCGGGAAAGAGATTTGAGTACCTATTATCTTTTCTACTTAATCTCAGATTTCCGCTATGAAGTTCACTTACTGTTTTTCCATAATAACTATTATTAAATTCAAGGCATCTAAAAAAATTAAAATCATGTGATTCTATTATCGGCAATTCCTGATGTTTCCATATATCCATTCCCCAGTATTGATTCGGAAAAAATTCTCCCATAAATCACACCTCGATTTCTGCGATAATCTTATCAATCTCATCACGAAGCACTTGCTCACGGGCAACAATTTCCTTAATTTCCGCATTCAACTTCACGATATCAATTTTCTCTCTGGTATCTTCGGCTTCAACATAAGTGGATACAGACAAATTATAATCATTGCCGGATACTTCTTCATAGCTTGCCAGGTGTGCAAAATGCTCCACTTCTTCACGCTTGGCAAACACATCCACGATACGGTCAATATTCTCTGGTGTCAGCTTATTATTGTTGGTCACCTTCACGCACTCGCTTGTGGCGTCAATAAACAGAGTTTTATTGTCCGTTTTATTCTTTTTCATTACCATAATACAGGTCGCAATCGAAGTACCAAAAAACAGGTTACTCGGCAACTGAATAACGCAATCCACGTAGTTGTTGTCTACCAGATATTTACGGATTTTCTGCTCTGCACCACCACGGTACATGATTCCCGGAAAACATACAATGGCAGCAGTTCCGTTAGATGCAAGCCATGACAAGCTGTGCATAATAAATGCCATATCTGCTTTGCTCTTAGGTGCCAGAACTCCAGCCGGAGCAAAACGAGGGTCATTGATAAGCAGTGGATTTTCGTCTCCCGCCCACTTGATAGAGTATGGTGGATTAGACACAATCAGGTCAAACGGCTCATCATCCCAGTGCTGCGGACTGATCAATGTATCTTCACAGGCTATATCAAATTTATCAAATCCCACATCATGCAGGAACATATTAATACGGCACAGGTTGTAGGTTGTGATATTGATCTCTTGTCCATAAAAACCATTACGGATAGCATCCTTGCCAAGAATTTTCTCAGCCTTCAAAAGCAATGAACCTGAACCGCAAGCAGGATCATATACTTTATTGATTTCTGTTTTTCCTACAGTTCCAAGGCGTGTGAGTAGTTCGGACACATCTGCCGGAGTAAAGAACTCTCCACCAGATTTTCCGGCATTCGATGCGTACATGGTCATAAGGTACTCATACGCATCACCAAAGGCATCAATAGAATGGTCTTTCACATCTCCCAGATTCATTTCGCCTACGCCATTCAGCAGTTTTACAAGTTTTTCATTACGCTTTGCAACTGTAGAACCCAGTTTATTGCTGTTTACATCATAGTCATCGAACAGTCCGGCAAAGTCGCTCTCTGCCTCACTGCCTTTCGCTGATTCCTCAATGTGACGGAACACACGCTCCAGTGTTTCATTTAAGTTTTCATCATTCGCAGCATTGGCACGGACATTACAGAAAAGTTCACTCGGAAGGATAAAAAATCCCTTTTCCTCTACCAGTCCTTCTCTTGCTTCTTCTGCATCCTCATCCGGCATTTTTGCAAAATCAAAATCGGTGTTACCTGCATCAATCTCACCGCTGTTTATGTAATTACACAGATTTTCAGAAATATAACGATAGAACATCGTGCCAAGAACATAATTTTTGAAGTCCCAACCATCGACTGCTCCGCGCAACTCATCTGCAATTGCCCATATTGCACGGTGCAGTTCATCACGTTCCTGTTCCTTTTTGGTATCAACCATTCTCTTTTCCTCCGTTATCCTCTGGTACAAATTCCAGAATATCGTCAACGCCACAGTTCAGAACACAACATATACTCTCTACGCTTTCGAGGGAAATATACCCATTACGTTTCAGCCGTGTGATGATATTTGCGGAGAAGCCAGCCTCCTGCTGCAACTGTGCATTTGTCATATTTTTTTCTATCAGTAAATGGAATAATTTTTTATAACTGACCGCCATGTCATCCCTCCATTATTTTGCCAACAGACATAAGGAAAGTATATCACGAAAACGTGAATTTTTCAATTTGCATCGCAATCTCTTCAATCCGTATCATCTAATTAGATATGATAGATATTATTCATATCAGTCTTAATATCTCTCAGTATCATTACCTTGTCCCTTGAACACTTCCATATCAGCAAAAAAGACATCCCTAACCTGTAAAATCTACAGTTCCGGAATGTCCTTTTTCCCATACTTTACTATATTTTTAACACATGACACTGCTTATCCACAATCTATATGATTTCAAAATGCCTAAACGCCTGCACAATTGCATCTTCCTTCTCCATCGTACACTGTGGCTGTCTCGCATTGTCTGATTTAACCAGATTGAAGTTCTCATCGACATCCAATCCACACTTCTTAATCTGTGCGATATACAATGACGAAACCTTAAATCCTGTCGGCTCAAGTCCATATGCCTTTATCTGCTCATAAATTGCTTTTCCTTTTGAATTCCGATAAATCCATGTTCTCTAGGAAGATGTGCTATCGACCATTCTTTTGGAATGTAAGACAATTATCCCCATATTGAGTAAAAATTACTTGTTATACTAAATAGCAGCCCTTCATCTTTTTTCAAAAGGTTCACACCCACTTAGGGCGATAAGCCTTTACCCTTTTCCAAAATCGTTATTGTTCAGTATTTATTTCATAATGAGCTTCATCATAAACTAAGAACTCACAATACTGAAAAAATCTTATAAACAACCTTTTGCACATTTTTTTGTTATTTATATAGTCATAAGCCTTTATAAGACTAATAAAATCGCCATATCCTCCATTCTTTTTTAGATGGTTCCATACTTTTGTGGTTAACCCTTCCCTTTCTATAATACGTCCTAATGGCATATAAAAATATGACGAATTTGAAGTATAATATATATCGTGTGGAAACTTACAAGCTTCCATATAAATCAATATTTTATCTGCATTTCCATCAATCTCATACACTTTATCTATAATCATATCCCACGCATCACCAGACCGAATTATTATGTGATTACGATAATTCATTAACTCATCAAATAATTTCTGTAAATACCTTTTAGTTTTACATCTTGC
>ERZ1026884.802-NODE-802-length-18937-cov-4.166773_pt1 | contig 18937 bp, 24 predicted proteins | sample MGYA00380172_ERZ1026884 | MGnify/ENA primary metagenome ERZ1026884 (study PRJEB33269, sample SAMEA4719808) | human gut metagenome | biome: human-associated habitat; feature: organic feature; material: feces | place: Cameroon | collected 2013-10 ... | reverse complement strand
CTTCCTGCTTTCCCCCTTGGTCTGGCTTCGCCAGCCCGCGCCGATTAAAATCGGCGTGCCACGGGGGCGTGGTTGGGTGCATTGGTCGTTCGTATCTGTTTGCGATTGTTGGATAGAACGGCCAAGCAGCATGAAAACCGCACAACTATATAGGAAAGCGGCAGCCGCCTACGGTGACGCTACGGCTCAGGAAAGAAACGTCTCTTTCGTTCCCACCGTTTCTTGAATTGCCGGCGTTCCTTTCGCATCCCCCGCTTTATCGTCCCAGTTGCCCAGCTTCAGCAGCAAGCTTTCCTTAAACCGCATGGCAGCCTCGCAAAGGGGCTGGCCAGGCAGGTAAATCAGCACAATTTCGCTGCGCAGCGTATTGCCGGGCAAGGGATGAACGCGCATATCGGTGCGGCGCAGCAGGGCCTGCGCCGAGGCCGGAGCCACGCAAACGCCCATATCCCGCTCGCACATGCTGATGGCCGTGCGCGCGTCGTCGCACAGGCAGCGCAGGCGCAGCGTCAGCGCGCGATCCTCAATCTGCCGGCGCAGGATGGACTCCCAGCGGCGATAGGTAATCAGCGGCTGATCGGACAGCGTCCCCCAGCCATTGGATATGGGGAAGGCAGGCGAGGCAAACTGCATCAGCTCCTCGCTATGCAGCAGCACGCTGGCGTAGCCCTCATCCGGGAAGGGGCGGCGCGCAATGCACAGATCGATCACATGCGCGCGCAGCTTTTCCAATAGCTCATAGGTGTTCGCCTCGGCCAGCTCGCAGTCAATATCGGGCTGCTCGCGGCAAAAATCCGCCAGCCAGTCAGCCGCCATGGCGCAGCCCACGCTGGATACCACGCCCAGGCGCAGCACCCCGTGCTGGCCGGATTGCACCGCGCGCACATCCTCGGCCGCCACGCGGCTGAGCGCCAGCAGCAGCGTCGCATGCCGGTACAGCTCATGCCCAGCGGGGGTCAATTCCAGCCGCCGCCCGCCGCGGATGACCAGCGGGCCGCCCAGCTCCTTTTCCAATTGCTGAATCTGCACGCTCACCGGGGGCTGGGTGATGAATAGCCGCCGCGCCGCGCCGCTGATGCTGCCCTCGTCCGCCGCGGCCACAAAGTACTGAAGCTGCTTCAAATCCATCGGTCTTCCTCCATTTATAAAAAATATACTACGTATGTAAAACAACTATTTTACATATGGCTAACCTTATGATATGCTATGGGGCGGAAAATGTCAAGCATGGGGGATCTTGCGGATGAAAAAACTATTCTCGTATCTGAAGGACTACCGCAAGGAAAGCATCCTGGGGCCGCTGTTTAAGCTGCTGGAGGCTTTCTTTGAGCTGATCGTGCCGCTGGTGGTGGCCGCGATCATCGATACCGGCATCGGCCAGGGCAACCGCGGCTACATCGTGCGCATGTGTCTGGTGCTGGTGGCGCTGGGCCTGATCGGCCTGCTGTGCTCGGTCACGGCGCAGTACTTTGCCGCCAAGGCCTCCGTGGGCTTCACCAAGAAGCTGCGGCACGCGCTGTTTGCCCATATCCAGGGCTTCTCGTATCAAACGCTGGACACCGTGGGCACCCCTACCATCATCACCCGCATGACCTCGGATATGAACCAGGTGCAGACAGGCCTGAACCTGGCGCTGCGCCTGCTGCTGCGCTCGCCCTTTGTGGTGTTTGGCGCGATGCTCATGGCTTTCACCGTGGACAGCCGCGCGGCGCTGTGGTTTGCCGCGGCCATTCCGGTGCTGTCGGTGGTGGTGTTTGGCATCATGCTCATCAGCATGCCGCTGTACAAAAAGGTGCAGCAGCTGCTGGATAAGGTGCTGGGCATTACCCGCGAAAACCTGACGGGCGTGCGCGTAATCCGCGCCTTTGGCAAGGAAGCGCAGGAGACGGCGGATTTTACCCGCAAAAATGAGGAATTCACCGCCGCGCAGAAGCACGTGGGCCGCATCTCGGCCCTGATGAACCCCGTCACCTATGTGATCATCAACCTGGCCATCCTGGCCCTGATCCACACCGGCGCCCTCCGCGTGGAGGCGGGCGTGATCACCCAGGGCGCGGTGGTGGCGCTGTATAACTACATGTCCCAGATTCTGGTGGAGCTGATCAAGCTGGCCAACCTGATCATCAACATCACCAAGGCCGTGGCCTGCGGCAACCGCATCCAGAGCGTGCTGGAAATGCCCTCGGGCGAGACCGTGGACGCGCAGTATAAAAAGGAAGCCTCTCCCTACCGGGTGGAGTTCCGCCACGCGGGCATCTGCTATGCCGGGGCGGGCGCGGAATCGCTGACCGACGTATCCTTCGCCGTGCGCCCCGGCCAGACGGTGGGTGTGATCGGCGGCACGGGCTCGGGCAAATCCACGCTGGTGAACCTGATTCCCCGCTTCTATGATGTAAGCGAGGGCGCAGTGCTCATCGACGGGCAGGATGTGCGCGGCATGGAGGTCAGCGCCCTGCGCGCACGCATCGGCGTAACGCCGCAAAAGGCCGTGCTGTTCCAGGGCTCCATCCGCGATAACCTGCGCTGGGGCAATGAAAGCGCCACGGACGAGGAGCTGCTGCGCGCGGTGGAGACCGCCCAGGCCAGCGACGTGCTGTCCGCCAAGGGCGGGCTGGACGCACAGCTTGAGCAGGGCGGCCGCAACCTGAGCGGCGGCCAGCGCCAGCGCCTGACCATCGCCCGCGCGCTGGTGCGCAAGCCCGATATCCTGATCCTGGACGACAGCGCCTCGGCGCTGGACTTTGCCACCGACGCCGCGCTGCGCAAGGCCCTTAAAAACCTGCCCGAGCAGCCCACGGTGTTCATCGTGTCCCAGCGCACCTCCTCCATCCAGCAGGCCGATCAGATCATCGTGCTGGACGACGGCGCGGTAGCGGGCGTGGGCACGCATCAGCAGCTGCTGGACAGCTGCCAGGTATACCGCGAAATCTACGATTCTCAGTTTAAGAAGGAGGCGCGGGCATGAGCAAGGCAAAGCAAAAGGCGCAGCCGGGCACGATGAAAAAGGTGCTGGAATATCTGCGTCCCTATATGGGGCTGGTGGCGCTGTCGGTGCTGCTGGCCGCCGTCACCGTGGCGCTGACGCTGTATGTGCCCGTGCTCATCGGCCGGGCCATCGATCTGATTGTCGGCCCCGGCCAGGTGGATATGCCGGGCATCCTGCGCCTGATCCTGCGCATCGCCATCGTGGTGGCCGCCACGGCCGCGGTGCAGTGGGTAGTCAATACCATCAACAACAAGATCACCTTCCAGGTGGTGCGCGATGTGCGCGCGCAGGCGTTTGCCAAATTGCAGATCCTGCCGCTGAGCTACATCGATTCCCACCCCACGGGCGAAATCGTCAGCCGCGTCATCGCCGATGTGGATCAGTTTGCCGACGGCCTGCTGCTGGGCTTCACCCAGCTGTTCACGGGCGTGGTGACAATCCTGGGCACGCTGGGCTTTATGATCTCCATCCGCCCCGGCATCGCGCTGGTGGTGGTGCTGCTGACCCCGCTGTCCTTTGTGGTGGCGCGCTTCATCGCCACGCACACCTACAGCTATTTCCGCCAGCAGAGCGAAACGCGCGGCGAGCAGACGGCCTTCATTGACGAGATGATCGGCAACCAGAAGGTGGTCAAGGCCTTTGGCCACGAGCAGCAGAACGTGGAAAGGTTTGACGAAATCAACGAGCGCCTGGAAAAGTGCTCGCTGCAGGCCATCTTCTATTCCTCGCTGACCAACCCCTGCACGCGCTTTGTAAACAACGTGGTGTACGCGGGCGTGGCGCTGGCCGGTGCGCTGGTGTGCGTGGCCTGCGGGGGCGCGGGCTTCACGGTGGGCAGCCTGTCGGCGCTGCTGAGCTACGCCAACCAGTATACCAAGCCCTTTAACGAGATTTCGGGCGTAGTGACCGAGCTGCAAAACGCCCTGGCCTGCGCCTCGCGCATCTTCCAGCTGATCGCCGAGCCCCCGCAAGCTCCCGACGCGCCCGACGCGCGCGTGCTCAAGGACGCGCAGGGTCAGGTGGAAATGAAGGACGTGAGCTTCTCCTATGTGCCCGACCGCAAGCTGATTGAGGCTCTGAACCTGTCCGTCAAGCCCGGCCAGCATGTGGCCATCGTGGGCCCCACGGGCTGCGGCAAAACCACGCTGATCAACCTGCTGATGCGCTTCTACGATGTAAACGGCGGCGCAATCCGCGTGGATGGCACCGATGTGCGCCAGATCACCCGCGCCAGCCTGCGCGCCAACTACGGCATGGTATTGCAGGAAACGTGGCTGAAGTCGGGCACCATCCGCGAAAACCTGGTGATGGGCAAGCCCGACGCGACGGACGAAGAGGTGATCGCCGCAGCCAAGGCATGCCACGCGCACAGCTTTATCAAGCGCCTGCCGCAGGGCTATGACACGGTGATCGGCGAGGACGGCGGCCGCCTGTCCCAGGGGCAGAAGCAGCTGCTTTGCATCACGCGCATCATGCTGTGCCTGCCGCCCATGCTGATATTGGACGAGGCCACCTCCTCCATCGATACCCGCACGGAGCTGAAGATTCAGCACGCCTTCACCACCATGATGGACGGCCGCACCACATTCATCGTGGCGCACCGCCTGTCCACCATCCGCGAGGCCGATGTGATCCTGGTGATGCGCGACGGCAGCATTGTGGAGATGGGCAGCCACGAAGCGCTGCTGCAAAGGAACGGCTTCTATGCCAAGCTGTATAACAGCCAGTTCGCGGCATAATAAAGAAGCAGCCTGCGCCGCGCCCTTTGCCAAAGAAAATTGACACGCGGGCTGTGAAAATGCTATAATATGCCGGCGTTTGAAAAGCGCCAAGCGATTATATAGGGAAGGATATGAACCTGTTATGAATAAAAAGCCCGTTGTGCTTGTGGTCATGGACGGCGTGGGCAAGACCGACAAGGATCTTGGCAACATGGTGATGCACGCCTACACCCCCACCCTGGACGAAATGATGCGCACCTGCCCCAACAACACCATTCAGGCGCACGGCACGGCCGTGGGTCTGCCCTCCGATGAGGATATGGGCAACAGCGAGGTGGGCCACAACGCCCTGGGCTGCGGCCAGATCTACGCGCAGGGCGCAAAGCTGGTAAACGAATCCATCGAAAGCGGCAACCTCTTTGAATCCGACACCTGGAAGGCCCTGACCAGCCGGTGCGTAGCCAACAAATCCACCCTGCACTTCATCGGCCTGCTGTCGGACGGCAACGTGCACAGCAACATCTCCCACCTCAAGGCGCTGATTGCCAACGCCAAGAAGCAGGGTGTGGCCAATGTGCGCGTGCACGCGCTGCTGGATGGCCGCGATGTGCCCGCCACCTCCGCCCTGCAATATGTGGATGATATCGAGGCCTTCATGGCCTCGCTCAACGACGATACCTTCCATGCCTGCATCGCCAGCGGCGGCGGCCGCATGAAGGTGACCATGGATCGCTATCAGGCCAACTGGCCCATGGTCAAGCTGGGCTGGGAAACCCATGTGCACGGCGTAGGCCGCCAGTTTGCCTCCGCCCGCGACGCGGTGGAAACCTACCGCAACGAGGAAAACGTGATCGACCAGGATCTGCCCGCCTTCGTCATTGCCAAGGATGGCAAGCCCGTGGGCACCATCGAGGATGGCGACAGCGTGGTGCTGTTCAACTTCCGCGGCGACCGCGCGCTGGAAATCTCCATGGCCTTTGACGACGCGGACTTTACCGCGTTCGACCGCGGCCGCGTGCCCGATGTGATGTACGCCGGCATGCTGCAATACGACGGCGATCTGCACATCCCCAAGAACTTCCTGGTGGCGCCGCCCGCCATCCACAATACGCTCAGCGAGCTGCTGGTGGGCGCGGGCGTGGCGCAGTACGCCGTATCCGAAACCCAGAAATACGGCCATGTGACCTACTTCTGGAACGGCAACCGCAGCGAAAAGTTCGATGAAAAGCTGGAAACCTTTGAGGAGGTGCCCTCCGATGTGCGCTCCTTTGACGAGGCGCCCTGGATGAAGGCTGCCGAGGTGACCGACAAGGTGATCGCCGCCATCGAAAGCGGCAAGTACGGCTTTATCCGCTGCAACTATCCCAACGGCGACATGGTGGGCCACACCGGCAATCTGGACGCCACCCGCCTGGCCGTGGAAAGCGTGGATCTGGAGCTGCGCCGCGTGTGGAACGCCTGCAAGGCGTACGGCTGCGTGCTGCTGGTGACTGCCGATCATGGCAACGCCGATGAAATGCTGCAAAAGAATAAGAAGGGCGAATTGCAGCCCCGCACCGCGCACTCGCTCAATCCCGTACCCTTCATCCTCTGCGACGACGAGCCCCATGCCCTCAAGGACGGCAAGTTCGGCCTGGCCAACGTCGCCCCCACCGTCGCCCAGCTGCTGGGCCTGACGCCCCCCGCCTGCTGGATGGAAGGCATGCTCAAGTAAGGGAAGAACGAGAGAACAGGAAACCGAAGGACGTTACTTTCTTCAGTGAAGAAAGTAACGTTTCCTTCGTTTTTTTTGTTTCCCTCACTCGCTCATCGGGCCGGAGGCGCTCTGCACTAATTTCTGGATGTCGGCCTGGCGGCCGGTCTGCGCATCGATGTATACATAATAGGTATCGCCGTTGTAATCGCCAGTAAACTCCCAGCACAGCAGCTCCCGGCTGTTTTGCGGGATCACGCACAGCCGTGCCTGGCGCACGTTCAGCCGTTCGCTGACCGCGCCCTGGGCTTCCTCCTGGCTGACGGCGGGGGTCAGGCTGGAGCGCTGCGTATGGCTGCTCAGGTAGCGGCGCGCTTCCAGCCCCACGATGGCCAGCGTATCCATGCGTACCTGCACCTTGATCAGATCGGGATACAGGATTACCCCATCCTGCACCGCAGCGTAGCTCAGCGTGGCCATGCCCGCGTATACCTGCCAGAAGGTCAGCGCCATGTCTCCGTAGCCGTGCGCGCTGAAAAAGGCCTGCGCGGCCTGCTTGCAATCCTCCAGCCCATAGCTTGGCTCATACTGCGCGGATTCGGGGAACATCCACAATACGTTGCCGCCCTGCTTGGTGACGGCCAGCTGCAGCACGCCCGCCGCGCCCTGCGCGCGCACGCCCCAGGCGGGGATCGTTCCGCCGCTTTCCTGCGTCAGGGCGACGTCCTGCCCGCAATCGCCCAGGAAATCCCGGGCGCAAGCAAGCGCCTGCGCGCTGTCCACCGCCTGGGCGCCCAGCCCACGCGGCGCGCCGCCGCTGACCACATCGCTGAAGGGGCCGTCGTAAATCAGCGTGGGATAGTCGATATCCTTGGATACGCCCTCCAGCGGGCGCGCGGCAGCGTCCGCATCCTGCATGTAGCGGTTAAACTGCGCGATGGCCGTGCTGCCCGTCTGCATCTGTCCATAGGCGCTTTGCAGCGCCTGCTGCAGCTGCGCGCAGGCGTGGGATAATTGCTCAAGCAGCTGTGCGTCCTCGGCCGTCAGGGCGGCGTCGGCCTGCGATAGCAGGGCCGCAGCATAATCGCTGAGCTGGTTGCACAGCTTCACCGCGTCCGCCATGGCGATGTGCGATAGCGGCAGCGCGCTCAGCCCGCTCTGCACCGCCGCCGCGTCGCTGCCGATACGGCTGATCAGCGCGGCGCTCTGCCCCTCATCCTGGGATAGCATGGCTTTGTCAATATTGAGCCGCAGCTGTTCCATCTGTGTCATGGAGGACAGGAGCGTGCCGCGGTAGGCGTCCTCCAGCGCGCGGGCGTACTGCCGCTTGCCGCGCTGGGCGGCGATGGCAAAGCCCACGGCGATCACCAGGCAAACGCCCAGCAGGGAGTACAGCAGCAGATGATGCTTTTTCGTCATGCCGTCCCCCATTACACCGCAAAGGCGTGCGCGCCGATGGTCAATCGCACCTCGCGCGACCAGATCCAGCTGGAGGTGGCCGTGGCGGGGTTATAGTAGTATACGCAGCCGCTGGTGGGATCCCAGCCTGCCAGCGCGTCGCTGGCCGCGCGGATGGAATCCTGATCGGGGGTCAGCCAGAGCTGCCCGTCAGCCACGCAGTCAAAGGCGCCGGATTGAAAGATCACGCCCGAAATGGTGTTGGGAAAGGCGGCGCTACGCACGCGGTTGAGCACCACCGCCGCCACAGCCACCTTGCCCGTATAGCTTTCGCCCCGCGCCTCGCCGTGCACCAGGCGCGCCAGCAGGTAGGCTTCGCTCTCGGTGGCCGCCGCGGCCGATACGCTGCCGCCGTTCAGGCTAAGGCCCAGCGCCGCCGCCGTGGCTGAGCCTACCACGCCGTCGGCCTTGAGGCTGTTCTTTTTCTGAAACCAGATCACCGCGTCGTAGGTGGCCTGGCCGAAAATGCCGTCCACCGCGCCGGAATAATAGCCGTATTGCTTTAGCTTGCTCTGCACGCGGGATACGTCGTCCCCGCGGGAGCCCCAGGCCACCGCGCCCTGCGCCTGAACACAGGAGCATGCCAGCGTCAACAAAAGGAGCGCCGCCGCCGCGCGGCGCAGCATATTTCGCTTCATTGCTTATCGCCTCCGCGGATAGTGTGCGCGCGGGGGCGATTTTTTATGTTTTTTTACGTTTTCGCAAAATGTGCTGATTTGGGGTGAAATTCCCCCATAATCCGTCATGCCCGGCCATGGCGGGGGATGGGCTGCGATTGCTACAATAATCCCATCCGATACGGAGCGTTCGCCCGCGCTCCAAGGCGGAAATTCTCCCCAAGGGAGGCGCATATGGCTGCCAGAAAAGACCCTGCGCGCGAGATCCGCGCGCAAACCCAGCAGGTGACGCTGCTGGGGCTCAAGCGCCTGGAAGCGCTGCTGAGCGATCCGGATGCCTCCAACGCCGATGTGCTCAAGGGCTTGTCGCTGCTCTTTGAGCGCGTCTGCGAGCATCCGGGCGCGGCGGGCGGCGCGATAGGCGATTTTGAAATCCGCCTGACCCCATGAGAAAGCTGCTGCTGCCCAGGGGCGCGGTGAACGCGGTATACCTGCCCTACCTGCAAAGCCCCCGGCGCTACCAGATTTTCTATGGCGGCGCGTCCAGCGGCAAAAGCTGCTTTCTGGCCACCCGTGCGGTGCTGGATACCCTGCAGGGGCGCAGCACGCTGGTGATCCGCCAGGTGGCGCGCACGCTGCGCACCAGCTGCTGGAACGAGATCGGCAAGGCGGCCGCGCGGCTGGGGCTGACGGGCTGCTTTCGCTTTAACAAAACCGAGATGACCATAACCGCCCGCAACAACGGCGCGCAGCTGCTCTTTGCCGGGCTGGACGATGTGGAAAAGATCAAATCCATCTCCCCCGCCGGCGGCGCGCTGACGGATATCTGGATTGAAGAGGCCACCGAGATCAGCTATGCGGATTTCAAGCAGCTGGACAAGCGCCTGCGCGGCCAGAGCCGCCACGAAAAGCGGCTGACGCTCTCCTTTAATCCCGTGTACAAAACGCACTGGATCTACCGCGAGTTCTTTGGCGGCTGGGATGAGGGAGGGCGCGCGTAGCAGTCCGATACCGTGTCCATCCTCAAAACCACCTACCAGGACAACGCCTTCCTGACGGCGGACGACCGCGCGGCGCTGGAAAACGAGCGCGATCCCTACTACCGGCAGGTGTACACCCTGGGCGATTGGGGCGTGCTGGGGGATGTGATCTTCCGCGCCTGGCGGCAGGAGGAGCTGCACGCCCGCGCCGCCGCCGAGGAGCGCGCGCTCTACGGGCTGGATTTCGGCTTTGCCGCCGATCCCTGCGCCTGCGTGCGATGCGCCTATGACCGCGCCCGCCGCCGGGTGTATGTGTATGATGAAATCTGCGAGCGCGGGCTGACCAACGATCAGCTGGCCGCCCGGCTGCGGGCCTTCGCCGGCAGCGCCTATGTGGTGTGCGACAGCGCCGAGCCCAAGAGCATTGCCGATCTGCGCCGCTGCGGGGTGTCCGCCCTGCCCGCCCGCAAGGGCCCGGACAGCCTGATGCACGGCGTGCAGTGGCTGCGCGCGCAGGAGATTGTGGTGGATCCCCGGTGCCGCAACCTTATCCGGGAGCTGACGCTGTATCAGTGGCAGCGCGACCGCGAGGGCAATACCCTGCGCCAGCCCCGCGACCGGGATAACCACCTGATCGACGCGCTGCGCTATGCCCTGGAGGGCGAGATGGAGGCTCGCTACGCCCAGGCGCATCAGCGGCCGGCATGGTGAAGGGGGAGGGGAGAGGTAAGAGATGGCGGAAGGAGGCTGCATTCGTGAGGCTAGCAGAAGCCTTCTCCTTGAGGAGAAGGTGGCGAATGCAATGAGCCGGATGAGGTGTAGCCGCCGCAGCGGCGTTATCTTTTAATAGTTATGATAACGGCTACTTCGTAGCCTACACCTCACCACCGCCTATGTCAAATGCGCTTGCCGCTGCGGGAGAGGCGGCTGCTGAGCAGGCGCGCAGGACGGTTCCCGTGGGCGACGGCCGCGACGGCGGGCATCTGCGGGACTGCATTGCGGCGGAATCGGGCTTTTCGGGCGATTGCGGCTGGATGCAGGTGACTGCGCGCAATCCGCATGCCGCGGCGGTGGAGCTGGGCACCAGCCGCATGCGCGCCCGCCCTTACCTGCTGCCTGCCCTGCGCACGCAGGCGGCGGGCTTCCTGCAAGCGATACGCAAGTAAAGGACGGGAGTACGGGGAGGTTACGTTTCTTTCTTGAGTCAAGAAAGAAACAAAGAACCTGCCTTGTCGCCGTGAAAGTCAGGCTGATAAAGCTGGAAGGCGGCGCTGCCGCCCCCGCGGGGTTCTTTCCACCTTTTCTTCCCCTGCTTTCACGTCACACACTGGTTCTTTGTTACTTTCTTCACGGAAGAAAGTAACGTCTCCCAGTCCCATCCTCCCTCTCCCCTACAGAAAGGAGGCATCCCATGCCTGATCTTACCCCGCAGCTGCGCGCGCTGCTGCAAGCGATCATCCCCTGCGCGCAGGGACAGTATCCCGCGCAGGAGGCGGCGTTTCCCTGCGCGGTGATATACGAAAGCGGCAACGCCGTGCAGGCGCGCTGCGATGGCCGCGCCCATCTGCACGCGCTGGAATATACCGTTGAAATCTGGGCCTTTTCCCTGGGCGAAACCCACGCCCTGTCCGTGCGCGCGGACGAAGCCCTGGCAAGCCTGGGACTAAGCCGCAGCGCCTGCGCCGACCTGTACGATGAAGACCTGCGCGTCCATCGCCGCGTGATGCGCTACCGCGCACTGTGCGATGAAAACGGCGTGCTGACCCAATAAAAGGAGGAATTTTATGGCCACCAAAAGCCTTGGCACCACCTTTACCTTTACGCCCGCAGGCGGCTCGGCCGCCAAGATCGGCCAGCTTTCCGCCATCAGCGAGCTTAACTGCGACAGCGAGCTGATCGATGTGACCACCCTGAGCGAGCAGAGCGGCTGCCGTCGGTTTATCCAGGGCGCGCGCGATGCGGGCGAAATCCGCCTGACGGGCTTCCACCTGAAAACCGACGCTGGCCAGGCCGCCCTGCGCGCCGCCTATGAAAGCGGCAAGGCAGGCACGGCGCGCATCGATTTTCCCGACGGCGCGGCCTATACCTTCCCCGCCCTGGTTAAAAGCTGCTCGCTGGGCGCGGCGCAGGTGGACGGCGCAATCGGCTTTGGCTGCGTGCTGCGCGTGAACGGCGCGGTGGAAAGCGTGACCGCCTGATGCCCGTCTATGTGGAAATCGCAGGCCGCGCCTACCCCCTGCGCTTTACGCTGCGCGGGGCGCTGCGGCTGCTGGATCTGACGGGCCAGACGCCCATGGAGCTGCTGGCCCCCGGCCTTCGCAATACCGCGCTGCTGCTCTACGCCGCGCTGTGCGACGGCTGCCCGCACGTTACCCTGTCCCAGGCTGCCGCGCTGTGCGCCGCCGCCGCCAGGGAGCGCGATGCGCTGTCCCGCCTGCTCAGCGCCCTGGCGCTGGCGCTGGCCGAGAGCGGGCTGGATCAGACCCGGCTGGATCGGGATACCCTGCGCCGCCTGCTGCGCGCCGCCCGGCGCGCGGGCTATCCGCAGCCGCTTGCGCTGCTGGACGCTACCTATTGCGAGCTGTGCGAAGCGCTGGAGGACTTTCTGGGCTGCCGCGGCGCAGCACCCGGCGCGCCCATGACCGATCGCCAAATGCAGGGCGTGATGCGCGCCCTGGCGGAAAGGAGCAAGCATGACCACCCTTGATACGCTGTGCGTCCGCCTGGAGGCGGAGGCCGGCAGTTTGTTTCAGGATCTGGATACGCTGGAGCATCGCCTGACCGCCCTGCGTGGGCAGAGCGGCCAGCGCGTCTCCCTGCCGGCCGAGCTGGAAATGCGCCTGAGCGTCACCGCTGACGAGGCCATCGCCGGCGCGCTGCGCGGGGCAGGCGATACGCTGTCCGCCGCCGTGCAGGGGCATGATGTGCAGTTGGGCGGCGCGCTGGCCGAGGCGCAGCAAGCCATGGCCGCCGCGCTGCAAAGCGCGGTCAATAAGCTCAGCGCGTCCCTGAACGTGACCGTGCCCGTGTATATCGACAGCACGCGCGTAGCCAACGCCGTTGTCAATCAGGTGCGCCGCCGGTTGGTATCCGGCGGGCGCAGTCTGGCTTAAAGGAGGGATGCGCAATGGCGATGCTGACCTTAAACGGCGCGGCGCTGCCTGAGCCCTCCGCCCTGAGCGTGGAATTGCAGGATGCGCTTTTATCCGCCCGGCGCACGCTGTCGGGCGCGGCCAGCGTGTCCCGCGCCGCCGTCAAGCGCCGCGTGCGCTGCTATTGGGCGTATATGCCCGCGGCGCAGCTGGCGGCGATGCTCTCGGCCCTGGCGGGCAGCGCGGTGGCGACGCTGTCCTATCCCGATCCGCTGACCGGCCAAAGCCGCGCCATGCAGGCCTATTGCGGCGAGCGCAGCGTGGGCCTTGCCCGGCAAAGCGGCGGCGAGACGGTGTGGACGGGCGTTGAAATCATCTTTATGGAGGCATGAGCATGGATTATCAAACCGCCATTTCAGCCGCCTGCCGCACGCTGACCGCGCGGGGAAGCCTGACGCTGACGACGGGCTATACCTACGCGCTGTCGGCGGACGATATCCTGTCCTTCCGGTTTGAGGAGGGCGTGCAGGGCGGCGACATGCTGCTGGGCGGCGCGGTGGGCGCGCATGGGCAGCTGACGCTGGCCAGCCCCGCGGGCGCATGGCTGCCGGGCGGCGAAAGGCTGGGCACGCGCACGCTAAACGGCGCGGCCGCGGCGCTGGAAATCGGCGTGCTGGCTGGGGATGAAACGCTGTATCAGCCCTGCGGACGCTTTATCGTCAGCCGCATTGAAAGCGGCGAGGGGCAGGACAGCGTTATGGCATTGGCGTATACGAGCCCTGCGCGGCCTACAGCGGCAGCTATTCGCCGCACTACACCATGTTTTACGGCCTGGGCAGCGATTTTGTGCCCGTGCTGACCGTTACTTACAGCTGAGCATAGGATAAAACAGGGCGCGTGCGCCCTGCTCAGGGTGAGAAAGGAGCTGTTCCATATGAATCATTTTTTCAAGGGCCTTGCCGGTGCGCTCAGCACGGTGGGGGCGTATCTTGTGTATCTGCTGGGCGGCTGGGACGCGGCGCTGACGGTGATGTTTGTGCTGATGGGGCTGGACTATGCCACGGGGCTGCTGACGGCCTTCATGGGCAAAAGCCCCAAGACGCAGGGCGGCGGCTTTCGCTCCTCGGTGGCCTTTATCGGCATCAGCAAGAAGCTGATGATGATGGCCATCGTGATGCTGGCCGCGGCGCTGGATCGTCTGACGGGCGACAGCAATATCTGCCGCAGCGCGGCCATTGGCTTTTACGCGGCCAACGAGGGCTTATCCATCATGGAAAACGCCGCCGCGCTGGGCGTGCCGCTGCCCAAGGCGCTCAAGGACGTGATGGAGCGCCTGGACGAAAAATAATTTTTAAGCGCGACTGAGCCGCGCTGCCGCCGCGAGCTGCCGATCTTGCCGTTCGCGGCGGTTTTTTGCCGGATAGCCTGCCGGTTCGCTTTCTTTTTTTACGCAATCCGCAGCGTAACGGGGGATTTGATGTGTTTTCGCATCAAATGATGATTTTTTGCACCGTTGTTGACAACTGAACGCAAAGTGGCTATACTAATTCTTGTCGCTAACGGGAACATATGTTTGCATTAAAGGAGGATGAAGCATGAGCAAACGCACGATTATATACCGCAATGTGGCGGCGCGCATGGCGCTGCTGGGCATCAAGAAAACCGAGCTGGCCAAGCTGCTGGATATGAACTATTCCACCCTGCAGGGCAAGCTGCGCGGGCGCTCGTCCTTCTCGCTGGAGGAGGCCATCGAGATCAAGGATATCCTGTGCTCGGGCGCGGCGCTGGAGGATTTCTTTGCCCGCACCGAGGCCGATTGCCCGCCCCTGCCCAATCAGGAGAGAATCTATGCCAGCAGCAAACCAACGGCCTGAAAACGAGCTGCGCGCCGAGGCGTATCTAAGCCGGGTAAGCGCGCTGCAAAGCGAGCTGACCTGCCAATTGCAGCACTTGCGGGCGCTGCGGGCGCATGGCCGCGCGGCCTCGGGCGCACAGGATGTGCTTACGCCCCTGCGCTTGCGGCAGGTGCAGCGGCGCGTGGAGCAATTGCGCGCAGACCTTTCCCGCGCGCAGCGGGAGGTAGCCTGGGCTGTCGGCCGCCTGCCCAATCCCCGCGCGCGCACGCTGATGGAGATGCGCTACCTGTCCTGCCTGACCTGGGATGAAATTGCCCAGGCGCTCTATGCTTCGCCCCGCGCGGCGCTGCGCATGCATCAGCGCGCGCTGCGGCAGGTGGATATCCTGCTGGCCGAGCGCGAGGATTGCCGCTGAAGGGCTGGGCGCACTTTTTTGCCACAATCGGCGCGCGCGGCGACTTGACGGCGGAGCGGAAATAATAGTAAGATAAAGCGTTGAACCAACCCAAAGGAGGATTTTCCCCTTGACCGAAGCCGAACTGCGCCCTATCGTGGCGCGCAACATCGCCGCCTGCCGCAAGCAAGCGGGCATGACGCAGGCCGAGCTGGCGGAAAAGCTGAACTATTCCGATAAAACGATTTCCAAGTGGGAGCGGGCGGAAGGCTTGCCCGATCTGGTGGTCAGCCAGAATATCGCGGAGCTGTTCGGCGTGCCGCTGGACGCGCTGCTGCGCGACGATACGCCCAAGCCCGTGGACGATGCGCAAAGCGCGCGCCAGCTCAACGCCCGCCGCAGGATGATCCTGCTGATGTCGGTGAGCTTGTGCTGGCTGGTTGCCACCATCGCTTACTTTGCCCTCAAGCTCGCCGTGCCCACGCTGCCGCGCGTGTGGCTGGCCTTCATCTATGCCCTGCCCGCCAGCTTTATCGTGTGCACGGTGTTCACCTGCATCTGGTGGAAAAAGCTCTGGCGGCTGCTGTCGATCAGCGGCATTATCTGGACGCTGGCCGTGGCTGTGCATATCAGCATCCGCCTGCCGGCCATCTACCTGATCTATGTGGTGGCTGCCGTGGTGCAGGCGCTGTTTTTGATGTTCTTCCATTTTTTGCGCATCAAGTGAGGAGCCAGCCATGACCAAAGCCGTGTACGAGATGCTGCTGGGCTATATGCAATCCTGCGTGGCCGACCGCGCGCACGATGAAAACCATGTGCTGCGCGTGCTGTCCAACGCCCTGCAAATCGCCCGCGAGGAGCCGCAGGCTGACCTGGATATCCTGATGGCGGCCTGCCTGCTGCACGATGTGGCCCGGCGCGAGGAGATGGAAACGCCCGGCGTGCGCCATGCGGAGGCTGGAGCCGGAAAGGCGCGCGCGTTCCTGCAGCGCCAGGGCTTTTCAGCCGAATTTTGCAGCCGTGTGGCGGATTGCATCGCCGCGCACAGCTTTGGCAGCGGCCCTGCGCCTGCGCGCATCGAGGAAAAAATCCTCTTTGACGCGGACAAACTGGACGCCGCCGGGGCGCTGGGTACGGCGCGGATGCTGCTGTATCACGGCGCGGCGGGCGATCCGATTTATGAGGTGCGCGCGGACGGGCAGGTAAGCGACGGCGTTGGGGATGCGCAGCGGAACTATTTTTATGAGTATCACGGCATGATTGCCCAAATGGCCGGCAGCATGCTCACCCCGGCAGGCCGCCGCATGGCGCAGGCGCGCGCCCAGACCGCGCGGCAACTGTATCAGGCCATCTATGATGAGGCGCAGGGCTGCCATCTGGCTTTGCGGCAGGCGCTTGACGACGCGTTTTCCTGATGCGGAAAAATTATTTTCAAAAATATTTGCAAAAAACACTTGCCTTTTTGCCCAAACCGCCATATAATGATTTCGGTTAAGGTTCGGGTCTGTGGTTGAAAGCCGATGCCAGTCGCAGGCAAAGCGGTCCACGTAAGCCTGGAGAATTTCCGGGTGAGCATGGTGCGGTTTAGACGTAAGTCCGGCCGGATGAAAATCCGAGAGAGCGGCGTGGGGGCCAAGATGCTATGAGCAATGCTCCTGCCGGCGAGTGTGGGGACAAAGACCAGGTCAGCCTTCCTTAAACCGGAAAAATTATCAGGGGGTTTACCATCCATGTACGAAGACAAGACGCTGGTATGCCGCGACTGTGGGCAGGAATTCGTGTTCACCGCTGGCGAACAGGAATTCTACGCTGAAAAGGGCTTCCAGAACGAGCCCACCCGCTGCAAGGCTTGCCGTCAGGCTCGCAAGGCCAGCCGTCCGGCTCCTGGCGCTCCCCGCGAGACTTACACCACCACGTGTGCGAATTGCGGCGCCGAGACCACTGTTCCCTTCATTCCCAAGAACGACCGCCCCATCTACTGCAGCGAGTGCTTCGCCGCGATGCGTCGGTAATCATACCGTCACAGCGAAGCCTGCGTCCCTCGCAAGAGATGGGCAGGCTATAAGATGAGTGCAATGCGGAAGGCTGCGAAAGCAGTCTTCCGTTTTTCTGTGGCTTCAAGCACCGTAGGGCATGGCATCATGCCGTTTTTTCGTGCGCGCGCTCCGGCTTTTGCGCTGAAATCATTGACGGATAGCCCGCCATGTGCTATAATTTTTTAGTACTACGATACGAGTTTCTGGAGGGATTTGTATGTCCGGTCATTCCAAATGGCATAATATTCAGGCGAAAAAGGGCAAGGCGGACGCCGCGCGCGGCAAGATCTTTACCAAGATCGGCCGTGAAATCGCCATCGCTGTGCGCGAGGGTGGCGCGAACCCGGAAAGCAACGGCAAGCTGCGCGATATCATCGCCAAGGCCAAGGCCAATAACATGCCCAACGATAACATTCAGCGCTCCATCAAAAAGGCCGCGGGCGAAGGCAGCGGCGTCAACTACGAAGAAATCGTTTATGAAGGCTATGCCCCCGGCGGCGTGGCTGTCATTTGCAATATCGTAACCGATAACCGCAACCGCACCAGCGCGGATGTGCGCCACATCTTTGATAAGTGCGGCGGCAACCTGGGCGCTCCCGGCTCGGTTAGCTACATGTTTGATAACAAGGGTCAGATCGTCGTTGAGCGCGAGCCCGGCATGGACGAGGACGAAATGATGATGATCGCCCTGGATGCGGGCGCCGAGGATATGAAGGCGCTGGACGATGTGTTTGAAATCTACACCGCGCCCAACGATTTCTCCGCCGTGCGCGAGGCGCTGGAGCAGCAGGGGCTGTCCTTTCTGTCCGCGGACGTGAAGATGATCCCGCAGAACACCGTCTCCATCACCGATGAGGAAACCGCCGCCAAGATCGAAAAGCTGCTGGACATGCTGGATGATAATGACGACGTGGCCGACGTGTATCACAACGCCGAGCTGCCCGAATCCGACGAAGAGGACGAATAATCACAGTGCATTGCCTGCCAGCCGCTCCGATCACAGGGGCGGCTGGTTTTTTGCATGCAGAAAAATCCCCCGGCGGCTGCCGGGGGCGATGATTCAGTTTTCGGCCACATACTTGCGCATGTGCTGCAGGGCGTTCTTTTCCAGCCGCGATACCTGCGCCTGGGAGATGCCGATCTCGCTGGCCACCTCCATCTGCGTGCGCCCCTCGAAAAAGCGCATGCGCAGGATCCTCTGCTCGCGCTCGGTCAGGCGGCGCAGCGCCTCGCTGACGGCCAGGTTTTCCAGCCACTGGCTGTCCGTGTGGCGCGGATCCTTGACCTGATCGATGATGTAGATGGCGTCGCCGCCGTCGTTATAGATCGGCTCAAACAGGGATACGGGATCCTGGATGGCCTCCAGCGCCAGCACCACGTCCTCCTCGGGCACGTCCAGCGCCTTGGCGATTTCGCCCACGCTGGGCTCACGGTTCATCTCGGCCACCAGGCGGTCGCGCGCTTGCAGGGCTTTATAGGCGGTATCGCGCAGGCTGCGGCTGACGCGGATGGGGTTGTTATCCCGCAGGTAGCGGCGGATTTCGCCGATGATCATCGGCACGGCATAGGTGGAAAAGCGCACGTTCTGCGTCACGTCAAAGTTATCAAGCGCTTTGATCAGCCCGATGCAGCCCACCTGAAACAGGTCGTCTGCGTTTTCCCCGCGATTGCTGAAGCGCTGCACCACGCTGAGCACCAGCCTGAGATTGCCGCGGATAAACTCCTCCCGCGCCGCGCGGTCGCCGCCGTGCACCAGCGGAAACAGCTCGCGCATGCGCTCATTGGTAAGCACGGGCAGGGTGGAGGTTTCCACCCCGCAGATCTCTACCTTGCTGCTTGCCATACCGATTTTTACCTCCGATGAAATCAGTATGGCTTTTCGCGCCCGCCTTTATGCGCGCGGGGCGAACTTTTGTGGGGGAAGACGGGGACGAGGAGACGAAGGGAACGGGGAAAACGGGGGAAACGTTACTTTCTTCAGTGAAGAAAGTAACAAAGAACCGGTATTGTAGACGAAAAAGCTGTTGGAATAAAACTGGAAGGCGGCACTGCCGCCCCCGTGGCAGGGAAAAACTTGAATCGCTCGGTCTGGAGTAAACTCCAA
>ERZ1026884.797-NODE-797-length-19017-cov-13.275868_pt1 | contig 19017 bp, 15 predicted proteins | sample MGYA00380172_ERZ1026884 | MGnify/ENA primary metagenome ERZ1026884 (study PRJEB33269, sample SAMEA4719808) | human gut metagenome | biome: human-associated habitat; feature: organic feature; material: feces | place: Cameroon | collected 2013-10 ... | reverse complement strand
ATTTTAGCTCGTTTTACCCTATTTTTTTTACGCAATCCTTATCCCGAACTCGCGTATAAAAACCCACTTCCACAAGGTGCAATATCCTTATCACGAAAAAACATGGAAACAAAACAATTAACTTTTTTGCGCAATCACTTGTTTTTTTAAGATTTAGTCCATAAATTTGCAGCCGAAGTAGATGGAAAGCACACTTAACTCTCTAATAAATGCAAACTGTCTACTTACACTTTCTTGTTGCTTTAAAGGCTTCCTTAATTGAAACAAAACATTAATAACTCAATAAATAACCTAAAAGAAGTATGAAAAAATTTACTTTCTTACTTACATTGCTCCTCGCATTTGTAGGCGTAACGGCAAGTGCGCAGGAGGCTTTCGTGGCTTCAAGCGCGCCAAGTAATGGCAGTTGGGCATCTGACACCAAATGGTATAAAATGTCGCTTGATGGTAATTATTTGTCAGCCTATAGTACTGACCATAACGGTAGCCTTTTAGACAATGCTACCACAGCTGAAGGTGCTGGTGCCTATTGGTGTGTTGTTGGCGATGAAACCAACGGCTACAAGTTCTACAACCGTGCTGCGGGTCCCAACAAAGTATTCGGTATTGTAAGTGCCTTAACTAATGATTATAATGATGTAACAAGAGCTTCTTTCTATACATCTGCTACAGTTTCAGCTTCAAGTGAAGTTAGTACTACTTTTGATTTGGGACTTTATACGAATTCGACTAACGAATATCACGCAAAACGTCATGGAGATGGCAATTTCTATTGGAATCATCGTGGCAAATATCTTGGTTATTGGAATTCAACTGAAGCGACTAACACTGGAACCAATGGTTCAAAGGTTAGATTCTATGCTGTAGAAACAGCAGCGGTTGAGGCTGCTGATAAGACATCGGCTGAGGCATTCAAAACGGCTTTGTCTGAAAAAATCACAGCTGCAAAGAAGCTAGTTGATGACAGCAAAGTTGGTTATTATTCGCAAACTGCCATTAGCAAGGCTCAAACAGTACTTGATAAAGAAACTTCGACAGCCGCTGATTATTATTTTGCCAAGATTGAGTTGAAACCAAATGCCCCCAAGGCAGGTGTGCTTTATCGCATCAAGTCGGCTAATGCTAATTTTAAAACTACTAAGGCAATCTATCACAATGGTACTACAACCAAGTGGGGTGACGAAGATTTAACAAACACTTCACAATATTGGTTCATTGAACCTTATGGCAGTTTTTGTTATAAGTTGCAAGCAATTGACAGCAAACTCTATTTTAATAGTTCATCGCAATTGTCTGCGACACCTGGATATGTTGAAATCGCTTCAACGCCTGGCTTAGTGGATATTCGTGTTTCGGGTGCAGATATGCTTCATGCAGCAGGCCATAATGGTGGCGAAGGAAACGAAGGTAACCTTACTGCATATGAAGAAAATAGACAAATCTTTGGTCAGGAAGCAGGTCCATCTGGTTGGACTATCGTAGAGGCTACGCCCGAAGAGGCTAAGCAGATGCGCGTCAGCGAAGAAGGTACCGCCGAAGATTATAAGGGCGGTCTTTTAGTAGGCACCTTTGATGCCCATAAAGCACAGGCTTTCAATAAGAAGATTTCTTCATCTACAACAATGGATGAAGTTTTGAAATTGGTAAATACCAATCTTCCTACTGTGGTTACTATTGACAAGAATAAGTACTATCGTCTTGTTTGCGTAGCACCTAAACCGGACAATGGTGATGCCACTTACACAACTTTAACAAGAGGTACTAACAATGTCGTGACTGCTCCGTTCTCAAAGGGTAACGTTGACCAGATTTGGAAGTTTGAAGAGACTAAAGATGGTTATTACTTGAAGAACATGAATGGCAATGGCTACTTAAATGATGTACGTAGTGGTGCTACTCGTGCAATATTGGTAGATACTCCTTCAGATAAGTTCGAATTGATAGATGGTAGTGTCAATACACAAAAAAGACTTCATGTTGTAGGTCTTAATTTCCGCCAATGCCTCTTCGCTGAAAATCATCCCAATGAATCTTATGCAGTAGCTGGTTGGTACCAATCAGGCAAAGATGGTTCGGATTGGAAAATTGTAGAAGCTGACGATATCGAGGTTGCTATGAATGCTGTTGGAAGCAATTCATACGCTACTGCATATCTTCCCTTCGGTGTTAGCGCAATTTCAGGTGCTGAAGCTTATGTTGGTACTTTGAACGCTGAAAAGAACGCGCTTGATATGACTGAGGTAAAAACTATTTCTGCAAACAAGGGTGTTGTACTCGTAGGTACAACAGATGCAACTAAGGCTACACTTACTATCAGCAACTCGAATGAAGCTCTTACAATTGCCAACGATTTAACAGGTACTAACACTGCTATTACTCTTACAGATGACAATCGTACTAGCTACCTCGTATTTGGTAAGAACAAGGCTGATAATACCAAAGTAGGTTTCTTCAAGACCACTGCTACTACAATCCCTGCTAACAAGGCATTCCTCGAAACAAGCGCACTCACTCAAGAGGCTATTGCAATGAACTTTGGTGGCAACACAACAGGTGTAAATACTGTAGTTCTCGGTGAGAACGGTGTAAACGCTCCTGTATTCGACCTCAGCGGTCGTCGCGTGGTAGCTCCTGTAAAGGGTGGTGTATACATCCAGAATGGTAAGAAGTTCATCAAGTAATCATTAACCTCAATAATTAAAAACATTCATACAATGAAAAAGACATATATTAAACCTCAGGCACAAGCAGTGAGCCTCTTCACTGAAGAAGCATTGCTCTCTGTCTCGAATCCAAAATCTATTGAGGTTAATAAAAACGCAGTAACAGACGACGTGTTCTCTAACGAAAAGGGTTGGAGCAGCAACGATTGGTCTGCTGCCGACGAAGACTAATCGTTTGAGTCTTTGACCGAATAAAAAGATTGCGCCACGCAAACCTACCTTGGTTTGTGTGGCGCTTTTTTGTGTGAAGGGCGTGGCGTGGTGGTATGGGTGAACATCGCAAAAAAAAGAGCGCATTCTTTCAAATTCTTTCCAATGTTTGCAAGATTGGAAAGAATTTGAAAGTTTTTTGGTTGGGATGTTCAATATCTATAATATTTTTCGACCTATAGATCAAAAATTAATGAACAAATTAATGGGCATTAATAGCAATTAATGTTCCCCCAAAGCAGCGTAGCTGCAAACAATAAATTCTCGCTCCGCGAGTTTGGTTTTGAACATTAATGTCCACTAATTCCCATTAATTTTTCCATTAATATTTTTCTTGCGGAGAAAGTTTGTATTATCAATGATTATTCGTATTTTTGCATCGTCAGTTCCCACCAAGCCTCTCTACGATGCTCAAATGCGTGGGGCTTTTTTGTATATATACATTTACTCAAGTTCCGGATTTAGCAAGTGCGCCCTGAATTATCGTGCAAGTCGAATGCAATCAAGCATGCTTGAATTGCTGAGACGCCGCCGATAATGCACGCCCGTCTTAACTAAATCCGAAACTTGAGTTACTTAATACTTAATTCAATATATTTCTATCCCATATCCCCCCATCCAAGTAGCATGGCCATTGACGGTGTTGATGTAAGGACGCTCGGTGATGTCGCCACAGAAAGACTGATGGTCGCAAAGACCATACCAGGGTTCAAGACACACAAAGGGGGTGTGTATGCCCTGTGGACTCCAGAAAAGCCATACGGGAGCGGTGCTCTCTACACGGGCTACGGGTTGACCTGAAGGGGTGAGAACGGTGGCTGCACTGACTTGATGATTGTCGAAGATGAGCGCTTCGTGGCTGAAGGTGTCGACCGTTAAAGGCACTAAACCGTCGGCATTGAGAGGCACGGGGAAGGTGTCGGATTCAAGACATCCCTGTTCGCCAGCACGAAGCACATAGGTGGGATTGCCTTCGAGACGCAAATAACCATCGAGAGGCTGTGCATCGTCCCAATTAGGCAATGCAATGGCGGGGTGTCCGCCAAGTTGGAAACAGAAGGGCGAACCACCAAGGTTTTCTACACAAAACTCGGCACGTAGCTTACGATCATCGAGCGAATAGGTGGCAGTGAGACGGAAGGCATAGGGGAAGATGGCAAAGGTGCCCACGGTGCTGACAAACTCGAACACAGCCTTATCTGCCTCAACACAAACTACACGCCAAGGGGCACGACGCACAAAACCGTGTTTGCTGATGTGCAACTCTTGTCCGTCGACACGGCATGTGCCATTCCACAAACCTCCCACAATAGGGAAGAGAATGGGCGAATGCCCACTCCACCATTGTGCATCACCATGCCAAAGATATTCGCACTGGGTATTTACGTCTTTTATGCTCTGTACCTCGGCACCTATGGGGCTGATGGTTACAGCGAGTTGGTTGTTACTGATTTCAATCATTGTGGTAATATGATTAGGGTGTTAGATGCTATTAAAATGCTTAGTAGGTGCTAAGTTACGAAGTTATTTACAAAAAAAACAATATCCATACGTTTTTCGGCACAAAAAAGGGCATGTACAAAAAATATTTGTTACATTTGCATGACAGTTTCCAAGTATAACAACTAAAAATTTTCTACAAATAAATATCATGGAACAGAAAGATTTGCAGCATATTGCTGGTCAGTTCGAGATTGAAGGTAACGTATGCGAGGTAAAGCCCCTTGGCAACGGTCTTATTAATACTACCTATAAAGTAGTGACTGAGGGCGACGCTCCCGACTATGTGTTGCAGCACGTAAATACAGACATCTTCCCCGATGTAGACATGCTGATGAACAACATTGTGGCTGTGACAAGCCATATCCGCAAAAAGCTTGAGGCGAAAAACACCGAGGACATCGACCGCAAGGTGCTGAAGTTTGTTCCTTGCAAGGACGGCAAATACTATTATGTGTTCGACAACAAGTATTGGCGCGTAATGGTGTTTATCCCCGACACTGTGTCGAAGAGTGGCGTTACACCCGAAAGCTCATACATTGTGGGCGAAACCTTTGGCGACTTCCAAGCTATGTTGGCTGATATCCCCGTAGAGTTAGGCGAAACCATTAAGGACTTCCACAACATTGAATTCCGCTTGCAGCAATTCCACGATGCTGTGAAGGAGGACAAGATGGGTCGTGCAGCGGGCGTGAAGGATATTATCGACGAAATTGAAAAGCGTGCCGAGAGCATGTGTAAGAGCGAAAAACTCTTCCGCGAAGGTAAATTGCCTAAGCGTATTTGCCACTGCGACACAAAGGTAGACAATATCCTCTTTGATCAAGACGATAACGTGCTTTGCGTAATTGACCTTGACACTGTGATGCCTAGCTTTATCTTCTCAGACTTTGGCGACTTCCTTCGTTCGGCTGCTAACACACAGGCTGAAGATAGCCCCGAATATGACAAGATTGCTTTCCGCATGGACATCTTTAAGGCATTCACTGAGGGTTATCTTAAGACGGCTCGTGCCTTCCTCACTCCTATCGAGATTGAGAACTTGCCTTATGGCGCTACGCTCTTCCCCTACATGCAGTTGGTACGTTTCTTTGCCGACTACTTGAACGGTGACACTTATTACAAGATTCAGTATCCTGAACACAACTTGGTGCGCTCTAAGAACCAACTCACCTTGTTGCAGCGTGCTGAAGAGAAAATTCCCGAAATGGAAGCTTTCATCAATGAACAGTTGAACAAGTAAACTGCTAAAACCCAAATAAAGGGGAGGTGCCCATGTCCTTGTGCGGACATGGGCACCTTTTTGGTATACAGACTTTGCAACAAAATGGTTAAATACTAAAAATGCTTCGTTTTGTTAATAAATTGCGCATTTTATTGGTTGCTGTGCAAATTCTTCGTACTTTTGCCGACGTTTAGAACAATAAAACGGAAATAATGAAAAAAATTATCCTTACAGCTGCGCTTGCTTTGAGCGCTACCACAGCAGTTCAAGCAGGTGGCTACCTTACAAATACAAACCAAAGCGTGAACTTTTTGCGCAACCCTGCACGCGATGCTGCCATTAACATTGACGGTGCATATAGCAACCCTGCGGGCTTAGGCTTTATGTCTGAAGGTTGGCATTTGGGCTTTGACTTGCAGAGTGCATACCAAACACGTAAAGACCAAACTGTTTTTGCTCCCTTTGCATTGGGCACAGTGAATGGTGTGAAGAATACGCAGGATGGTTACAAGGCATTTGAAGGTAAGGCTAAAGCACCCGTAATTCCTTCGTTTGACTTGGCACGTGTGGGCGAAAAATGGTTTGCTTCGTTCCACTTTGGCATTACTGGTGGCGGCGGTAAGTGTAAGTTCTCTGATGGTCTTCCCTCGTTCGAAAGTCAGGTGGCTATGTTGCCCGTATTGGTCGGTGCGATTGCTCCTGGTGTTGCCACAGGCTACAGCATGGATACGCACATGCAGGGTCGTCAGTATTACTTTGGCGGACAATTTGGCGTGGGTTATAAAATTTTGCCTAACTTGAACGTGAGTGTGGGTGGACGCGTTATTTATGCACAATGTAACTACTACGGCTATGTGCGCAACATTAACTTGGATGTGAACACACAGGCTGGTGTAGTGAATATGCCTGCTACTGACTTCTTTAAGAGTCAGAATATGCCCGACTTTGCTCAACTTGTTACTGACAAAGAGTTGAACTGTGACCAAAGTGGTTGGGGCTTTACACCGATTGTGAGTGTAGACTGGCAGGTGAACAATAAGGTGAACCTTTCGGCACGTTATGAATTTAAAACACGCTTGCGCTTGAAGAACCAAACAGGTGTGAACTCAAGTGGCATTGAGGAATATGACGATGGTAAGAAGGTGAAGGCTGATATTCCTGCTATCCTTGCCTTGGGTGCCCAGTATAGCCCCATTAAAAGAGTACGACTGAACGCAGGTTTCCACTATTACTTTGACAAGCAGGCTACACAAAACGAAAATCGCCACAACTATTTGGAAAATGGTGGTTGGGAAGTGTTGGCTGGTGCTGAATTTGACGTGAATAAGCGTTGGACAGTGAGTGCTGGTTGGCAAACTACAAACTATGGTTTGGGCAAGAATAGTAAGTTTATTAGCGACATGAGCTTTGTTACAAACTCAAACTCTGTTGGTTTGGGCGCACGCTTCCAATTACGCAAAAAGGTGGCTCTCAACATTGCCTACTTCAAGACGTTCTACAAGCACTACGAACGTAAGCACGAGGATTTCTATGACATTAAGGGTACCTTTGCTGGTAAACTCGCTCCGCTCGCTGCACAACTTGCTGCTGGTAAGGCACAAATTAATCAGGCTTTGCAAGATCCTAACTTGAGCGAATCACAACGTGCTATCTACGAGCAGCGCCTTGGTCAGATTAACACAGAAATGGGGGCAGCAAATAGCATTGCTACAGGTTTAGGAAATTACTCTACCGCTGGTCGCGACAACTTCCATCGTACAAACGATGTATTTGGTCTTGGACTTGAAATTGATTTCTAAGATACCCCTTTTATACATTTAGTTTTAGAGCCGTTTTCGATATCGAAAACGGCTCTTTTAGTTTTGAAGAGAGGGAAGGGAATGTGAAAAAGAAACGAGAGGTAAGTAAAAAGTTGGTTTTAAACCTTACGCTTCACGAATAAGTTAGCTTGGTACGATGTGGTTATAAATGGCTTTATACACTCAAAATTCACAAAAACTATACACAAAATTCTTGCGATTCCGCACGCTTTGCATTATCTTTGCATAATAAAGTAACTCAAGTTTCGGATTTAGTCAAGACTGGCTGAATTATCGTGCAAACCGAATGCAATCAAGCTTGCTTGAATTACTGAGGTGCAGTCGATAATGCTCGGGCTGAATTATCGTGCAAGTCGAATGCAATCAAGCTTGCTTGAATTGCTGAGACGCAGCCGATAATGCACGGGCTGAAAGCCCAAAAGCGCCTAGCCCAGGGCAAGCGAAGCGACACCCTGGGTTACGGATTGCCATAGTATTGACGCCCTGTAAGGGCAAAAGCATTCGATGTTGAAAATATATATAAAGCTTCTGCCCTTACAGGGCGTCACTAACGAACGTGCTTTGACCCAGGGTGTCGCTTCGCTTGCCCTGGGCTAGGCGCTGTTGCCCCTTCAGGGCGCACTTGCTAAATCCGAAACTTGAGTAAAGTAAAAGCTATTCAACATGGAAAAATTCAGCCAATACAAATATTGCGTAGAACCTTTTACTGAGGACTACTGCGGAAACCTTTCGTGGGGTAACTTAGGCAACTTGGTTTTAAGGTGTGCTTCGCTGCATGCCGGAGAACATGGCTTTGGCTATTCACAAATGATAGCCTTACACCATGCTTGGGTGCTATCAAGATTGGTCATTGAAATGGATGCACTGCCACGTACTGGCGAGGATTTCTACATAGAAACGTGGGTAGACAGACTTTACAGACAATTCACTGACCGACACTTTAGCATTATGCGTAATGATGGTACTGCTTATGGACATGCTACAAGTATTTGGGCTTTGATTGACACAGCTACACGTATGCCTACCGACTTAGAAAAATTGCCCAATGGAGGTTTTAGCAATGTGCTCATTCCCGAAAGGCCCTCACCCATCAAACCTATGGGACGTATGCGCATGAAGGACGCGACCTTGGTGCATCGACACAAAGCCGTATACGCTGACCTTGATATTAACGGACACGTGAACTCTATTCGCTACATCGAAATGTTGCTTAACTATTTCACTGCTGACGAAATGAAACAACATCCCGTTAAACGTATCGAAATGGCGTATTGCTTGGAGGCTTACTGCGGAGACTTGCTCGACATTTACCACAGCATTGACGAAAAAGACCCTACACGCCACCTTTTTGAAATAAAAAATGGCAATAAGGTTATTGTAAAAGGAAGTGTTGCTGTATAACGCACGAAGCAAACCCTGAATCTTTTATTTCCCCCAAAACACTATAAGATTATGGCTAGATTCATCAATCCCTTTACCGATTGGGGATTCAAACATATCTTTGGTAGAGAAATTAGCAAAGACTTGCTCATTGCTTTTCTCAACGATTTGTTTAAAGACGAATTCGAGATTACACAACTCGAGTTTAAAAACAACGAACAAATTGGCATTACTGCTGACAGCAGAAGCATAATTTTTGACATATATTGCACTACAGACAAAGGTGAACACATCATTGTGGAGATGCAAAACCGCGCACAAGAGAATTTCATTGACCGCGCACTCTACTATTCATCACGTGCAATAGTGAACCAAGGCGAAAAAGGAGAGTGGCTCTACGAACTGTTACCCATATACACAGTTTGCTTTATGAATTTTGTGGACCCCAATATGGCACCACAAAAATTTAGAACCGACCTCGTTTTAGCTGACCGCGATACAAAGGATGTGGTTTCAAACAAACTGCGTATTGTGTATCTCATGCTTCCTCTTTTCAAAAAAGAGGAAATGGATTGTAATAACGATTTTGAACGTTGGATTTTTGTGCTTAAAAATATGAATACTCTCGAAAGAATGCCTTTTTTGGCAAAGAATGCACTTTTCAAAAAATTGGCTGCCATATCTGATGTGACCGCGCTAAGCAAAGAAGAGCATGCAAAATATGACGAAAGCATCAAAATCATGCGCGACACCCTTGCCACACATGCTTATGCCATGAAACAAGGACACGAAGAAGGACTACAGCAAGGACTTAAAGAAGGCATTGCACAAGGTATACAACAAGGCATACAACAAGGTATGCAGCAAGGTATGCAGCAAGGTATGCAGCAAGGTATGCAGCAAGGTATGCAGCAAGGTGCCCTTAACGAAAAATTGCGCATTGCAACCAATCTTCTTGCAGTTGGACTTTCAATAAAAGATGTGGCTGCAGCTACAGGATTATCTGAAAAAGATATTGAAAACATAAGAAATTAACATACCCCTAAGAATACAAATAATACAACATAATTATAATGGGAAAAGTATTGATTATCGGCGCTGGTGGCGTCGCTACAGTAGCCGCTCATAAGGTGGCAAAGAACACTGATGTGTTCGACGAAATTATGATTGCAAGTCGCACAAAGTCTAAGTGCGATGCCATTGTTAAGGCCATTGGTCGCGACGACATTAAAACCGCTCAAGTTGATGCTGATAGCGTAGAACAATTAGTAGCTCTTTTCAACGAGTTCAAACCCGACCTCGTAATGAATCTTGCTCTGCCTTATCAAGACCTCACAATTATGGAGGCTTGTTTGCAGTGCGGTTGCTCATATCTTGACACCGCTAACTACGAACCTAAGGATGAAGCACACTTTGAATATTCATGGCAATGGGCATATAAAGATCGCTTTGAAAAGGCTGGCCTCACTGCCATCTTGGGCTGTGGTTTCGATCCGGGCGTTACAAGCATCTATACTGCCTATGCTGCAAAACATCACTTCGACGAAATTCAGTATCTCGACATCGTAGACTGCAATGCGGGCGATCACCACAAGGCTTTTGCTACAAACTTTAACCCTGAAATCAACATCCGCGAAATCACACAAAAGGGTCTTTATTGGGAAGATGGTCGCTGGGTTGAAACAGAACCTCTCGAAATTCACAAACCCCTTACTTACCCCAACGTGGGTCCGAAGGAGAGCTACTTGCTTCACCACGAAGAAATTGAGAGTCTTGTAAAGAACTACCCCACCATTAAACGTGCACGTTTCTGGATGACCTTTGGCCAAGAATACCTTACGCACTTGCGCGTTATTCAGAACATTGGTATGGACTCTATCAAGCCGATCATTTATCAGGGTATGGAGATTGTACCTTTGCAATTCCTTAAAGCCGTATTGCCCAACCCTCAAGACCTTGGCGAAAACTACGAAGGCAAAACAAGCATTGGTTGCCGCATCCGTGGTATTAAGGATGGAAAAGAACACACTTACTACGTATATAACAACTGCTCTCACCAAGCTGCATACGAAGAAACTGGTATGCAAGGCGTAAGCTACACCACAGGTGTACCTGCCTGCATCGGTGCACGTATGTTTATGCTCGGTTTGTGGAAGAAACCGGGTGTATTTAACGTAGAAGAGTTCGATCCCGATCCATTTATGGAAGAACTCAACAAACAAGGTCTCCCTTGGCACGAAATTCATGATGGTGACTTGGAACTCTAATCCCTTGTTTCAACTTCCCCACTAAACGCATAAAGTCCCATACATCTTTTGGTGTATGGGACTTTTTAGTATGTTCAAAATCCAATCTATCTATTTTTATTTATTGCTCATCAACTTCTTAATTGGTAACGCAACCAAATTTTTTTTTTTGACAAAACAAAATGGCTGAAAAATTTTTTTCCCATTTTTTTCAAATAATCCGACAACGATACTATTTAAGTATGTAAGAAGAAAAAATCACAAACAAAAAAAACACATAATCACAATGACAAAAAATGAAATTATTACTTTCGTAGTGAAGAAATTTGATGAGATGTCAAAAACACAATCAGGACTTCTTATTAGTGTTTTTACCTACTTAAACCCTGAGTTAGAAACAGTTATTCACAACAGACACGACTTGGCTTGTCATTTAGCTGACAAATGGTATACTGATAATATTACTAAGGAAGAAGTTGAAGCTGAATGGGATAAATTTTATGACTATTACGATGATGTCGATGGGTTGTTCCATGAAGATGAAAATGGTTACCTGATTTAATGTTTGTCATAGGACAATGATACAAATTTGAAAGCAATTCACAACAAAAAACAAAGTATTTCATATAAAGGAACAGTTGTTTGTCATAGGGCAATTCCGTAAAATGCCTATTTACGACTGCCTCAAAATGCCGTGTACACATCCCGACGCATCTCCTTACACAAAAAAAAAAGAGCTGCGAGAACTATTACGTTTTGCAACTCCCCCAGCATCAAGTTCCTTATTTAGAGGTTGTGCTGTGTTTTACCGATATTATAGCCTATTTAGACTTGTGCGTAAGAAATTAATGGACCTCGATGGCATGAGCCACTTTAGCTTCTTCCTTGCTGACCTTGGGCAATTCGATGTGAAGAATGCCATGCTTAACTTCGGCATTGATCTGCGTTTTGTCTACATCGTCAGGAAGCACAAGGGTTTGTTCGTATTTAGCGTAGGCAAACTCACGACGCAAATACTTTTTGTCTTTTTCTTCACTCTTATCTTTCTTCTCCATGTTGATAACCAAATCACCATTCTGGTCGAGATGGATGTTGAAATCGTCTTTGGTCATGCCAGGAGCTGCTACTTCTACGTGGTAATGCTTGTCATCTTCGGCTACGTTGATAGAAGGTGCGGTGGCATTTACACGAGGCATATAGTTGTTATCGAAGAAATCGTTGAATACATTGGGTAACCAATCTTGTGAATAGCGTGTCATAATGTTTTATGTTTTTATTTGTTATTATAATGTTAGGGTGTCCGCTGCGCTGCTCTCGCAACCGCGAACACCCTACATTACGCAATGTGTATGCCAACACGCTATAAAGGTATTTTCTGACAATATGGCTTGCCTTTTTGACACTTTTAGGATAAATGTGGACGATTTGACAGCCGTTAGGGTTTAACGTACCTATACGTCTTGCTCGAGCGTGTGGAGGAGGTTTTGACAAGCATCCTCGAGCAATTCTATGACTAGTTCAAAATCGCGCTCTGTGCCGTAATAGGGGTCGGGGATGCTATTGTGCGTAGGATGGTGTTGTAAGTAGTCTGCCATCTTTACAACGATACTCTCGTCTACTCCCTCGGTGTATGCCATTCGCTGCAATTTGTCGTAGTTGCGATTGTCCATAGCTACTATAAGATTGAACTTATGAAAATCTTCAGGAAGGATGGGACGTGAACGATGGGTGAGTTCGTAACCATGCTTACGCGCATGGGCTCGCATTCGGCTATCAGGAAGTTCGCCTTCATGATAGTCTATTATGCCTGCTGAATCGACAGTGTAACGCTGCTTTAAATCGGACTGCTCGGCTGCCAATGTGCGGAATATTTCTTCGGCGGTACATGAACGACAGATGTTGCCAAGACATATAAAGAGTATTTTCATAATAAGTAAGTATTAAGTGTTAAGTGTTAAGTATTACAAACTATTAGGGAGAGGGACTATATGTTTTTTTACGATGATAAAGCCCATGTTATCGAGGGGGGCGCCCCTAACTATAAAAAAATGTAGCGCACATAGGTTGAGTGACCTAATATGCCCTACATTTCTTTTTATGATTTCACGGTTTCGATGAAACGCGTGATTAGAATATTACCTTAAAGGCTTTCTTACCCACTTTCACCACATAAACGCCATGAGGCTGTGCACCCATATTGGCGCTAAGTTGCTGACAATCGGCGTGAGCTACTGCGGTGGCTACGGTGCTGCCTCCAAGGTCGTATACGCGCATTGTGGTGCCTGCGGCAATTTGTCCGTGACAAACAATGGCATGCGACGCTGCCTTTACACTGAAGTTATCGGCTTCGTTGGTGAATGTGGGACGAATGCCTGTTGACTCGTTCTTAAACTTACCTGTGAAGCGGATGGTGTGGGTGTAGGTGCCTGAGGTGGGACAGTAATACTTGCTGAGGGTACCTGTATTTTGTCCACAACTGCCATTGCCTAAACCCTTTTGGTAGTAGTCGAGGTGGAGGTAGTTGAATTTGGTATCGGGCACTACTTCCCAACGGTGTTTGGTAGCCGCCATTACAATGTCGTCTGAACGAAGCACTGAGAAGTTTACTTGCCCCTCGGTTTCCATGCCAAGGGTGAAGCCTGCTACCGTATCGGTGAGAACAAGATAACGCAAGTCTTGACGGTTGCCACACGACTGTGCACGTGGGGTGATTCCGTAGAAGTCGAGCACGGTGCTGCTGTAACGACCTAAAAGGGCTGCCGACTGACGATCGACATAGTTCTCCCAAGGTCCACGTGCATAATATTCTACCTGTGTGAGTGCAGCGGGCAAACGCAACTTATTGCCAATGCGACGCAAGTTGTCGACCTTATGCGGTGAGAACTGACACTTCATGTCCATTACGCCTCCAGGATATACGGTATAGTCGTAACGCACATCGCAATAAGAACCCTTAGCTGTATAACCAAAGGTTGCTACGCCATTGGCATCAACCTTCACGGTGTCGATGTTTGTGTAGCCCGTGATGCCGTTGGCTGAAGAAAGTCGGTTATCAGACTCGTCATTCTCTACCCAACGGAAGTTGTCGTAAGCAGGTGCATAAGTGGCGCCTGAGGTTAACACGTAGTCGCCATATCCCCACTTATTGATTCGGCAATCTGAGCTATTTAATGTCAATGAGAGTTTGCCACTGCTGATTACGCTTTGTTTGTATCTGTTGCGTGTAACGATGACTTTATCGCTTGATGCGGGCACATCGGCAAGTTTGAGATTGCGTGCTTGCAACACGAACTGCTCTTCGGCTACAGGATAGCCTGCCTCGGCATACGATGTAGCATTCTTTTCAACAACCTTTACATTAAGCAAATATTCGCTGCCATCTTTTTCAAAAGTTGTGGTGAAGGGGATGACGATATTGCTTGAGATGGTAAAGGGTGCCACGCTGGGGGCTGCCAACTCGCCTGTTTCAACTTCTTCGCCATTCTTTAGTACACTCCATGCCAAGTTGTAGCGGTCGAGTTTTACGAAGCTATTGTAGTTGGTGATGCGGATGCTCTTGCTGTTTGAATCATAAGAGCCAAACTTTACGGGACGATAAACGGCTTTTACTTCTGCCAACTTGGGGGTCCAAGCACGCTCGGCAGGAATCAGACCATTGTTTACGAAGTTGCCCTGTGTAGGACCTCCGAAGTCGTAACCAGCATAATATTTGGGTGCACCATTTTGGATGATATTGCCCGACTTGAGCTCGGCTGCCTTATAAATGCTTTGGTCTACCCAGTCCCAAATGCAACCGCCAATGCCGTATTTCGACGACATGATAGCGTCCCAATACTCTTTCATATTGCCATTGGCATTACCCATTGAGTGGGCATACTCGCACATGAAGTAGGGTTTGCGGTCTCTATTATTGTTAGCATCGTTCTTTGCAGCGTCTACGGTGGGATACATCACACTGAAGAGGTCGGTGTAACTTTCCCATCCACGGGTAGCTCCTTCGTAGTGAACAGGACGACTTGGGTCGAGCTTCTTCAAGAAATTGTAGGTGGCTTGCAAGTTGGCACCTGTACCGCTTTCGTTACCCAAGCTCCAGAAGATGATGCTGGGGAAGTTGCGGTCGCGCACTGCCATGCGCTTGGTGCGGTCGATAAACTGCGGGCGCCATGATTCATCCTTCATAATATTCTTAGCACCATAGAACCAGTTGTAGTGACACTCTACGTCGGCTTCGTCCATTACGTAAATGCCATAATAGTCGAACATGGCGTTCATCTTTGCCTGACGGGGATAGTGGCTGGTACGTACGGTGTTGATGTTGGCTTGCTTCATCATGGTAACGTCGCGCAACATGGTGGGCACGTCTATTGAGCGACCATGTGCAGGGTGAGTGTCTTGGGTATTTACACCACGGAAGATTACGCGCTGACCATTGATGGTTACTCTACCATTTGCGATGGCTATTTTGCGGAAACCATATTTTGTAGCAAATGCCATTTCCTCTTGGTTGTCGGCATTGAGCTGTGCCACTTCTACGGTGTAGAGGTTGGGGGTTTCAGCGGTCCATGCTTCGAGATCAGAAAGATTGTTGAGGGCTACATTAAGCACCTTCACGGTGTCGCCTTCGGCAAAGGCAAAGGCTTGTGTAGCCTCAGCTACTTGCTTACCTTCAGGCGAAATTAAACGTACACGTACTTGCTTGTTGGCTACTTTGGCTTCGGAATTTGCCATTTCTACACTGACATTTACGTTTGCCGAGGTGTAGGGTGCTGCCAAATCGTCTGTGATCACGTGGTCGCGCACGTAAGTAGCAGGAGTGGCATAGAGGTATACGTCGCGGTGAATACCACTCATGCGGAACATATCTTGGTCTTCCAAATATGAGCCATCGCTAAAACGAATGACTTGTACTGCCAAGTTGTTTTCGCCTTTGCGCACCTTATCGGTGAGGTCGAATTCTGCATCGTTGTTTGAGCCTTCGGTGTAACCTACATATTTGCCATTGAGCCATACGTAGGCTGCGCTATAAATGCCATCGAAGTGGAGGATTACGCGCTTTCCGTTTTCCCATGTATCGGGCAATGTGAAACTGCGACGGTATGAAGCCACCGAGTTTTTGATGCCGTAGCGCATGTTGATTTCGGGATACTGATCTTCGAAAGGATATTGGTCGTTGATGTAGTAGGGTGTACCATAGCCCTTCATTTCGAGGCACGAAGGCACGGTGATGGTGTCGCCCCATACTTTATTGTCGATGCTATCGGCAAAGAAGTCGAGAGGACGGTTTGCTACATCTTGGTCCCAACGCAAACGCCAAATGCCATTGAGCGAGAGCCATTCTGCGCCCTTAGGGTCTACCCATGGATGTGCATAGCGCTCTTTGTCGGCATGCAATGCCTCGGTGTTGGCATAGGGCATATAGGTGGCATGGGGATCGAGTTTGTTTATGCCAAACACGGTCTCGTTCTCCCAATCGTTGCGTACGATTTCGCCTTGCGGAGTGGTTTCTTCGAGTGTGAACTGAATGGTCTTTTCGTTTGTGGGTGTTTCGTCTGAGACATTGAGTGTTGATCCCTTGTCCATGAAGCGACGGGTCTTCTGTTTGGTCCACACGATGTTGTAGGTGTTTTCAACACCCTCAACAGCCACAAATGTGAAACGCTGATTTTCTGAATTCACATCAGCATCCCACTGCACGGCATTATACCATTTAGGTGACCCCGGTGCAGCATCAATGGCTTGGGTATTGTAGTAGGAGTTGACAATAATAAATTCATTGTCGTTACCCGTACTTTTCAACGTCCATTTTTGTCCAGCCTTTTTATCAGATTGTTTTTGGAAAACGATTGAGGCATCTTTTTCTTTTTTATCGCCATTTGCCAAGACATTTCCCGACGAACAGCTACGGATGTAGTAGGTTTTCCCTTCACTGAGTTGTGCCCAAGTGCAGAGAGCCATGCTGTAAAAAACAAACAGGGCAAGTAGTTTTTTCCACCTAAATGCACTGCGCAATGAGTTTTTATGCATCATGTTGTAAAATTTAGAAAAGTATTTTTGTTAGATTTATTTTCATTGTAAACAAAAGGTGTATGTAGATCTTGTATCCTAAGCGGACTTTTTACACCAACTTATCGCTGCAAATTTACACGAAAAAGCGTGGTGAACCAAATAATTAACAGTGAATTGCGACGAACAGGGGTGTTTTAACGATGAATCAGTGTGGTTCTAAAAATTCGGGATGGGAATCAATATGGAAATTACTTATGTTTAAGAGACGTTATAAGGAATTACCTCGTTAAGGGGAATCTATTTAACCATGCCCCTTATCAATGACAAAAACCGATAAAAACGTAATTCGCCCTAGAACCAAAAAAAGGAGTATGGATTTCTCCACACTCCTTCTATCTTTTTTAGGATATAAACTGTGACTTATTCAGCAGCAGTTTCTTCCTCAGCCTCGTCAACAAACTTGGTGTAACCACCGTTTGCAAGAATGTTGTACCACTGAATGAGCTTGCGAATATCGCTATCGTGTACACGGTCACGGTCGTAATCGGGCACTACGCTTGCCATAAAGTCAGCAAGTTCTGCCTTGTCAGCCTTTTTATAATCAATAGCTGTAGCCTTGCCACCTTCTTTGTCTGAAATGGCTTGGAAGATTTCCATCAAAGGTTTGTCGTCCTCGTTGGTATACATTGAAACATCGTTGAGCGAAGTTACACGATCGCGAGCACCTGCGGGTAAACGCTTCTTATCGGGAGATACGGTTTCAACAATGAGCATGCCACGACCCTGAGAGATCAAGCGATAAAGACCGGGCTTGCCTGCAATAGCCAAAATTGTGTCTTGCATTGTGTTATAATCTTATATTTGTTTGTGATTTATGATTCGGTTTTAGACTTTGTGGGGCAAAACTTTCTTGCTTCACACTTGCCTTGCATGTGCAAAGGTAATTATTTTTTCATAACGAAACCCTTTTAGCCACACATAAATACATTTTGGCTCATTTTTTAGAGTAATGCTAAGCACTTGGGGCATGAGTATGTAAATAGGTATTCAAAGCCATTTTATGACATTCATGCAGGAAAAACAGTTTAAATGCAAAAGCATTCGCGAATTTGCGAATATAAAAAAACTTACTACTTTTGCAGTATGCAAATAGAATTTGACAAAGAATATCTGCGTGAACTTTATCAAACAGGTAAAACAAGCGATAAGAAACATCGATTTCAGCCTCAAGTTATCAAAGGGTATAAAAAGGCTATTGATGTTTTGAAAATGTCCAAACGAATTGAAGATTTGTTTCCATTTAAAGGACTAAACTTTGAAGTTTTACAAGGTGATAAAATAGGCTTGTGTTCAGTTAGAGCAAATGGACAATATCCCGTTGAATTTAAGGTAAGTACGATTGGCGATGAACAGATTATTACAATTTGTCTCATTATGGAATTAAGCAACCACTATAAATAATAGCATAATATGAACAAGATATATAATCCTTACGACTTAGAACCTTTTGAACCAACTCATCCTGGTGAACTATTAGGTGATGAATTAGAAGCACGTGGGCTCACACAACGAAAATTTGCCGACACGATAGGTATCTCCTATTCAGTACTTAATGAAGTGATTAAAGGAAAACGCCCCATCACGCCTGAATTGGCTTTTAAAATAGAAGCTGCTATGGGGGCAAAGGCTTATATTTGGGTTGAACTTCAAACTCAATATAATTATTGGACAACCAAGAAAAGCAAAAAGCTCTCTGTTATATTAGACTAAATACGCAAATCGGTTGCGGTTCTTTAAGAAAAAATCATTGCCCATAGTTAGCAAAAACTAATTGCTAAACTATGGGCAATTTTAAGGTTCATCCGACATTTCGAGTGATACGACAGTCATGCAATGCGTATAGTCTC
>ERZ1026884.788-NODE-788-length-19165-cov-11.731136_pt1 | contig 19165 bp, 17 predicted proteins | sample MGYA00380172_ERZ1026884 | MGnify/ENA primary metagenome ERZ1026884 (study PRJEB33269, sample SAMEA4719808) | human gut metagenome | biome: human-associated habitat; feature: organic feature; material: feces | place: Cameroon | collected 2013-10 ... | reverse complement strand
TTTATAAAATTTAGAGGAAGTGTATAATTTCTATACATTTCCTCTTTTTTTTTTTGTCATTTTGCTTTACAATGATATAGTAAATGTCAAAAAGATGCGAAGGAATGGAGTATAATATGATTTCAAATCAGATTTTACAGACAACCGTTGATGGGTTAAAAGAAATATCACGAGTTGATTTATGTGTTATTGATGCAGAGGGCAAGGTTGTAGCTAAGACATTTGATAATGTTGCTGAATGTACAGCAGATGCACTTGTATTTATAGATTCACCAGCAGATAGTCAGGTGGTTAATGGATATCAGTTCTTTAAGGTTGTTGAAGATGGCAATCTTGAGTATATAATATTGGCTAAGGGAACAACTGATGATGTATTTATGTTAGGAAAGCTTGCAGCATTTCAGATACAGAATCTTTTAGTTGCTTATAAGGAAAGATTTGATAAGGATAACTTTATAAAGAATCTTCTTCTTGATAATCTTCTAAGGGTTGATATGTATACAAGAGCTGAGAAGCTTCATATTGATACAGATGTAAAGAGAGTTGTATATATTATTGAGACTAAGCACGAGAAAGATACTAATGCATTAGAGACAATCAGAACTTTATTTGCTTCAAGAACAAGGGATTTTATTACAGCAGTTGACGAGAAGAGTATAATACTTGTCAGAGAGGTTAAGAGTAATGAAACTTACGAAGACCTTGATAAGACAGCAGAGGTTATTATAGATATGTTAAATACAGAGGCTATGAGTTCTGCGCATATTGCTTATGGTACTATTGTTAATGATATAAGAGAAGTATCACGTTCTTATAAGGAAGCTAATATGGCTCTTGATGTAGGGAAGATATTCTATAGTGACAAGAATGTTGTTGCATATAACAGACTTGGTATTGGACGTTTAATATATCAGCTTCCACTTCCACTTTGTCAGATGTTCATAAGAGAGATATTTGACGGAAAGTCACCTGATGATTTAGATGAGGAGACATTATCAACAATTAACAAGTTCTTTGATAACAGCCTTAATGTATCAGAAACATCAAGACAGTTATATATCCACAGAAATACTCTTGTATACAGACTAGATAAGCTTCAGAAGACTACAGGCCTTGATTTGAGAGTGTTTGATGATGCCATAACATTTAAGATTGCACTTATGGTAGTTAAATATATGAAATATATGGAAAGTAAAGATACATACTAATTTGGAGGAATATTAATAATGATTATAATGGAAGATGTTACCAAAACGTATACATCTGGAGTTCCTGCTTTGAACGGAATTAATCTTCACGTTCAGAAAGGAGAATTCGTGTTTATAGTAGGTAAGAGTGGTTCAGGTAAGTCAACTCTTATAAAGCTTCTTCTTAAGGAACTTGACCCAACATCGGGTAAGATATACGTTAATAAAAAGTACCTTAATAAACTTACAAGAAAGAAGTTACCATATCTTAGAAGAGATATCGGTGTTGTATTTCAGGATTTCAGACTTTTACCAGATCGTAATATATACGATAATATTGCATTTGCACAGAAAGTTGTCGAAGCTCCTAATAAGAAGATTAAGAGCAGGGTTCTTGCTATGCTTTCAATGGTAGGACTTCTTGATAAGTATAAGTCATTTCCTAATGAGTTATCAGGTGGTGAACAGCAGAGAGTTGCCATAGCCAGAGCACTGGTTAATAAGCCAGCTATATTATTGTGCGATGAGCCTACAGGTAACCTTGACCCAGCTAATTCTAATGAGATTATGAAGATATTAGATCAGGTTAACAAGCAGGGAACAACAGTACTTGTTGTTACTCATAATATGGAGATAGTTCAGCAGATGAAGAAGAGAACTATTACTATGAGCGAAGGTAAGATTATCAGTGATTTGGAAAAAGGTGGTTATTTCTATGAAGATTAGATCGTTATTTTATCATATTAAAGACGGATTAAAGAACATCTATCGTAATAGATTGTTCTCTCTTGCGTCTATAGCAACAATTACAGCGTGTATATTCCTTTTTGGTGTATTCTATGCACTTGTATCCAATTTTCAGTATATGATTCATAAGGCTGAGAATGAAGTATGCGTAACAGTATTTTTCGATGAAGGACTTACAGACGCAGATATTAAGAAGCTTGGCGATACGATAAGCCAGCGTAATGAAGTGTCAAGAATTCATTATACATCAGCTGATGAAGCGTGGGAGAATTACAAGGCTGAGTATTTTAAAGATTACCCAGAACTTGCAGAAGGTTTCAAGGATGATAATCCTCTTGCTAATTCTTCATCATATGAGATATATCTTAATGAAGCTTCAAGTCAGGCTACACTTGTAACATACCTTGAAAATCTTGATGGTATAAGACAGGTTAACCGTTCAGAGGCAACAGCAAGTGGACTTGCCAGTGCCGCAAGACTTGTTAGTTACATAACAATAGCAATTATAGTTATTCTTCTTGCAGTATCTATATTCCTTATTACTAACACAATTGTAATAGGTATTACTGTCCGTAAAGAAGAGATTTCTATTATGAAGTATATAGGTGCTACAGATGCATTTGTTAATGCACCATTCTTCGTAGAAGGTATTGTAATTGGACTTGTTGGTTCAATTATTCCAATAGTTATTCTTAGATTTGTATATGAGAATATTATTAATTTTGTTATGAATAAGTTCTCGATACTTCAGAATATTCTTGCATTTATGCCGGTTAATGATGTATTCAGAATACTGGTTCCAGTAGGAATTCTTCTTGGTATCGGAATAGGTGCATTAGGAAGCTTCTTTGCCGTAAGAAAGCATGCTAATGTATAGCAGATAATATTAGCCAGACATAGGACTGCTGCATTGAATTATATGATTATGTATTATATATGAAGATTATATTATGTGATTGTATATGATATGTGGAAGTCCTATTTAAAAATAAAAATGGTATCCTACAGTATAGATTGTTATGCTATTGTTAAGCGGCTGTTTGTATGCATTTTATAAATGGTTTGGCTGAATGGAGGAGTTGTATGAGGAGAGCATTAGCAAAAAGGCTTATTCCATTGTTGATGGTACTTGTGCTTGTAATACCATATTTTGCAGTGTCATATTATGATGTATATGGAGATGATAAGCAGAATCTCAATGATGCTAACAGCAAGAAAAAAGATTTGCAGAGCCAGTATGAACAGACAGAGAAAATAATTGAAGACTTAAAGGCACAGAACGATGATATGATAGCTTATATTGCCCAGCTTGATGCACAGATGTCCAGTGTTGATGGCGAGCTTAATGAGGTTAATGAGCAGGTTGAGCAGATAGAGGCTGAGATAGCGGATACAGAAGAAAAGCTTGCACAGGCAGAGATAGAGGCAGAAGAACAGTATAGTTCAATGAAGCTTAGAATTCAGTTTATGTATGAACATAATGATGAAACATATTTTGCATTGCTTATGAATTCCCAGAGTATGGGTGATATGCTTAATAAGGCGGAATATATTACAAAAATCTCACAGTATGACAGGGAAATGCTTGAAAAATATAATGCTACTGTTACTTATATAACTGTCGCCAAAGCACAGTTAGAAACGGACAGGGAGACACTTGTAACCAAGCAGGAGGAGCTTGAAGATAAGAGAGCTTCACTTTCACTGCTTGAGTCAACCAAGAAGAGTGAAATGGCTTCATTACAGAAGAATAAGCAGCAGCAGGAGAATTATAAAGCTAAGATAGAAGCTGATATAAAGGCTCAGGACGAATATATTGCCAAGATAGAGGCAGAGATTAAGGCCAAGGAGAATAGTGGAAGTGCCAATGTTGTAAAATATGATGGTGGAAAGTTCAAGTGGCCTACAGAGTCAACAAGGATAACCTCACCTTATGGTGATACAGAGGGCAGAAGCTCTCCGCATAAGGGAATTGATATTGGTGCACTTAACAGAGGCGTTGCGGGTGATGCTATATATGCGGCGTATGATGGTGATGTGGTAATTGCGACATTTAGTTCATCAGCTGGTAATTATATTATGATTAATCATGGTGGTGGATTGTATACAAGATATCTGCATGCTTCAAAGCTTCTTGTCAGTGCAGGAACACATGTAACTAAGGGACAGAAGATAGCACTTATGGGAACAACTGGTGATTCTGACGGAGTTCATCTACATTTTGATGTAAGATATAACGGAAGTTATGTTTCACCTTGGAACTACTTAAGCAAATAAATATTAATAAATGCAGAGGCATATAGGTATGGACAATCAAAATAACAACATTTATTCAAATGATAATGTCAATAGTGATGATTTTAATGCTGGTGATAACATTAATGTAATTAATAATGTTAATGCAGATAATGACATTAATGCCGGAAACAGAATTAATAATAGTGCTTCGGATAATCGTGTAAATATTGGTGATTTGTATGGAATGAATGATTTAAGAAGAAATGCACAGCCGCCAAGAAAGAAGAAATCACAAGGCTTTGCAAGTGGAATGATTATCGGTGCTGTATCAGCATTTATGGCTGTTATACTTCTAATATTAAGTGTGGCAGCAGTGTGTATAGCTAAAGGCTACATTCATATAGGTGTTAATGGAGATGTATATATACAATCTGATGCAGTCACAGATTCAGACGGAATTGGAAGTGAGGTAGAAGGCAAGCTTAATGCAATTGATTCTGTGCTTGAATCCTTTTATTTTGGTGATGTAGATGATGAAACCGCCAAAGATAACATTTACAAGGCGTATCTTAGTTCATATGGTGACAAGTATACCATGTATTATACAGCGGATGAATATAAAGCCTTAAAGGAGTCAACAAATGGCAAGTTCTATGGCATAGGAGCAGTCTGCCAGCTTAGCGGTGAAGGTGGTGTTCTTCTTGTAGATGTATATGATAATGGGGCAGGTTATCAGGCTGGACTCAGGAGTGGCGACAGGGTTGTAAATGTTGATGGCAGGGACATAACAGATATGGAGCTTTCATCAGCCGTTGCACTTATTAAAGGCGACAAGGGTACATCTGTCACGCTGGAGGTCATTCGTGGAACTGAGCGACTGACATTTTCTGCGGTAAGAGATGCTGTTGAAGCAAAGACAGTGTCATATACACTTCTTGATAATAATATAGGTTATCTTTCGATATCACAGTTTGAGGAGGTAACAACAAAGCAGTTCAAGGCGGCTGTTGAAGATTTGCAGTCACAGGGTATGAAAGGACTTGTAATTGATATAAGAAACAATCCAGGTGGATTGCTTGATACGGTTGTAGGTATGCTTAAATATATGCTTCCTGACGGACTTATTGTGTATACAGAGGATAAGCAGGGCAATAGAAAAGAGTATAAAGGTCAGGATAATGATGAGTTCAATCTGCCACTGGCAGTTATTGTAAATGGCAACAGTGCCAGTGCCTCAGAGATATTTGCAGGTGCTATACAGGATTATGGCAAAGGAACGATAATTGGAACCCAGACATATGGCAAAGGAATTGTGCAGACAGTTAAACCACTTACAGATGGAAGTGCAATAAAGTTCACAATTGCCAAGTATTTTACACCAAAGGGTCAGGATATACACGGAAAAGGTGTTACTCCGGATATGGTAGTGGAATATGATACTGATGCAGATGTTGATACCCAGCTTGATGCGGCAATTAAGAATGTGGAAGCACAGATTAATTAAATATATGCAAATGGAAAATATATAAATTACAGTAAGCCTGATGGCTGATATGCAGATTGGCAGTTTGTTGAAATCTGTTGTGTATCAGCAGTCAGGTGATTTTTGTTATAAAATGAAACAAATGTTCTGTTTTTGATAGACAAAGGCATTTATTTGTAGTAAAATCAATATATAAGGTAAATACTATTAAATAATATTGTTGTTGACTATTTTACTATAGATTAACGAAGGGAGAATTGTTATGGAATTCAAGTTACACGCTCCTTATAAACCGACAGGAGATCAGCCCCGTGCAATAGAGAAGCTTGTGCAGGGATTTGAAGAGGGTAATCAGTTCGAGACACTTGTCGGTGTTACAGGCTCTGGTAAGACATTTACTATGGCGAACATAATACAGCATGTACAGAAGCCTACTCTTATAATCAGTCATAATAAAACATTAGCAGCTCAGCTGTACTCTGAGATGAAAGAGTTCTTTCCTGAGAATGCAGTAGAGTATTTTGTATCCTATTATGATTATTATCAGCCAGAGGCTTATGTGCCACAGAGCGATACTTATATAGCCAAGGATTCTTCGATTAATGACGAGATAGATAAGTTAAGACATTCAGCAACAGCGGCATTGTCAGAGAGAGATGATGTTATTATAGTAGCATCAGTTTCGTGTATATATGGTCTTGGTGCACCTATTGATTATAAGAATATGGTTATCTCACTTCGTCCAGGTATGGAAAAAGACAGGGATGAAATGATAAGAAAGCTTATAGATATACAGTATATGCGCAATGACCAGGATTTTAAAAGAGGAACATTCAGGGTAAGGGGAGATGTTGTAGAGATATATCCGTCAGCTTCCAGTGGAGATGCTGTGAGAGTAGAGTTTTTTGGTGATGAGATAGACAGGATAAGCGAGATTGATTCTCTTACCGGTGAGGTTAAATGTAACCTTGACCATGTTGCTATATTTCCTAATTCACATTATGTTGTTGAAAAAGAGAAGATGGAAAAGGCGATTGAGAATATTAAGAAAGAGCTTGCAGAGAGAATAGAGTATTTCAAGAGTGAGGATAAACTTCTTGAGGCACAGAGAATAGAAGAACGAACGAACTTTGATATAGAGATGATGCAGGAAACAGGCTTCTGTTCAGGTATTGAGAATTATTCAAGACATTTAGCAGGGCTTCCGGCAGGGTGTCCGCCATATACGCTTATGGATTATTTTCCAGATGATTTTATGATAATTGTTGATGAATCACATATAACTATTCCACAGATAAGGGGAATGTATGCAGGCGATCAGGCAAGAAAGACGACACTTGTTGATTATGGCTTCAGGCTTCCATCAGCGAAGGATAACAGACCGCTTAATTTTCAGGAGTTTGAGAGCAAGATATCACAGATGCTTTTTGTATCTGCTACGCCTAGCAGGTATGAGGAAGAACATGAACTTATGAGGGCAGAGCAGATTATAAGGCCTACAGGACTTCTTGATCCAGAGATAACAGTCAGACCAATAGAGGGTCAGATAGATGATCTTATAAGTGAGATTAATAAGGAAGTTGAGAAAAAGAATAAGATACTTGTAACTACACTTACCAAGCGTATGGCAGAGGATCTCACAGATTATCTTAAGGAAGTCGGCATAAGAGTCAAGTATCTTCATGCGGATATTGATACACTAGAGCGACAGAAGATTATAAGGGATATGCGACTTGACGGATTCGATGTGCTTGTTGGTATCAATCTGCTTAGAGAGGGACTTGATATTCCAGAGATAAGTCTTGTGGCTATTCTTGATGCTGATAAAGAGGGCTTCTTAAGAACAGAGACTTCACTTATCCAGACGATAGGACGAGCTGCCAGAAATGCAGATGGACACGTTATTATGTATGCAGATACTATAACAGAGTCTATGGAAAAGGCTATATCTGAGACGGAAAGACGTAGAAAGATACAGCAGGAGTACAATGAGGTACACGGAATAACTCCTCAGACTATAAAGAAGGCAGTAAGAGATCTTATAAGTATATCTAAGGCAGCAGAAGCAGATAATTCAAATGGAAGGCTTGATGTAGATTATGAATCTATGAGCATTAAAGATCTTGAAAAGGTTAAGAAGCAGATTGAGAAAAATATGCGTAAGGCTGCAGCAGAGCTTGACTTTGAACAGGCGGCTATGCTTCGTGATAAGATGATCGAGATTAATAAGTATATTTATGAGGATAAGAAGTCAGGCAGATAGAATTAATAGCTATTATACCAGGTGAGGCTATAAGTTCAAAAGCAATATTACGCAGTCAGAATTATAAAAAGCAGTTGCTGATTACGGAAAAAGCTTTATGTACCTGAGATGATTAAGGATTAAGAAAGAAGAAATAACGGAGAAAATAGAATATGGAAAAAGGCGATTACAGGAATTATATAAGAATAAGAGGTGCAAGTGAGCATAATCTTAAAAATATTGATGTAGATATACCAAGGGACAGTCTTGTAGTACTTACAGGTCTGTCTGGTTCTGGTAAGTCAAGTCTTGCCTTTGACACTATATATGCAGAAGGCCAGAGAAGATATATGGAGTCATTATCTTCATATGCAAGGCAATTCTTAGGACAGATGGAAAAGCCGGCGGTAGAGAGCATAGAAGGACTTTCACCAGCTATTTCCATAGACCAGAAGTCAACTAACAGAAATCCACGTTCAACAGTTGGAACTGTTACAGAGATATATGATTATTTCAGATTATTATATGCAAGAATAGGTACACCACATTGTCCAAAGTGTGGCAAAGTAATCAACAAGCAGACTGTAGACCAGATGGTTGATACTATTATGGAGCTTCCAGAAAGAACAAAGATACAGATATTAGCTCCAGTTGTAAGAGGAAGAAAAGGTGAACATAAGAAGCTTTTTGAACAGGCTAAAAAGAGTGGCTATGTAAGAGTTATTGCTGATGGCAATATGTATGAGCTTACAGATGAGATAAATCTTGATAAGAACAAGAAGCATAATATAGAAATTGTTGTTGACCGTCTTGTAGTTAAAGATGGAATTAGCAAAAGACTTACAGACTCAATAGAAACAGCACTTAAGCTTGCAGAGGGACTTATGACAGTTGATGTTATAGATGGTGAGCCGATTAACTTTTCACAGAGCTTTTCGTGCCCGGATTGTGGCATAAGCATAGATGAGATAGAGCCAAGAAGCTTTTCGTTTAACAATCCATTTGGTGCGTGTCCTGATTGTTACGGACTTGGTTATACAATGAATTTTGATGCAGAGCTTCTTATACCAGATGATTCATTAAGCATCGATGAGGGAGCTATAGTTGGTATGGGATGGCAGTCTGTAAAGGATGAGGGCAGCTTTTCAAGGGCTATTATGAGTGCACTTGCAAAGGAATATAACTTCAGTTTATCAACACCATTTAAGGATTATCCAGATGATATTAAGGATATGATTATAAATGGTACTAAGGGCAGAAGTGTTAAAGTGCATTACAAAGGCCAGAGAGGCGTTGGAGAATACGATATAGCATTTGAAGGCCTTATCCATAATATGGAGAAAAGATACAGGGAAACTTACTCAGACAGTGCAAAGCAGCAGTATGAAGAATTCATGCGCATAAGACCTTGTAAGTCCTGCCACGGACAGAGATTAAAGCCATCATCTCTTGCTGTTACGATAGCAGATAAGAATATATATCAGATTACAGATATGTCTATTGTTAAGTTAAAGAAGTTTTTAGATGAGCTTGAACTTACAGACAGACAGAAGTTTATCGGTGCAGAGATACTTAAGGAGATTAAGGCAAGAATACAGTTTCTTATGGATGTAGGACTTGATTATCTTTCATTATCAAGAGCTACAGGTACGCTTTCAGGAGGAGAGGCACAGAGAATAAGACTTGCGACACAGATAGGTTCAGGACTTGTTGGTGTGGCTTATATACTTGATGAGCCAAGTATCGGACTTCATCAGAGAGATAACGACAAGCTGCTTGGGACACTTATACATTTGCGTGACCTTGGTAACTCAGTTATTGTGGTTGAACACGATGAAGATACTATGCGTGCCGCAGATTATATTGTTGATATAGGACCGGGTGCCGGACGTAATGGAGGAGAAGTTGTTGCGACAGGAACAGCAGCTGATATTATGGCATGCAAGGATTCACTTACAGGTGCATATCTTAGCGGAAGAATCAAGATTCCAGTGCCGGCGAAGAGAAGAAAGCCGACAGGCTGGATAACTGTTAAGGGTGCAAGGGAGAATAATCTTAAAAATATTGATGTTGATATACCACTTGGAGTATTTACATGTGTAACAGGTGTATCGGGTTCAGGAAAGAGTTCCCTAGTGAATGAAATTCTGTATAAGCACCTTGCTAAGTCTTTAAATCGTGCAAGATGTATCGCTGGTGACCATGATGATATTACAGGAATCGAGCAGCTTGATAAGGTTATAGATATTGACCAGTCGCCAATAGGAAGAACTCCACGTTCTAATCCTGCGACATATACGGGTGTATTTGATATGATAAGGGATCTTTTTGCTTCAACAACAGATGCTAAGGAAAGAGGTTATAACAAAGGACGTTTCAGCTTTAATGTAAAGGGAGGACGTTGTGAGGCTTGTTCCGGAGATGGTATTATCAAGATAGAAATGCATTTTCTGCCTGATGTATATGTTCCTTGTGAAGTGTGTGACGGAAAGCGTTATAACAGGGAAACACTTGAAGTTAAGTATAAGGGAAAGAGCATATATGATGTGCTTGATATGACAGTTGAGGATGCAGTTGATTTCTTTGAAAATGTGCCATCAGTCAGAAGAAAAATAGAAACTCTTAATGACGTTGGACTTTCATACATTAAGTTAGGACAGCCATCTACAGAGCTTTCAGGTGGAGAGGCACAGAGAATAAAGCTTGCTACAGAGCTTTCAAAAAGAAGTACAGGAAAGACTATATACATTCTTGATGAGCCTACAACAGGACTTCATTTTGCTGATGTCCACAAGCTTGTTGATATACTTCATAAGCTTGCGGAGGGCGGTAACACTGTTGTTGTTATTGAGCATAATCTTGATGTTATCAAAACAGCCGATTATATTATAGATATGGGACCAGAAGGCGGCGACAGAGGTGGTACAGTTATTGCAAAGGGTACACCAGAAGAGGTTGCCAAGGTTAAGAAGTCTTATACGGGACAGTATGTTAAGAAGTATTTATAAGGATGGTGCAGATGACGGCATTGTGGATGAAAGTTCAATGACAGAAGATGTTTAAAATCTCTAAATTGGTAAATTCGAAAATTGCAGGTGCTGGTCAGTGTTATAAATTATAAAACATATCTTTTATAGTTATTTTGAATAATATAAAGTGTAAAAATACGACATTTGATTGCTAGGAGAAGAAAAATGGTATCAGGCATTATATTTGATATGGATGGCGTTCTTATAGATTCAGAAAGACAGTCTAATGAGGGCTGGCTATGGGCGGCAGGGCAGCTTGGAGTGGATATGCCCATGTGGCTTATAGACAGCTTTAAGGGTGCTCCGGCAGAGCTTTGCTGCAAGTTCTTTGATGATTATTACAAGGGTGTGATAGATTATTGGGAAGCGAAGGAGCTTAGAACACAGCATGTATACAAGATAAGGGAAACAGAAGGTATTCCTGTTAAAAAGGGCGTAAAGGACATATTTGAATATATAAGAAATAATGGATTAAAGTGTGCAGTTGCTACATCAACAAGGCGTGAAAGTGCTGAGAAAACACTTCATGAAATAGGAGTGTGGGATTATCTTGATGCGGTTGTATATGGAGATGAAGTCGAACATGGAAAGCCAGAACCAGATATATTCCTTCGTGCGGCTAAGGCAATAGGCGTAAATCCGTCAGAGGCAGTAGTAGTTGAGGACAGCATTAATGGCATTAAGGCTGGATATGCGGCAGATATGAGAGTTGTTCATATTCCTGATACAATAGCAATAGATGATGATATCAGGAAGCTTACATATATGGTATGTGCTGACCTTAATGGACTTATTGATGTTGTGGAAAGTATTAACAAACCAGTTATTAACAGGAAAAATGTTATTAATGCATTTGCAGAGTATGTAAGAAATTATGACCCATCAGATGAAAAGATAAAGCTTAAGATAGATCATACCTACAGAGTAGCAGGACTGTGTCAAAGAATTGCAGAATCATTAGGCTTAAGTGAACCGGATGTAGATATTGCATGGCTTCTTGGAATGTTACACGATATAGGAAGATTTGAGCAGATAAGGCGTTTCGGTACATTTAATGATGCCCAGTCGGTAGACCATGCAGAATTCGGGGCAGATCTGCTGTTTAAGGAAGGTCTTATAAGGAAGTTTGCAGAAGGGTATTATGAAGAATGTGAGCTTGCACAATTGGATAATCAGTCTGATTATTGTCAGGAAGAACGGAAAATTAAAGAATTCTTAGTTAATAATGATGCAACGACTGTCGATGATGAGCAGATAATAAAAAATAATGAGCACCACAATAAAGATACAGGACTTCTTGAAATGGCAATAAGACAGCATAATAAGTATCGTGTAAAAGAAGCTCTCACCGAAAGACAGCGTATGTTTTGTGATATACTGCGTGATGCAGATAAGGTTGACATATTTAAGGTAAATGCAGATATTCCTATGGAGATTATATATGATGTAACAACAGAGGAGCTTAAGAATGGAATTATAACCAAAGAAGTACTTGAGAGCTTTTATAAGAAGGAAACAGTACTTAAAAGTGTAAGAAGGAGTGCAGTTGACCATATAGTAGGGCATATATCACTGCTTTTTGAACTTGTGTATAAAGAAAGTTATAGACAGGCCAAGGAACAAGGTTATGTATATAAACTGCTGGATTTTAAGTCTGATGTACCTGAGGTTAATGCAGAATTTGACGATATGAGGAAATATGTAGACGAGTTCCTTATGGAAATATAAAGCTGTATAAATCTGAAATTAAGCGGTATAAGCATACAACAGATTAATAATAGGAGGTTGTGTTGTATGGGATTGTAATAAAGATTGAAGAATATGCTTGTCATTATACCGCTTGTTTACTATAATAAATGTATATATGAGTTGTAGATGTGTTATATATACTGATATATACTTTGAAAGTAATAGGAGAAAATATAAGACAATAAAAGCAGTAAATTGCTATACATAAATTGTTATGTAAAATATCCAATTAATATATGTGTGTTATATGTATATATTATAATATTATATATGTATATGTATATGTATATGTATATGTATATGTATATATTATATATGCGTATGTTATATATGTGTATATTATGATACCAGGGGCAAAAGGTCTAAACCCACATGAGCTCGCTTATAGGTGGGTGAAAGACCTTGTGACCCACTCCATGATATGAGCATAAAAGTGGGATGATAATCCCACGATATGCGAATATTGGGTAGGATTGTGGGAGTGTATAGCACGGAACAATCCGTAGGTATCAAAGTCGGGGGTTTTTGACCCCTACATCATGTTATTTATATATGCATATTGTGTCTGTATATTTGTTATGATTAGCTGATTAAAGTATAGAAATGCATATAAAATATATCTTCAACGCAAACTTATGATTAGGAAAGGGACAATATGAATCAGGAAAAGGTTATAGTTATTGACTTTGGCGGACAGTACAATCAGTTAGTTGCACGTCGTGTCCGTGAATGTAACGTATATTGTGAGATATATTCTTACAAAACACCTCTTGAGCAGATTAAGGCGATGAACCCTAAAGGAATTATCCTTACAGGTGGTCCGAATAGCTGCTATGAAGAAGGTTCACCTACTTGTACTAAAGAGCTTTTTGAACTTGGTGTTCCAGTGCTTGGATTATGTTATGGTGCTCAGCTTATGCAGCATGTTCTTGGCGGCAAGGTTGAGAAAGCTCCAGTAAGAGAGTATGGAAAGACAGAGACATTTGTTGATAAGAGCAGTGCTTTATTTGGAGATGTTTCAGAAAAGACTATCGTGTGGATGAGCCATTTTGACTACATTTCACAGGTTGCTCCAGGATTTAAGATAATTGCACATACAGCAGACTGTCCAGTGGCAGCAGCAGAGTGTTCAGAAAAGAACCTCTATGCAATCCAGTTCCATCCAGAAGTTCTTCATACACAGGAAGGTACAAAGATGCTTCACAACTTTGTGCGTGGAGTATGCGGATGTGCTGGAACCTGGAAAATGGATGCATTTGTAGAGAATACTATTAAGGAAATACGTGAAAAGGTTGGCGATGGTAAGGTATTACTTGCACTTTCTGGTGGAGTTGATTCATCAGTGGCAGCAGGTCTTCTTTCAAGAGCTATCGGAAAGCAGCTTACATGCGTATTCGTAGACCATGGTCTTCTTCGTAAGAACGAGGGCGATGAGGTTGAAAGTGTATTCGGTCCAGAAGGACAGTTTGACCTTAACTTTATAAGGGTAAATGCACAGGAAAGATATTACTCTAAGCTTGCAGGTGTTACTGAACCAGAAGCTAAGAGAAAGATAATCGGTGAAGAGTTCATTCGTGTGTTTGAGGAAGAAGCCAAGAAGATTGGTGCAGTTGACTTCCTTGCACAGGGAACTATATATCCAGACGTTGTAGAGAGTGGACTTGGCGGTGAATCAGCGGTAATCAAGTCACATCACAATGTAGGTGGTCTTCCAGATTTCGTTGATTTCAAGGAGATTATTGAGCCACTCCGCGACTTATTCAAGGATGAAGTACGTAAGGCTGGTCTTGAACTTGGCATACCAGAACATCTTGTGTTCCGTCAGCCATTCCCAGGTCCAGGACTTGGAATAAGAATTATCGGCGAAGTAACAGGCGACAAGGTTCGTATCGTACAGGATGCCGATTACATCTACCGTGAAGAAGTAGACAAGGCAGTAGAAGCCTACAAGAAAGAAAATGGCAAGGCACCAGCCTGGATGCCAAACCAGTACTTTGCAGCCCTCACTAATATGCGTTCAGTTGGTGTTATGGGTGATGAAAGAACTTATGACTACGCAGTTGCACTTCGTGCAGTCAATACAATTGACTTTATGACAGCCGAAAGTGCCGAGATACCATTTGAGGTACTCCAGACAGTTATGAGTAGAATTATAAACGAGGTGCGTGGGGTTAATAGGGTATTCTATGACTTGACTAGTAAGCCACCGGGAACGATTGAGTTTGAATAATACACAAGAGCCAAGAAACGTTGAATTTACGGCGTTTCTTGGCTCGTTTTTTGTTGTGTGACAATAGAATGACAATAATCCTAGAAATTATCCATTATTGTCCGATGAATCATTACCACGATATTCATAGTTCCAAGTATTCTGACCATGTGAAAGATACTGTGATGTATCATTTGAAGTTGTGGTAGGAACAGTGACATCACTAGGTTTTGTATCTTGTCCGTTAGCGATAGTATTTAAAAATTCCTGAATATTATCCATTCGTATGCCTCCTTTCTATGCAAAGATTAAAAGTATGTATTCCATAAAACTTAAAAATACCACTATACTCATAAGCAGTGTAACTATGTGTATTTTTTTGTATGCCCTTTCGAGTAATTCGTTGTCTGATAAAACGTATTCTGTGTATTGTTTTACTGCAAGCATATTGGCTTGGCTGGGAGATTTGTTCCATAAGCTATAATCTATTAGTAGCCTTGGATTAAAACGGTGTAGTTTTATTGGATGCAAACCTAAAACGAGCAAAATCATGGATGATATGTAGCATACACTGATTATTATAAAAAATGTGATGCAAATTATAAAGATAATTCCCTGCTTTGTTGTCTCAGGAAAATGTATATTCATAAGTTTGTCTAACAAATTGATTATGAATGCAAAAAACAATCCACAAAAAGTAATCATAATGTATATTTTGTTATCATATTTGTTAGAGCGTTCTGTGACATGCCTGTATTCTTCAAGAGCTATTTCTAAACATTGAGCAGATGAATCATATGACACATCTTTTGAAGCTATCTTGTCAATTTTTACATTATATTCCATGTCTATTCCCCTTTCTTCGGTTTCCTCTTCCTCTTCACATAAGAGAAATCCGGAAACAAGTCTTTCAATGCTTCTGCAACTTCTTCATTTTCAAGCATCTCCTGAACCATCATCTGATCATCATCTGCTAAATTAAGAGATACCGAGTAAGATGCATCACTATCTATCGGATTTGCCGGGAAGCGGATTTCTTTCTTGTAATAATCGCTTTCGGTGATTTCTCCGTCATCAAGTTTGTCTCTTAATCTTGCCCAATACTCAACCATCTTTTTGAATGAATCTATATCTTCCTGCGGACGATATCCGGCACTAGGAAGTCGTTCTTCAAATTTTAATACTACTTCGCCATCCTTTATGGTAGGTCGCAATCCATATGCCCATTCCATATCAAATAACACATGGAGTGCACTGAAGATGTTTGCCACATCCGGATCTGACAATGCAAAGAAGCTGACATTAAGATGGTTTGCAATATTAAGCAAAGTTGCCTCGTCTGGATAACGGTTTCCTAATTCGTAGTTACGGATGGTGGACTCATTAAGTCCGCATCGCTCAGCCAATTCCTTTTGGGTAAGTTCGGCTGCAATTCGGAAGTTTCTGATTAAAACGCCTACTCGGCTGGTAAATTTATCGCCCATTACAAAAGCTCCTTCTTTTAAAACTATGTATAGTATAACACTAACAGTGCAAAAATGAAATTTTTTTTTGCTAAATGGTATTGACAGTACAAAAATGAACTGTTAATATAATGCATACAACGCAACAGTTCGAAAATGAACTGAACAATAAAAACGAGAGAGGAGGTAGCAGTGTATGGAGAACAAAAGATTTATCAATGTGCAGGATGTGGTGGAAGAGCTTGGAGTCTCGACATCATATGCATATAAGCTCATACGCGAATTAAACGCAGAGCGAGCAGCAGATTGATTTGTGACAATCAAGGGTCGAGTCAGCAGACAGTATTTTGATGAACGAATCTATGGAACAACAGATAAGAAAGAGGTGGTTTGATGGCAGTTATTAAAAACCAAAAGACCGGAATGTGGGAGGTCAGGACTTATTATAAGGACTGGACCGGCACACGAAGGCAAAAAACCAAGAGGGGCTTCGCTAAGAAGAGCGAGGCCCAGGAATGGGAACGTGCTTTTAAGCTGAAGGATGAAATGAATATCAATATGAAATTCAAGGATTTCGCAGAATTGTACCTTTCGGATATTCAACCAAGAATTAAGTACAACTCGTTTCTGACGAAGAAGCACATTATTGAAACAAAGATTTTGCCATACTTTGGACACAGAAAGTTGAATGAGATTCGTCCGGCGGATGTGATTCAATGGCAGAATGAGATTATGAAGCTCAAGAAGGACAACGGAGAAGCATATTCGCCGACGTATTTAAAAACCATACACAATCAGTTGAGTGCTATCTTAAATCATGCAGTTAATATGTATGATTTGAAGGATAATGTGGCTCGAAAAGCCGGTTCTATGGGGAAGGAAGAGTCGAAGGAAATTATGTTTTGGACTCAGGAGGAGTATCAGGCATTTATTGAGCAGGTGGCTGACAAGCCAATCTCATATTATGCATTTGAAATTCTGTATTGGACAGGAATTCGTGAAGGAGAACTGTTGGCACTGACACCAGCCGATTTTGATTTTACGAAGAAAACACTTCGCATCAATAAATCATATCAAAGGCTGGAATGTAAGGATGTGGTTACAGATCCGAAGACACCAAAGAGTAATCGAGTGATTGTTATGCCGGATTTTCTTGCTGTTGAAATTGAAGATTTTATTAGTAGATTGGATGGCATTAGTAATGATGATAGGATTTTCACCATTTCAAAGAGTTATTTGCATCACGAGATGGACAGAGGCGCAAAACTGGCAGGAGTCAAGAGAATCAAGATTCATGGACTCAGGCATTCTCACATTTCACTGCTGATTCATATGGGATATTCGGCACTTGCGATTGCCGAAAGAGTAGGACATGAGGCAGTGGATATCACTTATCATTATGCACATTTATTTCCAACGGTGCAGTCAGATATGGCTGTGCATCTGGATTCAGAAAGGGAGGAACTTATCAATGTCAGAAAAAAATAGAGATGCAAAAAACAGATGGAGAACGGTGACAGTGGCATTTCGCTTGTCACCGGAAGAAAATGAGGAACTTACTAATCGCGTTAAAATGTGCGGGTGCAGGACAAGAGTATATCATACAAAGCATTCTGCATCAGAAGGTTGTGGCTATAGGCAATCCGCTAATGCTGGTATCATTTCGGCAGAATCTACAGCACATTGAAGCAGAACTGGAGCGGTTACAAAAAGCGGATGATATGGATTCGGAGCTGCTAACACCAATCCGGACTATGCTGGAGATATTGGAGGCGTTTCGTGAAACGCCTCGTACTCTGGCAGGTATGGAGAGGCTGACAGTTAATGAGGAAGATTAAAAATGTGTTGAATATCGAAAGGAAGCGATTGCCATGAAACAGAAAACATTATTTGAAAAAATAGGTGTTCAGTATGAGGAAAGAGACGGATTGCTTTATCCGTTAATTGCATTAGATATTAAGGAAGATGGTGCAAATGTTGGAAAATACGGACACATGTGGATGCAATATTTGAAGTCAGAATATCCACAGCGGTATCGAAGTTTATTGCGATTCGGGGAACTGAACCAAAAGGCGGCAGAGGTAAATGAAGTGGCTTATGAATTGCTTGAGGATATTGAAACAGAATGGCTGCAAAAGCATAAGCCGAAGAATAAAAATTCTTTTACAGAAATGTATAGGCTGAGAATGGAAGCAAGGCTGATAGCAGAGGAAGTTGTATTACATGATGTGGTGAATTGCTTTCACTAGATGTAAAGAATGGCACGATACATAGCTCATTTATTCCTGTCAGAGTATAGAGATGTTCTTGTGTGCTTTGGCAGGATAGAGGCAAGTTGTAGAATTCAAATGAAGTGGAGCTGCTGGTGGTAAACAATATGTCGCATATCCGCGACTATAGCTCCCGGCAGGGCGCAAAACCCGCTTGCGGGTCTGCATTTTTGATACCGCAGGTGTCAAAAGTGCTTTTGCGTTACTTTTGACAAAAGTAACAAAACCTTCGCTGGGAAATTTGCTGATATGTGCCGTATCCGGCACGATTACGGATAAGAAGGAGGTGTACGCATACATAGGAAAAGGAGGTTGATTTCGAATGAAAAGAACGATTAGTTTTATGAATTGGGAAGGGTCACTTGGTCATAATACAAGAGCATTTATTGCGGCAAATGTGGATGCTGACAGAACAAAAAATAATATCACTCTTGTGCATGAAGATTTGAAAACGGTATATCACAAATTGTTTGATGATTCCCTTAAAAAGTATAATGCCAAGCAGAAACGCAAAGACAGGCAGATTAAGAATTATTATGACAAGATTT
>ERZ1026884.785-NODE-785-length-19236-cov-4.099369_pt1 | contig 19236 bp, 20 predicted proteins | sample MGYA00380172_ERZ1026884 | MGnify/ENA primary metagenome ERZ1026884 (study PRJEB33269, sample SAMEA4719808) | human gut metagenome | biome: human-associated habitat; feature: organic feature; material: feces | place: Cameroon | collected 2013-10 ... | reverse complement strand
ATGAGTTCTCTTTTTCTTTGTTTTCGTGTTACCTATGTATTATAGCTCAACAATACGCCGTCTTTTTATAAATTTTTCATAATAAAGCTTTCGCGCTGATTTCACTCTGATTTCATCCGCTGCAGGGCGCCTTCGCGCTTGACAAAATCCGCCGCTTCATTATATAATACAACCGGCTATGAAAGGTCAACCCTCGTGTGCGGACGGCGCATAGAGAGGAGGAACACGGCTGCAATTCCTCCGCCGGCGCACGAGACGACAGCCCGGAGCCTCCCGCGAGAGCGAGCGTTTTCCGCGTTAAGGAATGCAAGCGGCGTCCTTTTAGGATGCAAGCTGGGTGGCACCGCGAAATGTAATTTCGTCCCATGCAATGCGCATGGGATTATTTTTTAGGAGGGATTTCATGCTGACGCAAGCACCAAAGGGCACGCGTGATATGCTGCCCCAGGACGCTTATATCTGGCAGACGATCGAGGCCGTCATGCGCCGCCGCGCCGCCCTGGCAGGGTTCCGCGAGGTGCGCACCCCCGTTTTTGAGCATACCGAGCTTTTCCTGCGCGGCGTGGGCGATACCACCGATATCGTGCAGAAGGAAATGTACACCTTCAAGGATAAGGGCGATCGCAGCATCACCCTGAAGCCCGAGGGCACGGCGGGCGCAGTGCGCGCCTTTTTGGAGGGCAAGCTCTTTGCCGACGCGCTGCCCTGCAAAATGTATTACCTCAACAACCCTGTTTTCCGCTATGAAAAGCCCCAGGCCGGCCGTCTGCGTGAGCATCATCAGTTCGGCATGGAATGCTTTGGCGGCAAGGAGCCGACGGTGGAAGCCGAATTGATCGCAACACTGCTGGGCATCCTGGGCGATCTGGGGCTCAAGGGCCTGTCGGTCAATATCAATTCCATCGGCTGCCCGCACTGCCGTCCCAAGTATCACGCCGCGCTGAAGGAGTATCTCTCCGGCCGGCTGGATCAGCTGTGCCCCACCTGCCGTGAACGCTTTGACCGCAATCCCCTGCGCGTGCTGGACTGCAAGGAGGAGGGCTGCAAGGCGCTGGTCAAGGATGCGCCCAGCATGCTGGATATGCTCTGCGACGAGTGCCGCGAGCACTTTGAAACCCTGCAAACCCTGCTGACCGCGCGCGGCATTCCCTTCAAGGTGGATACGCACATCGTGCGCGGCCTGGATTACTACACCAAGACCGTGTTCGAGGTGATGGTTTCCCGCGGCCGCGAGGGTCTGGCCCTGTGCGGCGGCGGCCGCTACGATGGGCTGGTGGAGCAGCTGGGCGGCCCGGCCACCCCGGCGGCTGGCTTTGGCATCGGCACCGAGCGCATCATCATGGAGCTGGAAAACCAGGGCATCACCCTGCCCCAGCCCCCGCTGTGCGATGTGTATATCGCCAACCTGGGCGCGGAAGCCAAGCAGCCCGCGTATCTTTTGTGCCAGCAGCTGCGCGATCTGGGCGTGCGCGCGGAGGAAGATCTGTGCGGACGCAGCCTGAAGGCGCAGTTCAAATACGCCGATAAAATCGCGGCGCGCTACATTGTCATCATGGGCGGGGACGAGCTGGCCCGCGGCACGGTCAAGGCGCGCAACCTATCCACCCGCGAGGAGCAGGAAATCCCCCTGGACGGCGCGGCGGAAGCCATCCGCGCGCTGGCGCAGGGCTGAGCATCGCTTTCAATCACTGCCGAAAGGAAGAGAATCAATATGGAAAGAAGCTTGATTGCCCACCTGAAGCTGGGCGAGCGCAGCAAAGTACAGGGCTTTGTGGAGAACATCCGCAATAAGCGCACCATGGCCTTCCTGGTGCTGCGCGACTATACCGGCCGCGTGCAGCTGACCATCGAAAAGGAAAAGCACCCCGAGGTCGCCGCCATCGTCGATCAGCTGACGGTGGAATCCGTTATCACCGCCGAAGGCATGGCCGTTGAAAACAGCTATGTAAAGCTGGGCGGCGTGGAAATCCTGCCCGATACGATGAAGATCGAATCCATCGCCGAGCCCCTGCCCATCAGCAAGGACGCGGCCATCGATAGCCGCCTGGACTATCGTTGGATCGATCTGCGCAGCGACCGCAACACCCTGATCTTCAAGGCCCAGACCGAGCTGGTAGCCGCCATGCGCGAGTTCCTGCTGGAGCGCAACTTTATGGAAATCCATACGCCCAAGCTGATCGCCGCCGCGTCCGAATCCGGCTCCGATGTGTTTGAGTTGAAATACTTTGACCGCAAGGCTTACCTGAGCCAGAGTCCGCAGTTCTATAAGCAGATGGCCATGGCCGCCGGCTTTGACCGCATCTTCGAGGTGGGGCCGGTGTTCCGCGCCGAAAAGAGCTTCACCAACAAGCACGCCACTGAGTTTACCGGCTTCGACCTGGAAATGAGCTATATCACCTCTTTCCGCGACGTCATGGCCATCGAAGCGGAGCTGCTGCAGGCCGCCCTCAAGCGCGTAAAGGAAAAGTACGGCGAGCAGATCAAAGAGCTGTTCGGCATGGAAACCAACGTGCTCACCCTGCCCTTCCCCGAGATGAAGCTGCAGGATGTGTATAAGGAGCTGGAGGAGCGCTACAGCTACACCTGCGACGAGAGCGAAAAGAACGACCTGACCACCGACGCCGAGCGCCTGTGCGCCAAGCTGAGCATGGACAAGTTCGGCCATGAGTTCCTGTTCGTCACCGATTACGGCCCCGAAAAGCGCGCCTTCTATCATATGCGCGACGAGCACGGCATGCCTCTGGGCTATGACCTGATCTGGCGCGGCACGGAAATCACCACCGGCGCGCAGCGCGAGCACCGCTATGAGCAGCTGCGCAAGCAGGCCGATGAAAAGGGCCTGGGCGAGGACGTCAAGTTCTACATGGACTTCTTCCGCTACGGCTGCCCGCCGCACGGCGGCTTCGGCCTGGGCGTGGATCGCCTGACCATGCTGCTGCTGGGCATCCCGATCAAGGAAGTCATGTTCCTGTTCCGCGGCCCCAACCGCATCACCCCGTAATCACGTTCATAATGACAGGCGGCTGCCAGATGGATATTCTGGCAGCCGTTTTTTGTGTCGGAAAAGCCGCCATTCACCGAAAAGCTGAGAAAATTTCCCTCACAAGGAATAAAACTGCCATGTGCATCGTTTTATTGTTGAATCAATAAAAAGGGAGAAATGAATGTGAAAAAGTATGGTTGTCTGACGCTTCTGGCTGCGCTGATGCTTGCGCTTGGATGCGCTGGGGTTGCCCATGCGGAGATCATACCGCCCGACCCCTGGGGAACGCAAATCGGTTATCCTTGTGTGGTGCTATGTGAAACGCTCACATTGCGCGAAGGACCCAGCGCTTCCGCCAAAGCGATACAAACGCTGCATTATGGGGATCGTCTATCCGTGCAGGATGCAGACGCTTCAGGATGGACAGCGGAGAATAACGGATTCGTATATTGCATTCTTGGCGAGCTTGAAGGTTCACCCTGCGGCTGGGTAGATTCGGACTACATCCTCTTCAACCCGGCTTGGTATGTAACCGAAACGGAAACGCCGGTATACGCCTGGAACGATCCCTCCGCGCCCAAGGTCGCGCTGCTTGACAACGGCACCAAGTTTCCCATTCTGAAAGAAGAGGACGAGTGGTATATTGTCAGCCTGCGCGGCGCAGCTGGATGGATTCATAAGTGATGCAATCGTGCTTTGTCAGGCGATGTAGTATCAATGCGCAATCGTCCCTTTTTTTGCTTTACAGATCGATATAATCTTGACAGCATCAGTCCCAAAAGGTATCCTGTATTTATGATATTCGTGCTTACACCGATATGCCGGGCACTTTGAGATTTCTCAAGCCGTAGATTGCAGCCCTATACATGCCAAAAAAGAGGAGGATATATCGAATGACAGCAGCAGAAAAACGCAAATATGTGGCAGCAAAGCTACTTGAGTCCATTGCTCCCTATGGCTATTTTTTACGATACGGCGCTATTCGGAAATACAGCATGGATGGAAAATATGTTGTATGCATCTCTTTCCATTTGGGTCGTATAGGGGACCTGATCGATATCTATATAGGATTTGGTTCTTTTTTTGCACCGCTTGAAATCAATGAATACGTTAAGCATTGTTTAGCGCTCAGTTCAATGGGGTTGGCTTACTATGTTCGCAATGCAGGATTGGGTTCTCCTCTGCTTGATATACATCTAACTTTTGAAGAACAGGTGGCATCTATTCTGCCATACTTTCAAAATATCATTTTCCCATGTTTGCCTAAAAACGACGATTTAAACGATTATATGCATAAAGCAGAGCAATTCATGCATTTGAGTACAACCGCCTTTGACGGTGTTCCATACTACGTTGATATCAAGGAAGTTGCGTATGCGTATCTTTCGCTTAACCATCCGGAAGAAGCTTTACGCGCCGTTTCACAGTATGCAGAGCAATGCCGCTATGCAGCAAACGAAATTGCTACTCATGCAGACTACTATTGGTATGAAAACGAAAAGGCTGTAGCCCGTTGGAACAAAGCGTCTCAAGAAGCACTATCATTTAAAGAAGCCATTTCTTCAGGCGGACGTGATTTATTTGAAGCAGAAATGGCGCAAAGAGAACAAACATCTGCTGATCTTTGTAGAAAATTCTTTCATATTCCAAATTCAAAATGATAAACCGGCATAGCTTTCACCCGTCTGCATAGCACATCGAATAGCGCCTTGTTTAGCGCTGCCGTTGGGCCCGGAAACGTGAGCATGCATGTCTTTGCCATTCTCTTGCTGCAGCAGCTCCCGTGTGTTATACTGAGGAAGGAGAATTCAGCAAATCGCAATTTGCAAATGCACAGGAGCGCGGAACGATGGTCAATCAAAGATATTATGAAAAGCTGGGCGGCTTCTCTTATCTCTTGAATAAGCTGAGAAAGAAACTCGGCAAGGAGCAGACGGACGTCCTGATCCATGACGCGGTAAGCCTTTGCAACGAACTATGCGGCAAATATAAAGAGCTTTCCCCCAAAGAAAAGCTGCATACCGAGCGGATGATCTTCCCGCGAGCGGCCATTTATCTGCAAATGATCAAATATATCTCGCAGGAAGAAGCCCTGGCCCTGATCGAAGAATCGGTCAGAATCGGCGTAGAGCCCGACCGGAAACGGCTGCGTATCGCCACGAAGCTACCGTTTATCCGGCCGCTGTTCTTTAAGATTTTTCACAAGATGATCGGCACAATGTTCAGCGGAGATGCGGGCTTCAGATTTACAGAAATTGAAGCCGACAGCACGCATTACAGGGTCGATGTTCTGCAATGCCCCTATATGAAGTATTGCGAATTGCTGGGATGCAGGGAGCTGACAGCTACTTTCTGCCTGAGCGACGATCGTGTCTATGGCGATATGTGCGGCATCGCCTTCGAGCGACAGGGCACGATAGGACGCGGCAGCGATAAATGCGATTTCTATTTTTACAGGAATTAGCGTTGTGCGCGCACGCTGAAATATAGAAACAAAGCTTCAGCTCGCAATCGGGGCATTCGGCCGCATGGCTGCATGCCTCGATTTGTTTATTTGCAGTCTGGCAAGCCGTCGGCCGCAATGGCATGATTGGCATAAAATCGTTCTAATTTTCCCTCTTGATTTTTGGCGCTGCCGGTGCTATTCTCTTGGCTCGGAAATTTGCTATGGAGGCAGGTATTCCTTATGTCACGTATGATGCAGCGCATTCAATCGCTATTCAAGCCCATGGATCTGTCCCAGGGCAGCTGCTGGCGCACCATTCTGCGCTTTTCGCTGCCCATCATCCTGTCCTACCTGCTGCAGCAGGTATACTCCATCAGCGACGCGGCGATCGTGGGCCAGACGCTGGCCTCCACCGATGTGGCGGGCGTAAACGATACACAGTCGCTGATTTTCATCTTCCTGCAGTTTGCCTTCGGCGTCAGCGCGGGCTTCTGCGTCATCACCTCGCGCCACGCGGGCGCGCATGATGAGGCGGGCGTGCGGCGGTCGCTGGCCACGCAGATCGTCCTATCCACGGTGCTGACCATCCTGCTGACGGCGCTGGCCATGGCGCTGCTCAATCCCCTGCTGGCGTGGATTCACGTAACCCCCGATCAGGGCGATGTGTACCGCGCGGCGCATACCTACTGCGCCATCATCTTCTGCGGCATCGGGGCGCAGCTGTTCTACAACTTCATCTGCTCCTTCCTGCGCAGCATCGGCGATTCGGTCACGCCGCTGGCCTTCCTGCTGTTTTCAACGCTGCTGAACGTGGCGCTGGATCTGCTGTTCATTCTTTCCTTTGGCTGGGGTGTTGCGGGCGCGGCCATCGCCACGGTGCTGGCGCAGCTGCTGAGCACCATCGCCTGCTTTATCTACGCCTTTGCGCATTATCCGCAATTGCGGCTATCCCGGCAGGATTTCGCCCTTACGCGCAGCGATATCTGCCAGCACATCATCCAGGGCATCCCGCTGGGCCTGCAGTTTTCCGTTCTGGCGATTGGCATTATCATCATGCAGAGCGTGGTGGTGCAGTTTGACATGGTGGACGGCCTGCTGGTATCCAGCGCCGCGCAGAACGGCTACGGCGCGGCTAACAAGCTGTTTTGCCTGATTTCAACGCCGCTGAACGCTCTGGGCGTATCCATGACCAGCTTTACGGCGCAGAACCTGGGCGCGGGCGATTATAAGCGCATCCGGCAGGGCACGCTGCAAGCGCTGATCATGCTGGTGATCGTGGGCGTTCTCAGCGCCACCATCGGCTTGCTGCTGAGCATTGACGGCCTGTATCTGCGCGTATTTCTAAGTGCAGATAAGGTTACGCCTGAAACGATCCGCTACGGCAACACGCTTGTGTATGTGGATTTCGGTCTTTTCCTGCTGGTTGGCTTTATCTACATCATGCGCAACTGCATTCAGGGAATCGAACGGCCGCAATATGTGCTGTGCGCAGGCGCAGGCGAGTTGATTGCCCGCATCACCGTGTGCCTGCTGCTGCCCGCGGCGGTTGCCGGCGGCAAGGTGGATGCAAACGCGCGCCCACTGGCCTTCTATGCCCTGTGCGCGGCCGATCCCGCCGCATGGATCGCATCCGACCTGGTACTGTGCATCCCTTTCTTCCGGCACATCCTGCGGCAGGACTACCGGTATCTGATTAAATAAGAGCATATAGAAAATCGGCTGAGCGGAGTTTTCTCCAGCCCAGCCGATTTGTTTTTTTATAAGCTTTGAAAAAGCCGTGTTTACCCTTCCATCACCTGCACGCCGATGCCCAGCAGGCCGGGGCCGGTATGCACACCCAGAGCGGGGCTTACCTCACATTCCAGAAACAGCTGCGCGTCCGGCAGGCGCTGCCGCAGCTCCTGCGCCAGCTTGGCCGCCTCCTCGCGGGCGCTGCCATTGGCCACGGCGATGCAGTATTTGGCGTTGCCCTGCACCTGCTTGAGCGCCAGCGCCACCGTCTCCGCGATGGATTTCACGCGGCCGCGCGCCTTGCTGACCACATAGTACGCGCCGTCCGCATCGCAGGAAATGATGGGCTTCAGGTTCAGCACCGAGCCCAGCATGGAGGCCACGCGGCCGATTCGCCCGCCCTTGCGCAGGTATTCCAGCGTTGCCAGGCAGAAATACACGCGCGTATGCTCCACGCTGTATTGAATCTTGCGGCAGATTTCCTCCATATCCAGGCCCTGCTCGATCAGCCGGCCGGCATAGATGGCCTGAAAGCCCGCGCCGATGCCGATATTGAGCGTATCGATCACCCGGCAGTCAAGGTTTGGAAACTGCTCCGCCGCCAGGCGCATGGCGTTGCCCGTGCCCGACAGCGCGCCCGAGATGGACACAGCGATCACATGCTCGTAGCCCGCCTGCTCGATGCGGCTCAGCGCATCGCACACGGTATCAATGCTGGGCAGGGAGGTATGCGGCACCTCCTCCTCCAGCCGGTCGTATACCTGCTGCGGCGTGATATCCACCTTGTCGGTATACTCGCGATCATGATAGATCACGCGCATGGGCACAACATACATTTGATACTGCTCCACCAGCTCCTGCGGCACGTCGGTGCAGGAATCGGTCATAATGGCAATTTTCTGCGGGTTCATGCGTTCACCTCCAGTTCTTGCCGCTGCGGCGCGGCATAATCCTGCGTAAAGGGCGTTACGGTGTCTGCGCCCACCGCGCGGTAGCCCAGCACCGTATCCAGATCCACGGCGGACAGCGCGGCAAAGATATTGTTTTTCAGCTTGGGATTATCCAGCGACAGCCTTTCGATCAGATCACGGATATACTTGCGCTTGCCGCCATCCTCGCTGCTGGTCACGCGGCAGGCGCAGCGCAGGCATTCCAGCCCCTGCTCCTGCTGCCAGGCAATGATATGCTCCTCCCGTACCAGAAACAGCGGGCGAATCAGCTCCATGCCCGCCCAGTTGTCGCTTTTCACCTTGGGCATCATGGTTTTGAACTGGCCGCCGTAGAACAGGCTCATCAGCGCTGTAGCCACCGCGTCATCATAGTGATGACCCAGAGCGATCTTGTTGCAGCCGCGCTTCTGCGCCTCCTTATACAGATAGCCGCGGCGCATGGCCGCGCACACATGGCAGGGCGAAGCGGGCACGTCATTTACGATGGAGAAGATATCGCTTTCAAATATCTCGATGGGGAAGCCCAGCCTGCGCGCGTTCTCCTCCACCTTGGCGCGGTTTTCAAGCGTATAGCCGGGATCCATCGTCAGGTAGCAAAGCTCAAAGGGCACCTCACTGTGGCGCTGCAGCGCGCGCAGGCAGGCCGCCAGCAGCAGCGAATCCTTGCCGCCTGACATGCACACCGCAATGCGATCCCCAGCCGAAATGAGCTGGTAGGTCTTGATGGCGGAGATAAAGTTGCGCCAGATCGGCTTGCGGTAAATCGTGATAATGCTGTGCTCGGCAGCGGTGCAGCGCGCTTTACTCATGCGGGTGATCCTCCATCATCGTTGACATCAGTATTATAGCATATTTTTATCCAAAAGAAAACATGGCCTTGCGTTGGAAATATAGCAGTGATACAATACGATTGTTCTTGAAAGGAGGCATTTTTATGCATGCATCCCGCGTTGCGCGCGTGGCTGAAAACCTGCGCAGAATGAACCTGAAGCAGGCGCTGATTTCCGCGCCCGCCTCCCTGTTTTATCTTACCGGCAAGTGGATCGCCCCCGGCGAGCGCATGGTAGCGCTGTATATCAACGATCAGGGCGATACCCGCCTGTACGCCAACCGGCTCTTTGCCCTGCGGGGCAATATCGACGCAGAGCTGATCGAATATGACGACACCCAGGACTGCGTGCGCATTCTGGCCGACGGCCTGCAATCCGGCCCCATCGGCATTGACAAGCTGTGGCCCAGCCACTTTACCATCCGCCTGATGGAGGCGCGCGGGGATATCCGCCCGGTGGTCGGCTCCCGCTGCGTGGACGACGCGCGCATGCACAAGGACGCGCAGGAGCTGCAATGGATGCGCGAAAGCTCCCATAAAAACGACCAGGCCACCATGCAGACCATCGCGCGCCTGCACACCGGCATGAGCGAAAATGAAGCAGCCGCGCTGCACACGGGCTTTGCCAATCAGCTTGGCTCCTCCAAGCCCAGCTTTGAGCCACTGGTCTGCTTTGGCCCCAACTGCGCCGAGCCGCACCACGATACCGGCGCGGATATCCTCAAGGACGGCAATTCGGTCATCCTGGATGTGGGCCTGACCTGGCAGGATTACTGCAGCGATATGACGCGCACCGTGTTTATGGGCCATGCCAGCGACGAACAAAAGCGCGTGTACGATCTGGTTTGCGCGGCCAACGCCGCTGGGCGCGCCGCCGTGCGGCCGGGCGCGGCGCTGCGCGATATTGACCATGCAGCACGCAAGGTCATCGAGGATGCGGGCTATGGCGAGTACTTTATCCACCGCACCGGCCATGGCATTGGCCTGGAGGTACACGAGTTCCCCGACGTCAGCGCCAGCAGCGAGGCCATCGCCGAGCCGGGCATGACCTTCTCCATAGAGCCGGGCATTTACCTGCCGGGGCGCTTCGGCGTGCGCGTGGAGGATCTGGTGGCCGTCACGGAGGATGGCTGCGAAACGCTCAATGCCGCCCCGCGCGAGCTGATGATTCTATAATACAACGAGGTGCCGCATGCCGGATTTTCTCATCAGAAAAGCCACAGGCAATGATCTTTCCGCCATCGAAACCATCTATAATAAAATCCACGATGCCGAAGCCGCCGGCCTGCAAACTACCGGCTGGATTCGCGGCGTATATCCCGTGCGGCAAACCGCCGAAGCCGCCTTGCAGCGTGACGATCTGTATGTGCTGGAAGAAAACGGACAAGTGCTGGGCGCCGCCATCATCAACCAGGCGCAGGTAGACGTATACAAACAAGGCCGCTGGATGCGCAGCGTGCCGGACTGCGCAGTTTGCGTGCTGCATACACTGGTGATTTCTCCTGATGCGGCAGGCAAAGGCTATGGCCGTGCCTTTGTTCGCTTCTATGAAGATTTGGCGCGGCAAACCGGCTGCTCCGAGCTGCGGTTGGATACCAACGCGCGCAACACAGCCGCGCGCGCCCTGTACAAAAAGCTGGGCTATCAGGAGATTGGCATTGTGCCCACTGTATTTAACGATATTCCGGATGTGCAGTTGGTGCTGATCGAAAAGACGCTCACTGTATAAGCGCTGTTTAGGCCATAAGCAAAAGCCTGTGTATCTTTTTTTGATACGCAGGCTTTTCTTATCAGCAGTTATTCTTCCAGTTTTAGCCAAGCAGTCCCTGCACCAGAATCAGCAGAATCAGCACCGGCAGCACCCACTGGAAATAAGGCTTGAGCTTGGGCGACAGCTTCAAGCCGCTGCCGCGGTTAGCCTCAGCCAGATACTTGTCAAAACCCCAACCCCACTTGGTTACGCAGAACAGCAGATACACAAGAGACCCGATGGGCAGCAGGAGATTGCTGACCGCAAAGTCTTCCATATCCAGCACGCCGCGGCCGCCCAGCTGCACATGGCTCCATACATTGAAGCCCAGCACGCAGGGCAGGCTGAGCACAGCCAGCAACAGGCCGTTGATCAGCGCGGCTTTTTTGCGGCTCCAGCCGAAGGTATCCATGCAGACCGAAATGATATTCTCCAGCACGGCCAGCACGGTGGAGAAGCTGGCAAAAATCATAAACAGGAAGAACAGCGTGCCCCACAGGCGGCCGCCCTTCATATTGACAAAGACGTTAGGCAGCGTTTCAAAGATCAGCGACGCGCCCTGATTGGGCTTTACGCCAAAGGAGAAGCAAGCCGGGAAGATGATCGTGCCCGCCATCAGCGCCACCAACGTGTCCAGCGCGCAGATGCGCACGGCCTCGCCCGCCAAGGCGTGCTGCTCGCTCATATAGCTGCCAAAGATCTCCATGGCCGCAATGCCCAGGCTCAGGGTGAAAAACGCCTGGTTCATCGCGTCCACAATCAGGTTGCCCAGGCCATTTTCGCGGATGCTGTCCACCGAGGGCAAAAGATAGAACTTCATGCCCTCCTTCGCGCCAGGCAGCGTCAGGCTGTGCACAGCCAGCAGCGCAATCAGCGCCAGAAGAGCCATCATCATGATCTTGGAAATGCGCTCCAAACCGTTACGCAGCCCAAAGCTGCACACCACAAAGCCCAACAGCACCACAATCTCCGTCCAGATCGCCATTTCGCCAGGCGAAGACAAAAGCGTTCCAAACACGCCGCTAACGACCTCCGCCGTCATGCCCTCCGTAAACGCGCCCGTCAGGAAGCGGCCGAAATAGCTGACCATCCAGCCCGTCACGGTGGTGTAATACATCATCAGCAGATAGCAGCCCGCCAGGCAAAACCAGCCATGGATGTGCCACTTTTGCCCCGGCTTTTCCAGCTTTTTATAAGATAGAATCGCGCTTTTGCGGCTGGCGCGGCCCACGGCCAGCTCCATGGTCAGCACCGGCACGCCCATCACCAGCAGGCAGATCAGATAAAACAGCACAAAATAGCCGCCGCCGTTTTTGCCCGCGATATAGGGAAAACGCCACACATTACCGATGCCGATTGCGCAGCCCGCGCTGACCAGCAAAAAGCCCAGCCGCGAGCGGAAAGATTCGCGCTCCATGAAGAAAGCCTCCTTCTGGGTAAAAATATGCAGTTATTTTAGCATAAAACGCCCGTGCTTTCAAGGAATGCAAAACGGCAAATCGATGACCGGGAGCGCCAGCAAACGTGCTGCATTCGGCAATATTCGCATTGCTTTTTGTGCTCGAATATGATATAATAGCTTTCGTAAACATTGGCTTTATTCTTTGTGTTTCCTTGAAATCATTTCACAGATTTCGCATTTTGAAACAGCCATATTTGGAATTTTTCTCTTGCTTTCCATTCTTTGTACTTTTCCTGTTTTCCGGCGCGGTCAGGGTGTATTCGCCAGGCCGCATAATTATAAACAATTTTTGAGAAGGTGATTTTCCGATGGACGCAATTCTCGGCGTTGAGCTGGGCTCTACGCGCATCAAGGCCGTGCTGACGGATGCCAATCACACCGTCCTCGCGCAAGGCAGCCATATCTGGGAAAACGATTATCAGGACGGCGTATGGACTTATCCCCTCGATGCGGTGTGGGCCGGGCTGCGCGCGGCGGTAACACAGGCGCTGGATACCTTGCCGGGCGTGCAGGTACGCGCCATGGGCTTTTCAGGCATGATGCACGGCTACCTGGCCTTTGATTGCAAGGGCCGGCTGCTTGTCCCCTTCCGCACCTGGCGCAACACCTTTACCGCCCGCGCCAGCCAGGAGCTGACCGCGCTGTTTGGCTTTCCCATCCCGCAGCGCTGGAGCATCGCGCACCTGTATCACGCCATGCTGCAAAACGAACCGCATGTGCGCAGCGTTCACCGCCTGTCCACGCTGGCGGGCTATGTGCATGAAACGCTGACCGGCCGCCGCGCCGTGGGCGTGGGCGAGGCCAGCGGCATGTTTCCCATTGATGCGCAAACGCTGAATTATGACCAGCGTATGCTGTCCCTTTTTGATGAAAGGGCGCAGGCCATGGGCATGCCCTGGCATATCCGCGAGCTGCTGCCCGAGGCTCTGCCTGCCGGAGCCTGCGCAGGATACCTCACTCAGGATGGCGCGCAGCTGCTGGATCCTGCCGGGCGCTTGCAGGCAGGCATCCCCCTGGCTCCGCCCGAAGGCGACGCAGGCACGGGCATGGCAGCCACCAACGCCGTACGCCCGCGCACAGGCAACGTCTCCGCAGGCACATCCATCTTTTCCATGGTCGTGCTGGAGCGCCCGCTGTCGCGCGTCTATCCGCAATTGGACGTGGTGGCCACCCCGGACGGCAGCCCCGTCGCCATGGTGCACTGCAATAACTGCACCTCCGATATCAATGCCTGGGCGGGCGTGTTCGGTGAGTTCGCAGCACTGGCTGGTCAGCCGCTTTCGACCGACGCCCTCTATACCCGCCTGTTTTCCCAGAGTCTGCATGGGGAGCCTGATTGCGGCGGCGTGACGGTGATCAACTACCTGTCCGGCGAGCATGTGATGGGCTTTGAGCGCGGCTGCCCGCTGATTGTGCGCAACGCTTCCGCGCGCCTGACGCTGCCCAATCTGATGCGAGCGCAGCTGTACTCTGCCCTGGCTACGCTGGCCATCGGCATGAAATCGCTGCGCGAGGAAAACGTAGCCATCGACATGTTGACCGGCCACGGCGGCTTTTTCAAAACGCCGGGCGTTGGTCAGCAATATCTGGCCAATGCGGTTGACGCGCCCGTGCGCTGCATGATGACGGCAGGCGAGGGCGGCGCATATGGTATGGCCCTGCTGACGGCCTACATGCTGCAAAAAGGCGCGCGTGAAACGCTGCCCGATTTTCTGGACAACGTGTTTGCAAACGGCCAGAGCACAGCCCTCTCCCCCGATCCTGTTGGCCGCGCGGGCTTTGAAGCCTATCTTGCGCGCTATCAAAAAGCCCTGGCTGCCGAGCGTGCAGCTGTCGAGAACCTGTAAACAGCATAAACAGCGCCCGCTTCCCCAGAGCATCTAGGGAAGCGGGCGTTTTACTACCAGAAAAGCATTGCTAATTCAGCCGAGAAGTAAAGAAGGGGCGCAGCTCCTTCTTTTTTACGCCCCGCGCTACTGCCTTGCGGCAAGCGCGGGTTTCGGGCGGCGATTTGCAAAATCGCCTGCCCTCAGCCGCCTTTGGCGGCGCTATTCATCCGCAGCAGCGGCGCAGGCTTCGCCTGATTTTTGCAGCATCAATCATCAATTAACATGGCGAAGCCACGAGAGCGGCGATGCCGCCGGCGCGAGGAGCAGCCGACAGGCTGCTTCCTATGTCATTTTCTGCCCGTGAGCCGCAGGCTCACAAGAAAATGACGTTCCCGCTGAAAGTCCGCTAAAGCGGGCTTTCAGCGGATTATTTAGTCGATTGTTTCCGGCAGAGCGCTGTAACGATCATAGGCGCGCTGGCACATTTCGATATAATCGCTCATGCCGTAGGACTCCAACGTATCCAGACACTTCTGCCAGGTTTCGTCATTCAGCTCCACATCACCATTGATGAACTTGGCGCGGCTGGAAGTAGCATAGTCGATCAGCTCCTGATAATAGGCCAGGTCGGTCTGCTCCTCCTCGGTAAAGGTGCTCTGGAGGCTAAATACCGGGCGGCTGTGCGCATAGATGCCGGACGCAGTCCACAGGCTGGTCTGCCAGTTGTTTTTATCGTCACTGCCAACCACCACGTCGTCCACCAGAGGATTGATATAGGCGGGCAGGAACATCTTCACTCATTTCCCTTCCGTACAAAACTGAAACGCATACAAATCTGCATCCCGCAGAATAAAGCGCAGGCGCACCGGCTGCCTGGCAAGCGCCGCCAAATTGCCGTCAAAGTGCACGGCGCGATCCGCCGCATCGCCAAACAGCTCGCCGCTGTCAAAGCCAGACAGAGTGCTGCCGGCTTCATCCTCGATTACCACGCGCAGGCTGCCCGCGGCGGAGGTGGCAAAGTTGATATGCAGCGCGTCGCCCGCTAAGCACAGCGGCTGGGTGACCACCTCGCCGCCCGCATAGGGCGCGCTGCGGCTGACAAAGCCATCCAGGCGCAGGGTGTAGCGGAACAGCTGCACCGGGGTATCCGACCAGTCGTTGCCAGTGGCATAGAAGGACAATTCGTCATCCTCGCCCTCCACGCCCGTAGGCGTGGCAATCAGCCCGTAGGCGGCATAGCCATCGCCGTATACCCAACGCTTGGAGCTTTCCGGGCCAGGACGCAGAAAGGCTTCGTTACCAGCGGCGGAAGCTCTTGCCATCCCGCGAGGTCATAAACAGCCCGTCGGTCACAGCCAACCCGTAGCGTGGATGGAACTGCATGCGCCATTTACGGTGCTCCGCGCCGCAGAGCGCATCATAATTGGCCGTCCATTCCTTGCGCTCGGTATAGCGGGCGGGGAAGGCCACATACAGCTGCGGCGCGCGGAAATAGGGCTGTACGCCGTTGGTGTACATGTGAAAATCGTAGGGAGAATCGGTATAGCTGATGCGCTCCGGCTCAGACCAGTTTTTAAAATCCGTCGATTCAATCCTGCGGATATCGCGGATGCGCTCGCCGTTCGCGCCGTCATGGAAATCGCGCATATAGCACACATAGCGGCGCAGGCGCTCATCCCAGAAGGCCGTATTGTGCGAGTCGAACACGCCGTTATCCGACAGCATCCAGCCCATGCGGAAGTGAACGCCATCCTCGCTGAGCATGCACCACAGCTGGCGGTGCGGCCGCGTCAGCACGGCCTTATAGCGCTCGTCCCTGGGGCAGGCAGGGTTCTTATCCAGGAACACATGGAAGGCGTCCATCGTCTCGCTCAGCACAATGACGTTGTTGCGCGTACTGCCGTTAATTTCGCAGATGCCCAGCTCGGGCTTATTCCAGTGCACGCCATCCGTGCTTTCAGCATAGCAAATGTGATGGAAAGGCGGATCGTGGCGAGTGTGCTCACGATTGTACATGGGCATGCACAGATAGTACATGCGGATGAAGCCCTGCTCCTGAATCAGCGTATAATACACCCAGCCGTCCGCTTCCCACGGGGCGCTGTTAGTCATCACGCATTCGCGCCGCACAGGATGATGCAGCACCTCCTGCGCGGTGGTGCGTGCCGTATCTATCAGTGCGTTATCGATCAATAATTCCCGGTTTCCGCCGATATTGTGCGCCATGGTTTTCACTCCCTGCGAAATAATATTTCACATTGTTTTTCATGCTAAATGAGGCTGCATATCTTCCAGTGCTGCTGATCCGGTCGATTCAATGCCGTTTTATTATCATCTTGCCGTTCAAAATAGTCAATTGAATTTCACAAATTTCAAAAATTTCATAGTTTTTATCGCAAATGCATTGCATGTCTGTCCATCTCATGCTATAATCATATCACAGTGCTGTAAATTCATGGAAACGATGCATTTTTTGAAAATACGGAGTGAACAGCGATGGTAACCCAAAAGCAAATTGCCGAAATGGCCGGCGTTTCCTTTGCCACCGTATCGCGCGCGCTGACGCACAGCGCCAAGGTGCGCCCCGACACCCTGCAGCGTATCCGCAGCGCCATGCAGGCATTGGGCGTCAATAACTGCGATGATTTTTTTCTGGGCCGCAGTACGCTTTCTAAGATGGTGCTGGTGATCGTGGGCGATATCGCTACCGAGTTTTTTGCCAATATCGTCATTGGCATCAGCGATGTGCTCAGCGCCCAGGGCTATTCCATGGTGCTGTGCAATAGCCGCTATGATTCCAAGGTGGAAATGGAGCGCCTGCAATCGGCGCAGGATTGCGGTTATGCGGGCATCATTATGATTACCGCCATGGAAACCCACGAGCTGGTTACATTTTTGCAAAGCGCCGCCATCCCCATCGTGCTGGTAAACCGCTATATCCGCACGCTGGATATTGATGTGGTGCGCATTGACAACTATCGCGGCGGTTACATGGCCGCGCAATATTTATTGGAAAAAGGCCATCGGCACATCGCCCATCTGGCCGGGCCGCGCAATTCCGCCGCGCCGCAGGATCGTCTGCGCGGCTTTGCGGATGCAATGAAGGACAACAGCATCCCCTTTACGACAGGCGATATCTGCTACGGCGATCTCTCGCGCGAATCAGGCAAGGACTTTGCCCAATGGCTGGAAGGGCGCGATTATACCGCCGCCTATATCGGCAACAACTATATGGCCGCAGGCGCGGTGCATCAATTGCAGAAGATGGGCCGCAGCGTGCCGAAGGATATCAGCATCATCTGCTTTGACGATTCCCCGCTTGTCAACGAAAACGGCCTGAACCTGACCACCATCAGCTGTGATCCCCAGGAGATGGGTCAGGCTACCGCCGAAACGCTGCTCAAGCGCATGGCTGATCCCCTGGGACGCAGGCTGAAAATGATTTTCTCGCCGCAGCTGAACCTTCGCGGCAGCGTCGCGCCGCGCAAATAACGCCGCACGTTTGCCTGCACGCAAAAAAACCGGCTATCCGATTTGGACAGCCGGGTTTTTTTAATGGGAACGCAGCTTACTGCTCGACGGGATAGATGCAGACCTGCTTCTTATCGCGGCCCAGGCGCTCGAAGCGGACGATGCCGCTGGCCTTGGCGAACAGGGTGTCATCCTTGCCGATGCCTACATTGAGGCCGGGATGGATGTGGGTGCCGCGCTGGCGAACCAGGATGTTGCCAGCCAGTACAAACTGACCATCCGCACGCTTGGGGCCAAGGCGCTTGCTTTCGCTGTCGCGGCCGTTGCGGGTGGAGCCCATACCTTTTTTATGAGCGAACAACTGAAGATTAAGTTTCAACATGGTGTTTCCTCCGTTCTGACTTCACCGCAGGGTGATGTGAATATACTTTGGATAGGACGAGGCAACGTCGCGTATTCCCTGTTCAAAGGTGCGCAGGATGACCTGCGCGTCGTGCGTCATCTGATCTTCCGGAACCACAGCCTTCATCTGCCCGTCCCGTACGATCAATTGCGGCTTGACCCCCGCCACGCTTTCCAGCGCGTTTACGCAGGTGGTCGATAGCACAGACACGGCGGCGCATACGATATCGCTGCCTGCCTGGGCGTATCCGGCATGGCCGCGGCACTCAAAGCCGCTGAGCCGCCCGTCCGCGGCACGATACAGGGTAACGCTGGTCATTAGCCGTTGATCGCGGTGATCTCCACCTTGGTGAAGGGCTGGCGATGGCCGGCCTTGCGGCGATAGTTCTTCTTGCTCTTATACTTGAGCACAACGATCTTCTGGCTCTTGCCCTGCTGCAGCACCTTACCGGTAACGGTGGCGCCGGCAACCACGGGATTGCCCACTTCAACGGTGTCCCCACCCAGCATCAGCACGGGGAAGGTGACTTCGTCGTTCACTTCGTTGTTCAGCTTTTCCACATAGATGACGTCTCCCTGAGAGACACGGTACTGTTTGCCGCCGGTAGCAATAATCGCATACATTCTGGCAGCACCTCCTCATACAGAACTCGCCGGGAACTCAGGCATATTGCAGCCACGAGGCAGCGCAGGCGCGCGTTTAGAAGCCTCTCCCGAGCGGCTTACCCGGATAATATACCACACACAGGCGGCAATGTCAATAGAAATTCACCTAATTCAAGGCATTTTTCAGCGCTTCGCGCCATATTTCGGTCAGTTTTTCCATCGTCCAGGCCGCGTTGGCCGGGCTGGTGGAGGGCAGAATCCGGTGCGAAAGCTGCGGCAGATGGACATATTTTTCGTACAATCTGCCTGCCGCCTGGCCATTGAGCAGGATATGACGAATCTCCCCCTTTGCGGCGAGGGCGGCAATATCGTTTGGCTGCGCGTTTTTGATGCTTGCATCCTGCGAACCGCGGATATCGCAGCGGGCGATCACATCCCACAGCGCAATATGATGAGTCAGCAGCAGCCTCTTTTTATCGGCAATCGTGCGCGGGACAGGCTCCCCCAACACGGCGGCAAGCACGCGCCAGAAGCGATTTTGCGGGTGCCCATAATAAAAATCATTTTGCCGCGATTTGACCGAGGGCAGCGAGCCCAGGATCAGCACCCGGCACTTCGCATCAAACACCGGCTCAAAGGGATGGATAATCGTTTGGTATTCCATAGGCTCTTTCCAAAAACAGCGCCGGGGCGGAGCCTCCCCCGCCCAGCCTGTATTCACTGGAACATACGCTCCAGCTCCTCATATTTTTCCTGGGTAATCAGCGCGTCATGATC
>ERZ1026884.784-NODE-784-length-19275-cov-6.941519_pt1 | contig 19275 bp, 11 predicted proteins | sample MGYA00380172_ERZ1026884 | MGnify/ENA primary metagenome ERZ1026884 (study PRJEB33269, sample SAMEA4719808) | human gut metagenome | biome: human-associated habitat; feature: organic feature; material: feces | place: Cameroon | collected 2013-10 ... | reverse complement strand
ATTATCATCTTACGGTTCATGCCGTGGATGGTGAAGGCAAGATTGCTGCCGAGGTTTATTCGCTCGACATCTCCGTCCTGCCGCCTTGGTATCTCTCCTTGTGGTGCAAACTCTTCTATGTTACAGCACTCATCGTGTTTGTGGCATGGCTGGTAAGCTGGTATTTCCTGCGTAAGGAACTGGCTGATGCCCAGAAGCAGAAGGCTGAGGTGTTGGAGCAGGTACAGATGCGTATGGACTTCTTCAACCGCCTGACGGAAGATTTGAAGGCAGCCGTAGCTCATCATTCGTTCGAAGAGGTAACCGATCTGATGGTCCGCTATCTGAATGTGAAGATACCGAAGGAGCCATCTTCTGTTGCTAAAGAGCTATCCGCTTCGCCAGTATCTGAGCCTGAGTCATCATCCTCAGAACCAGTTCCTGCACTCTCTGAGTCTTCTGAAGAGGAAAAGAAGGGAGTAGACGTCAGCGAGTTGGATCCGGCAGATAAGCGTCTGCTCGAAGAAATCAATGAGGCGATAGAGAAGCACATGATCGATTCCGACTTCAATGTTTCGATGTTGCAGGATGTGATAGGCATTGGGGGCAAGCAGTTGTATCGCAAGACGAAGGCGATAACGGGTCGTACGCCTGTAGAGTATATCCGTGAGATGCGTATGAGCCGTGCTGCCGAGCTCCTGAGCCAGGGCAAGTTCAGTGTTTCCGAGGTGATGTATACCGTTGGTTTCTCCAACAGCAGCTATTTCTCCAAATGCTTCTCCAAGGAGTATGGCATGACTCCTACGGAATACATGAAGGTGAAGAGGTAAATAAATGATGTGCTTCCGTTTGCCTGCTGACTGAGCTACTTGCGTTAGCTGACTGAGCCACTTGCGTCAGCTGATAAAATACGTTCCGATGCAGTAAAAAATGCGTCCCGATGTAGCATTTGCTACGTCCCGACGCAGCAAAAGATACGTCCGGACGTAGTACAAGCTACGTCGGGACGTAATTTCAGCTTTATGAAAACGGCTGCATAGAAACAAAAAAAAGTGTGTATTGAACTTGGTTTTGCAATCTGTAATCGGAAGTGACAAAAATTCAACAATTAACTAAATTTATGAGCATATATGCTAAAAAACATAGATATTTCGTGTTAATTATTTAAATTTTAAGCGATTATCTTGGGCAAATAAGAAAATATTCGTAATTTTGCACCGATTTTAAGTTAAATAGGTATTCCTTGATGTACATTTTAGTGAAATAATGTATAAATGGAAGAGCGAAGAGTCGCCCTGAGTGGTTCAGCTATTACCTCACAAGTCATTGCAAGAATGATAAACGAGAAAAAAATGAGAAAAAAATAATAATTATTAATTAATAAACTTGAAACAAAACAAGGATGAGAAGATTAACTCTTTTACTTGTCTCACTTGTATTGTTGTCTATCCAATCGGTCTTGGCGCAGAGCTTCAGCGTCAAGGGTACAGTCGTGTCTGCTGAAGACAACGAACCGATGATTGGTGTGACCATTATGCAAGAGGGAACATCAAATGGTGTGGTGACCGATATTGACGGTAACTATACCATCGAAATTAAGGGTGCTTCGAAGGCTACGCTTGCCTACTCGTATGTGGGATGCGTAACGCAGAAGCACGTTGTGAACGCGCAGACAAATACGCTCAACATCACCCTTGCTTCGGATTCCAAGATGATGGACGAAGTGGTTGTGGTGGCGTATGGTGTGAGAAAGAAGGGAACCATTGCGGGTTCCGTGTCTGCCGTAAAGTCTGAAAAGATAGAAAATGTGCCAGCGGCAAGCTTCGACCAAGCTTTGCAGGGACAGAGTACTGGTTTGCAGGTCATCTCTTCTTCAGGTGAACCTAGCAAGGCGGCTACCTTCCAGATCCGTGGTACCAACTCTATCAACTCCGGCAAGTCGCCACTCTTTATCCTCGACGGTGTGCCTATCTCAAGTTCTGATTTCAATACTTTGAGTCCTAACGACATCGAAAGTATCTCTGTATTGAAAGATGCCTCTTCTACCTCTATCTATGGTGCCCGTGCTGCCAACGGTGTGGTTGTAATCACTTCCAAACGAGGATTGGCAATGGACAAGGCGAAGATTACGCTCCGTGCACAGTATGGTTTCTCAGAGTTGGCACAGACCAACTGGAAGATGATGAATACCGATGAGCGTATTCAGTTTGAGAAAGAAGTAGGTCTGGATACAGGTAAGGATTACAATCTCCTTTCAAGAGTAAACGTAAACTGGCTGGACGAGGTTTTCAACGACCGCGCTCCGCTGCAGAGCTACGAACTCTCTATCAACCGTGCTACCGACCGTTTGAACTACTATGTTTCTGGTGGTTTCTACGATCAGGACGGTATCGCACAGAATTCAACCTTCCGCCGTTACAACATCCGTACCAATGCTGATGTAAAGGCAGGCAAGTGGTTGAAGGTAGGTACCAACACCATGGCTGCCTACGAGGAGGCTCAGCAGGCTGACGACGGCAGTTATACTACCGTTACTCCTATCTCAGCATGCCGATTCATGTTGCCTTACTGGAATCCATACGCTAAAGATGGCAGTCTGGCTTCACTTTCAGCAGGCAACTGGGCTGGAACCAGCGAGAACCCTATCGTTTACATGGGCATGAATCCTATCAAGAACAAGAAATATAAGGTGCTCTCTACCATGTATGCTGAAATCTATCCGATAGAGAATCTGACTATCCGTACTCAGTTTGGTGCCGATTTCACCCATTCTACAGCGTTCCTCCAGTCGTTCCCAAGTCTCTCTTCAAACAACGGACAGGGTACAGCGGCACGCCAGAGCAGCGACGCCATCAACCTGACAGAGACCACTACGGCTAACTACCGTTTCACCCTGAACGATATCCATTCGTTCAACGTGATGCTGGGTCAGGAGGCTGTGAATTTCCACTCAGAGGGTTTCCAGGTATATTCAAAGGGTCAGACCAGCGATCTCCTGACCAACGTATCATCAGGTACACGTGCCAGCCGCTGGGCAGATTCATCATCAGATTACTCTTACCTGTCATTCTTCATGCGTGGCGAGTATAACTATAAGGAGCTCTACTATGCCGACTTCTCTCTGCGTACCGATGCTTCTTCACGTTTCGGTAAGGATCATCGCTGGGGTACATTCTGGTCACTCGGTTTCATGTACAACGTGAAGTCTACCGACTGGCTGAAGGATATGAAGTGGCTCAGCACAGCCCAGATTGCCGTAAGTACCGGTACATCGGGTAACTCTGAGATTCCTAATTATTATCACCTGGCTCTCGTATCGGGTGGTGCCAACTACGATAATACTGCCGGTTTCTATCCATCACAGAGTGGTAATGAAGATTTGGGTTGGGAGTCAACCTGGGCTAACAACTTCGCCCTCCGTCTTGGTTTCCTCGACAGAATCAACTTCAGTTTCGAGGCTTATTACAAGCGTACCTCTAATATGCTGATGCGCGTTCCTGAGTCTTACACCGTAACTGGCGAGGGTTATCGCTGGAAGAACGTAGGTGTGATGGCAAACAAGGGTATCGAGTTGAGTGCTGACGGTGATGTAATCCGCACCCGCGACTTCACCTGGAATGTAAGTGCCAACGTATCTTACAACCAGAACCGATTGAAGGAACTCTATAACGGTGTAACCGAGTATGTAAACTCAACCACCGGTTTGAAGTATGTGGTAGGTCACTCTGTAAGCGAGTTCTTCCTGAACCGTTATGCTGGTGTGAACCCTGCAAATGGTGAGCAGCTCTGGTATGATAAGGACGGCAACGTAACCAATGAGTTCCGTGAGAGCGACAAAGTGATGACAGGCAAGACCTATGATGCACCTTGGATGGGTGGTTTCGGTACAAGCTTCCGTTGGAAAGGCTTGCAGCTTTCTGCCCAGTTCAGCTGGATTGGTACACGCTACGTAATCAACAACGACCGTTTCTTTGAGGAGAGTGGTGTAACCTTCGGTACAGCTTACAACCAGTCAAACCGTCTGTTGTACGACCGCTGGAAGCAGCCAGGCGATATTACCGACATCCCACGTTGGGGCGAGGTAACCCAGCTCGACGACCGCTTCTTGGAGAATGCATCGTTCCTCCGTCTGAAGAATCTCAGTCTGTCCTATTCATTGCCACAGAGCTTGTTGCGCAAGACCAACTTCTTCTCTATGGTCAGAATCTACGGTCAGGCACAGAACCTCTTCACCGTAACCGGTTTCAACGGTCTGGATCCTGAGGTTTCATCCAATATTTACCAGGCACAGTATCCGGCATCACGCCAGTTTACTCTGGGTGTTGAATTGCAATTCTAACCAAGAAAGGAGAAAAAGAAATGAATATCAAAAATATAAAGACATACATCCTGTCGGGAATCCTAGCCCTCTCGATGTCTTCCTGTCTTGATAAGTATCCTGAGGATTCTATCCGCATGGATCAGGCTATCAACACGGTGGACGACATGGACAAGCTGGTGTACGGTATCTACGACAGTTTCAAGAGCAGCGCCCTCTATTCGGGCAATCTGACAATCCTGCCAGATTTGCAGGCAGACTTCGTGTACTGCGTGAAGGGCTACTCTAATGCCTATGGCGATATCTATCGTTGGAAGGACATCAAGGCTACCAACACCGATATTGAGTCGGTATATGCCGGGCTTTATGGTGTTATCAACACTGCCAACTTCCTGCTCGACAACGTAGATAAGGTGAAGGCAAACACCAACAATGATAAGGAACTCGACAAGTTGGAGCAGTGTGAGGGCGAGGCTTATTTTGCCCGTGCCCTGGCTTACTCAGAGTTGATCAAGTGCTTCTGCAAGGCTTACGACAGCGATGAGCAGGCTGCGAAGGAACTCGGCGTGGTACTCACAGAGCACTATTACGGCAATGAGCCACAGAAGAGAGCCACTCTGAAGGAATCATACGATTTCGTATTGAGAGATCTTGACAAGGCTGCTGAATATCTGAAGGTAGATGAAGACTTCACAGGTACTCTCTATGACGAGATTTACTTCAATGAGTATGCCTGTCATGCCTTGCGTGCGCGCGTATCCTTATATATGCATCGCTGGGATGATGCCATCAAGTATGCATCTAAGGTAATCGATAGTAAGTATTACGTGCTGGCAAGCTGCACACAGAAGATAGGCAACACCAGTTATTATCAGTATCAATGGACAGCAGGTAAATCTACAGAAGGAATCTGGAAGGTAGGCTTTACTGTGAACAGCTATGGCGGTGCATTGGGTACCATCTTCGATAACTACAACTATGTAAGTTACCGTCCTGACTATGTGCCTGAGACATGGGTCATCAACTCATTCGATGCCAATGACCTCCGTGCTGCAGCCATCTTCACAACCCGTGTAACAGGTTATGAGCACGGTTTGCAGTGGCCTTTGCTGAGTAAGTATTTCGGCGATGCAGAATTCCTGAACAACAACATCCTGCATGTTCACCAGCCAATGGTATTCCGTCTGTCTGAGCAGTATCTGATACGTGCTGAGGCTTACGCAATGAATGGTGAATATGGCAAGGCAGGTAAGGATATCTCAACCCTCCGCACAGCCCGCTACTCATCTTACGGTGGTAACACATCAATGAGCGACGAGAGTAGCGCCATGAAGATTATCGAGGCAGAGCGCGTGAAGGAACTCTATATGGAAGGCTTCCGTCTGAACGACCTCAAGCGCTGGCACAAGGGATTTGAGCGTAAGGCTGCCGACCAGCCTGCTGCCAACTTCGTGCAGAGCAGTCTGAAGGTTGAAAAGGATGACCCTCTCTTTGTCTGGCCAATTCCTCAGCATGAGCTTGAGGCACCAGGTTCTGAGATTCAGCCTAATGAAAGTAACAAATAAAATAAGGAGACGATCATGAAGAAAATAATGATGGGATGTTTGGCAGCCGTAGCTGCACTCATCGCTCTTGTGAGCTGTTCACAGGATTATACCACTTATGCTGGTCCAAGTCATATCATGTTCTCTGATACGCTCTATCAGTATGCTGTACAGGAAAGCAACGAGGTATTCAATGTGCCTGTATCAGCAACCGAAAAGGCTGACTACGACCGCACCTTCGGTGTAGAGGTAGTAGACAAGCAGAGCAATGCCATCGAGGGTAAGCATTACCGCATCCTCAATAACACCGTTACAATCAAGGCGGGCGAGATGGTAGGAAATGTGAAGGTTCAGGGTATCTATGATAACATCGGCAAGACCGACTCGCTCGGCTTCACCCTGAAACTGGTGATTCCGGAGAAGTATAACTGGACGGAACTCTATAAGGACTATGCCCATGTGGTAATGCAGAAGTCTTGTCCTTTCGATATCCACAACTTCTCAGGCTGGTGTATGGTAACATCTACCTTCTACAGCCAGTATCTGAACAACGTAACCAACCGTCTGATCAAGACTGAGGTGGTGGAAGGCGAGGAGAATACCGTTCTGCTGAAGGATGTTTACTATAAGGGTTACAACCTGAAGTTGAAGTTCAGCACCAAGAACATTCTTGAGCCAAAGGTAGAGATGGACGACCAGATAGCCGGTGAAACCGGCGAGGCGTTCGGTACCATCTATGGAGACGGCAAGCTGCGCATCAGCCAGCCTTCTCTCTATACCTCTTATTATAACACCTGCCAGAACTATGTATTGCAGTATGTCACCATGAGTGTAGACAACAAGGATGGTTCAACCTTCGGCACCGTAGGTACATTCATCACCATGTTTGAATGGATCGACGATGCAAAGGCAGAGCAATTGAAAGAACAAGGATATTAATCGTAGAATAAAAAGAAAATGAAAACATTGATTTCAAAATATTGGCTCGTATTGATGGCGCTGGTATCAGTGACTCTGTTCACAGCTTGTTCCAGCGATGACGATGCCGTAACTCCTGTGTTCCCACAGGTACAGACTATCGGCGGTGCTGCTGGTGATGTGAAAGAGTTTACTTTCGAAGCCAACGAGAGCTGGAGCCTTTCTTCAGACAAAATCTGGTGTAAACTGATACAGGGCGAGAAAGCAGACGCCTTCGTTATCAATGGTACTGCAGGCAAGCAGACTATCAAGGTTAAGATTACTGATGATGATGCCAGCAATGATAAGAGCGTGGCTCAGCTCTTCCTGAGCATGGGTGGTCAGAAGGTTGCCATCGCTGAGGTTACGCGTTCGGCTGCTGGCTATAAGTTGCAGGTATTCGATGCGGCTGGCAACGATATTACCAAAACAGGTATCACTGTAGGTTACAAGGATATCGCAGGTCAGCCTATCTACAACAAGTTCTCAGTCAAGTCAACCTACCGTTTTGCTGTTACCAACACTCCTGCTTGGGTAGAGTTGGAAGGTGGTTTCCTGGTAGGTACACCTAACAAGGATGCTGTAGGCGGTGTTGCCTTCAAGGAGAATCAGGGCGTGAGTGCCAAGTATGCCATTGCTAATGACGGCACCTACAACATTACCTTCACTTCTGAGGATGGCAAGGGTGTTGAAACCGTACCTGTTATCTTTGAGGGTATGCCTGAAGATATGATGGAAATTACTTATCCTAATGATGAAAGAAAGGTTTCGCAATGGAATGTATGGAATGTATCTCTCGATGGTAAGGTGTTCACTCAGAATGGTTCTAGCCTGAATGGTGGTGAGACCAACGATTTCACATTCCACAACTTCGTTCCTTTCACCCTCAAGACCTTGGATGATGCTTATCAGCTTGTAGTCTTCGAGAAGACTAAGAATGGTTTGCTCGAGGATCAATCTGGCGCTGTGAAGTTGCAGGGCGAGAAGGGTAATGTAAAACTCACAATTGAGCCTTTGAGCAGCGGAAGCCGTACATTCGTGGTTTATGCTTTGCCACAGGCCAAATACAAAGAGTTGGAGAACGGAAACGGTCCTGATGATATGTTGGAGAACAACTACACAAACGTGAAAAGTGATTACGACAAATGCTTCCTGATGGAAGTTAAACAGAAGGAAGAAAAGAAGGGTGATTCAGAGGTTACTGCTCCTATCGTTACCAGCATGGGTATGAATGTAGATTGTGCCTTGACAACCAATGCTGACTTTAAGTCATATGCTGAGGGCTTCTTCAATTATACTGGTAAAGAAGTATTTGAATCAACAGTTTATGGTGGTTATGTAGCCATCTATCCTCAGATTGACGGATGGGATCCTACAGCTGGAGCAAAAGTAGTCATTTATGACGGCACAGGAAACTCTGTTGAAAACTATGAGTATCAGATGGACGACAAGGGTATCTATGTTGGCTTGAATGCCGAGGCACTCACTTATCCTATCTTTGCAGGTTTCAACGACATGCAGGGAGTATGCCAGCGAGTAGTCTTTATCAATAATATGGGATTTAGAAGCAAGAGAAAGTAATGAACAGAATGAAAATATTTTCAAAGGCACTCTTGTTGCTCTTGGTCTCTCTCCTGACCTTTGCAGCAACAAGTTGCTCGGATGATGAAACCGAAGGCTGGGACGGCACATACGGATATGTGCAGTTCAAGCTCAGTAAGAAGGTTTCTTCTAGAGCTACCCGTGCTGCTGCCCTTGACAAACTTGAGAAACTGGATGATGCCAAGAAAATCAAGGTGGTCATGGAGCACAACGGTACAACTGTCTCTCAGACACTGGTGCTCAATTCTTATAATTCAGAGAATGCTGAGTATGGTCTGAGAAGTGAAAAACTGCAACTCGCTTCGGGTACTTACACCGTCATCGGTTTCTATCTCTATGATGCGGTAGAAGAGGAGTTGCTGGCTTCTTCTGCCGGCGAAACATTCACTGTAGTAGGGGGCGGTCTGGAAGTACAGAACCTCATGGTGGAGACTGTGGAGCGCGGTAAGGTGAAGTTCAATCTCGTGAAGGAGTGGGAGAAGACCCGTGCCGGTGGTACAGAGTATCTCTTCTCTAACATCCGTCTCGTTGACGTCAGCGTAACCAACCTCTTTACCCGTGAGACCTTTACCTTCCCTGAACTGAAAGTGAAATACAAGGAGGGAAGCGAAGAGCATCAGAATCCTGACAATGAGAACGATAAGTATATGGACACAGGTACAGCTTACTGCGATTCTACCGTATGGCTCCCTGCCGGTACTTATCAGGTTACCTCTTACACCACTTACGGCAAGACGGGTGCGGTAAAGACCAAGTACGAAACCCAGCCTGTTAAGGGCGAGGCTTTCGTTATAGAGGACAATCAGCTCAATGATAAAGCGCAGGTGCCTATCCTCCTTTCCAAGACCAAGGAGTATATCAAGGACTATGAGGCATTGAAGGCTATCTGGGAATCTCTGCAGGGTAAGGAGTGGAGCTTCTACGGTGATGCTACCTTCAAGGGAGCCAACTGGAACTTCAACAAGGAACTCGATATGTGGGGCGACCAGCCTGGCGTAACCCTCAACAGCAACGGCCGTGTCATCGGCCTCATCATCGCTGGTTTCGGTGCAAAGGGAATCGTACCTGATGCCATCGGACAGCTGACTGAACTCCAGGTGCTCAACCTCGGTTCTCACGATGAGAAGATTGGTGCCAACATCTTCAACGATTACGATGCAAACAGTCTGACTGCAGCTAAGAAGAACAGCATGCGTCACGACTATGAGAATAAGTTCCTGAAGTATGACCCACGTGCCAACATGTCGGAGATGATTGTAGAAAGCTACAACTCTGATCCTAAGGTGGCACCGAAGAACAGAATCAAGAAGGACAGCCGCATCAACCTGAAGGATGCGCAGATCGGTACACTGACCAACCGCATCACCGGTATTTCTAAGGCTATCTACCGTCTGACGAAGTTGCAGCAGTTCTATATCGGTAACTCTTCTATCACAGACGATGAGGTTTGTGCGAAGTTCTACAATGCTGACGATCCTGTTTACGGTAAGTTTGCCCAGGAGTTCAAGGAAGAGGATTGGGACAAGATGGAAAACCTGACCGATATCGAGCTCTACAACTGTCCGAAGATCAGTCGCATTCCAGACTTCTACTATAATCTCCCTAAATTGCAGGCGATGAACCTGGCACGATGCAAGGGTATTTCTGCCAAACAGTTGAGAAGCGACTGGACCCGTCTGGCTAATGAGAAGACCGGTAAGACACTCCAGATTCTCTACATGAGCTACAACAACCTGGAGGAGTTCCCTGAGCAATCTGCATTGAAGAAGATGGTGAACCTCGGTCTGCTCGACCTGGCTTACAACAATATCAAGAAGTTGCATCCGTTCGGTTCTGAGGTAGCGCTTTCTTCACTCTATCTGAACAACAACCAGATAGAGGAGGTTCCTGCTAATCTCTGTGCCTTTACAGATGACGTAGAGAGTCTGACTTTCGCCCACAACAAACTGAAGAAGATTCCTAATATCTTCGATGCAAGTTCTGTTCGCGAGATGGGTTCTGTAGACTTCTCTTACAACGAGATTACAGGTGTTGATAATAATCATGGTACTTACAAGGGTATTAATGCAGCATCCGTTACTCTCTCGTACAACAAGATAGAGAAGTTCCCTTCAGAGCTGTTCACAGCCGGTTCGCCAATCACAACCATCGATTTGAGCGGCAACCAGATGCGTACCATCCCTAAGGGTTCCATCAAGGGCAAGAAGGCTTATCTGCTGCAGGTCATCGACCTCCGATTCAACAAGCTGACCTCCCTCTCTGATGACTTCCGCTCAACCACATTGCCATACATTACCAATATGGACTTGAGCTACAACTGCTTCACCGAGGTGCCAACCCAGCCATTGAACAGTGCCGTGCTCCGTGCCTTCGCCATCAACCACCAGCGTGATGAGAACACCGACCAGCGTTGCCTGCGTACATGGCCTACAGGAATCACAACCTGTCCGAGCCTGATCCAGTTCCAGATTGGTTCAAACGATATCCGTAAGGTAGAAGAGACACTGACCTCTCACCTTTATATCCTGAACATCGCAGACAACCCTAACATCTCTATCGATGTAACCAGCGTCTGCCCATACATCAAGGCAGGTAAGTATATGCTGTTCTACGACAAGAATCAGGACATCCGCGGTTGCGATGCTTTGGATCTCGAAAATTAAACCCTATAAGAAAGTAGTAATATGAAATATATGAATAAACTGACATTAGGAATCGTTCTCGCTGCCGGGCTTTTCACAGCCTGCAGCGATAAGGATGATGTCGATATCCCAGGAGGTCTGGCGCTCGATAAGGAGGAGATAGCCATAGGTCCTCAGGGTGGAACAGAGCAGATTGCCATCGCTGCCTCACAGGACTGGGTGGCAAACACCTCTGAGCCTTGGCTGATGCTTTCGCCTGCCAACGGTGTGGGTTCTGTTGAGGGTACCATCAAGGTGGATTCTACTCTTTCCAATACACTCCGCAGCACAGAACTCAGTTTCCAGGGTGCCAACGGACAGAGCCGCAAGCTTACCATCACCCAGTTTGGTTATGGCAAGCAGATCTTCCTGAAGGATCCTGTGGTAGAAATCGAAAACTCCGATTCTTACGATAACCGTGCTTTCGAGAGTCTGATTTCTGCCAACGTAGAATGCAAGATTGGTAAGATTGAGTATTCTTTCGAGGGTGATCTGACCGATGCTGAGAAGGCTGAGAACGAGAGCGAGCGTGAAGGCTGGCTCCTGAACAGTAAGGATGAAGACAAGCTGGAGGGTACCAACCTGGGCATCGTGCTCGACAGAAAGTACCGTCCTCGCACCGTAAACTTCAAGTTCCGTTGGGCGATGAACGTGGTTCCTGCCGTTCGTGTGGCTAAGGTTCACCTCGTGCCTGTAAAGGCAGAAGACCAGCTGGTAGATGCTGATGGCAATCCTACAGAGGATGTGATCTTGACCGTTCGTCAGAAGGCAGCACCAAAGATTGAGGACAACCGTGCCGGTGACTCTCTCTCTGTCATCATGATCAACCAAAAACTGGGTAGCTTGGCTACCTTCGATTCCAGCGATAACATGCGCAACTGGAGCGGCGTAACGCTCTGGGAAGCTACAGATGGTTTCGTGAAGGATCATCCTGAGGCTGTGGGACGTGTTCGTTCTGTCAAGTTCAGCATGTTCAACCTCAAGAGTGGTGAAACCCTTCCTAAGGAAGTGGGCAACCTCAAGTATCTGGAGTCATTCTCTGTTGCAGCCAACGAGAACAACCAGATTCGCGAAGTAGAACTCGGTGAAGAAATCTGCTCGCTGAAGTATCTGAAGAATCTTACCGTTCAGGCTTACGGTCTGACTCAGTTGCCTGCTAGCTTTGTTAATCTGGGCAACAGTCTTGAAACGCTCAACCTGGTAAGTAACAACTTCAACAAGTTGTCAGATATTACCAATATCGTCAACGAGAAGAACTTCCCTAAGTTGCGCAATCTCGTCCTCTATGCACAGCGCCGTACGGATGTTGTCATCGACATTAAATCGCTGGGCGAAAAGAATGCATCAGGCGTCTATGTTTACAATAACTATCCTATCGGACTCTATGGTAAGGTAAATGCCGGATCCGCAGACCGCCAGGCGCTTCTCAAGCTCCTGACATGGGATAAGCTGAACACTCTGGAGTTGTCTTACTGCTTCCTGGAGGGTGAACTTCCTACCGATGAGGAGATGACTGAGGCGCTGGAGGCTGCCGGAAAGGCTACCCGCTACAGCAGGGCAGACTTCTCTACCAATAAGGCTGATTATCTCGATAAACTGGTAGGTGATACCTGCAAGTGGTTGCTCTCAAACTGGGATAATCCTGTAACCTGCAAGCACAAAGATGGTTCTGTAGTTTGTGAGGCTGTTTATCCTTTCCAGGTGCCACGTGTATTGCCAAACTGCCGTCAGTTGTCACTCAACCTGAACTTCTTTACAGGAAAGGTGCCAAACTGGATTCTTTTCCATCCGCACCTGGTAGAATGGAATGCACCAACGATGATTTTCAACCAGCAGCCTAAGGGTAAGAACAGCGATGGCGCTGCCGTAGGTTTCTCTAATATGACAGAAGACAGCTACAGCTACGACTACTATTACGGAACCAGCGACCCAGGAAGCAAGTGGGAGGTTCCAGGTGTAGCTTATCCGCTCTACTACCGTACATACGTGGCAGCAGGCGATATTAATGAAGCTGCGCTGATGGCTAAGTACAGGAGAAACAAGAAAAAGTAAGATAAACATAAAAACAATATAGAAGCAAACAATGAAGAAAAAGTTTTTCTATATAGCAATAGTCGCATTGGCATTGACGGGCTGTTCTGACAGCCTGTCAACCATCGGCTCTTCTGACGGCAATTCAGAAATCACCATCCCGGCAGATGCTGAGGCTGGTGAGCTGCTGATTAAGTTCAGTCCGGAGATGAGCGACATCCTCGACCAGGCACAACTGAGCAAGACCCGCGCCGGAAAGGCTACCCGTTCGGGTATTCCTTCTACCGACGAAGTGCTCGACATCCTGGGAAGCTACAGCTTCGAGCGTGTGTTCCCGGTAGATGCAAAAACTGAGGCAAAAACCCGCGAGGCGGGACTCCACCTCTGGTATACGGTGAAGTTTAATAAGGGAACCGACCTGAAGGCGGCTGCCGAGCGCCTGAAGCAGTTGGGCGAAATCTCAAAGGTTCAGACCAACGGTCGCATCAAGCGTGCTTACAATACCGACAGCAAGCGCATCTATCTCAGCGATAAGGCGCTTCAGCAGAAGTCTACCCGCTCAGCAGACAATGGTGAGCCTAACGACCCAGGCTTTGCAAGCCAGTGGCACTACCGCAACCTGGGTGAGGGCAACTATGACTTCGAGAATCTCAATAATAATCACGTAGGCGCTAAGGCTGGATGTGATGTGAATGCACTTGAGGCATGGAAGACCTGTAAGGGCGATCCTTCTATCATCGTGGCTATTCTCGATGAGGGTGTGATGTATACGCATCCTGATCTGGCTGCCAACATGTGGTGCAACCCGGGCGAAAGTGTTCAGGGTGCACAGACTGACGGCGACGGAAACGGTTATGAGGGCGACCTTCATGGCTACAACTTCGTAACAGAGAGTGGCGACATTACCTGGACTGATGCCAATGACACCGGTCATGGTACTCACGTAGCTGGTACCATTGCTGCCGTAAATAATAATGGTATTGGTGTTTGTGGTGTAGCTGGTGGTGACGGAACTCCTAACTCAGGTGTCAAGATTATGTCTTGCCAGGTATTCTCCGGTCAGAACAGCGTAACCTTGGCAGGCGAGGCGAGAGCCATCAAGTATGCTGCCGATAATGGTGCAGTCATCCTGCAGTGCAGCTGGGGTTACAACTCTTCAGAGTCTAGCATCATCAACGGTTATACTCCGGGTCCTGCTACTGAGAAGGAATGGGCTGAGACCTATCCGCTGGAGAAGGAAGCATTGGATTACTTCATCAACAATGCCGGTTCTCCTAATGGGGTCATCGACGGTGGTATTCCTGTCTTCGCAGCCGGTAACGAGTATGCTGGCAATCCTGCTTTCCCAGGTGCTTACTCTAAGTGCGTCAGCGTATCTTCTGTAGCTGCCGACTTTACTCCAGCCTGCTACACCGATTTCGGTTCGCTCGTAACCCTGAGCGCTCCTGGTGGCGACTTGGAATATTACAGCAAGATTGGCGAGCAGGAAGATGAATACTGGGCAGAGACAACTGAGCAGAAAGGTGCTGTGCTCTCTACGATGATTCAGAACGGCAAGCCTGCCTATGGCTATATGGAGGGAACCTCTATGGCTTGTCCTCACGTTTCGGGGGTGGCTGCCTTGGGCCTCGCTTATGCAGCCAAGACGAACCGTCACTATCGTGCTGCCGACTTCGTTGCCCTGATGAAGAAATCTGTAAAGGAACTGGACAGCCATTACGGAAATGGTGCAACCAAGACCTACTACATGAACCATACTACCGTAGGTGCTTCGCCTGAGATCGTACAGCTCTCTAAGTACATCGGCAAGATGGGTGCTGGTCTGATTGACGCTGCTCAGCTCTTGAATAACATCAAGAACAAGGAACTCAGCTCTGATATGAAGTTGCCTAACGTGTATGTGGGCATCGAGAAGACATATACTCTCAACCTCGCTCCTTATTTCGAAGGTCAGACAGATGGCTTCTCTTGCTCTGTAGCGAATGGCAGCGTAGCTTCAGCTTCGGTAGATGGCAAGACACTCACCGTGAAGGGAATCGCTGCCGGAAGCACATCGCTCACCGTAACAGCTGCCGACGGCACCAGCCAGACCGTAGTTGTGACCGTTAGAAAGAGTGCCGGCAACAATGGTTGGATGTAATTGGATGTAATATGAAGATATTTGCTTTCCTATCGTTTTTCTTCCTGGCTTTGCCTGTTACGGTGAATGCGCAGGAGGAGCTGCTGAAGTTTGAGCATCCGCTTATCGATGCAGGTACGATGACCGAGGACGATGCGCCTTGCACCTTCACCTTCACAGGTAAGAATGTGAGCAAGAAGATACTGCACATCACACAGGTGAGAACCACCTGTGGATGTACCAGTTCTTATGTCAGGGGCGATGTGATGAAGCCTGGCGATACCTGTCAGGTGCAAATCACCTTCACGCCTAACCGCTATCCGGGTACCATCAATACGGGTGCTTATCTCTATCTGAAAGAGGTAGAGGGACAGCCTGCCGTCAAGCTTGCCTTAACGGGAAAGGTGCTGCCGGGTGCTGATCAGTGGGCACGCTATCCGCACAAGATGGGCGTACTCAGACTGAAACAGGCGAAGGCAAGTATCACAGAGGTAAAGCCGGGCACAGAGCCTGAGGCACGTATCCTCTGCGGAAACAGCGGTGACAAGCCGCTCCGTATATCCAGCCTCCTTCTTCCTCCTTATGCCCGTCTTACGACAGAGCCTGAGGTGATAGAACCGGGTGATGAGGCTGACCTCGTCATCACCATCATAGCCGATAAGATTCCGGCTACGATGCCCGAATCCTTCACCTTCCCTGTTATTCTGGAGGGCTTGGATGCCCGTCCGTCTGACAGAACGATACAGGTCGTTGTAAAGTTAGAAAGGTAAAAGGGTAAAAAAGTAAAAAAGAAAAAAATACCAAGACAATGAAATATTTGAAAAAACTCTTCACCCTCCTGGTGATTGCTTTGTTTGCCTGTGGCTTTGCAGCCTGCAGCAGCGATGATGAAGAACCGGAGGAGCCTTCTCTGGAAGTTACACCTGCCAATCTTCATGGCACATGGGAGTTGGCTGAGTGGAACGGTGAACCTCTTGCTGAGGGCACATACTGCTACATCGTTTTCAACCGCAAGGACCAGACTTTCGAGATGTATCAGAAGTTTGACAGTATGTATGGTCGCCATATCACCGGTTCGTTCGCTATCAAGAACGATCCATACCAGGGCTACATCATCAGCGGAAGCTATGATAACGGTAAGGGCGACTGGTACCAGAGTTATCTCGTAACCCGCCTCCTGGCTTCCGGTTCCATGATATGGACCGCCAAGGATGATGTTACCGACATCAGCCGCTACAAGCGTTGCGATGAGGTACCTGCCGAGATACTCAAGGAATGTAAAGATCTCACTGAAGAATAAAAAAAAAGAGCGAATTATCTGCAAATTCTGCGGATTATTCGCTCTTTTTTTGTATCTTTGCCCTCAAACTTATCATCGGGTTCAAAGTTTAAGAATATGATATTAACGATTACAGGTTCAGACAGCACCGGAGGCTCTGGTGTGCAGGCGGACATCAGGACGATTGCCGAGTTGGGCGGTTATGCTGTTTCGGCAATAACCAGCATCACTGTGCAGAATACGCTCGGTATTCAGGAGTTCTTTGATATTCCTGCCGAGATTGTTTCTGGGCAGATAGAGGCTATCATGAACGATATGCAGCCTGATATAGTGAAGATTGGCATGATACGCAGGGTGGAAACGCTGAATGTGGTCATCGATGCGTTGACCAAGTACCGTCCTGCCCATATCATCTATGCCCCTGCCATCTGGTCGAGCCAGGGCGATGCGCTGATGACGGAAGATGTGGTGAGCCAGATCAAATACCGTCTGCTGCCGCTCTGTTCTGTCGTCGTGTCACGCAAGAAGGAGAGCGACATCATTCTTCAGAATTCCAAGCTGCTGAGCCTTGCCGAGAAGCAGGGACTCCGGATCTATCGCCTCGACAATGCCAATTCGCATGGTCTCATCAACCGTTTCTCTTCTGCCCTTGCCGTCTATCTGAATCAGGGCAAGAAGATGGAGGAGGCATTGGCGATGGCGCAGGATTTCATCAATGTAGAACTCGTGCGCCAGAGCAATCTGCAGGGCAGGAGTTCTGAACTTTACAACCAATTTATCTCGCAGGTTAATAACTTCTGCCGCACTTACAGCGATGTTCATTTCTATGCCGACCAGTTGAATGTGAGTGGCCGTTATCTGGCTCAGGTTACCCGCCGTATCTCCGGCAAGACGCCGAAGGCAATCATCGATGAATACATCGTGAAGGAGATAGAGCGCGAGCTTTCTACCACCACGCATACGGTTCAGGAGATAGCCAATACCTTCGGCTTCTCATCCCAGGCGCATCTCACCAAGTTCTTCAAGAAGATGCGAGGGGTAACGCCTTCTGCTTTCAGGCAACCAAAACCTGTTGATTAAAATGAGTCCGGCCAATTAAGGAAATAAAATACGGCCAACTGAGGAAATAAAATCCAGCCAACTGAGGAAATAAAATCCAGCCAACTGAGGAAATATCAAAAAAAAATAGTATCTTTGCACACGTAATCAAATATTTGAAAATATGGAATACAAATATAGAATCGCAGACCAAATGCTGGCAAAGAAACTGGCAAGCAAGGGGGCTATCTTGATAGAAGGTCCAAAATGGTGTGGGAAAACTACCACCGCCGAACAGCAGGCTAATAGTATCCTGTATATGGATAATCCTGCCTCATTGGAAACAAATCTACAGATGGCAGAGATTGATGCTTCTGTCTTGCTGGAGGGTGATACGCCAAGACTTATTGATGAATGGCAGTTGGCACCCAAACTTTGGGATGCCATCAGATTTGAGGTTGACCATCGGCATGATGTGGGACAGTTTGTCTTGACAGGCTCTGCTGTTCCTGCAGATGAAAAAGATATGCACCATTCTGGAACGGGACGGTTCAGTTGGCTAACGATGAGACCAATGAGTCTCTATGAATCAGGCGAATCAAACGGAAAGGTGAGTTTGGCACATTTATTTGAAACACCAGAAAAGATAGTTGCCATTAACAAACTGAAGATAGATGATCTGGCATATCTGATTTGCCGTGGCGGTTGGCCTTTTGCTTGTGGATTACAAGGCGAAGCAGCTTTGGAACAAGCATTCGACTATGTGGATGCTGTTATTAAGAAAGATATTTCGCGGGTGGATGGAGTAAATCGTAACGCAACGACTACAAGATTGCTATTGCGTTCATACGCCCGGAATCAAGGTTCGCAAGCAACCATCGGAACGATAGTGGCTGATATGATGACAAATGATGAAAATGAAATTAGCGTGAAGACAGCAGGTAGCTATCTGGAAGCCTTGCGCAATATTTTTGTCATAGAGGATTCCGAAGCCTGGAATCCTAACCTACGCTCCAAGACGGCTATCCGTACTGCAAATACCCGTTACTTTATAGACCCGTCTATCGGAACGGCAGTATTGGGACTGGGGCCTAAAGATCTTATCAACGACCTCAATACGATGGGGCTCTTTTTTGAAACCCTTTGTATTCGTGATTTGCGAGTCTTTGCAGATGCATTAGATGGAGAGGTGTATCATTATCGCGATAAAAATGGATTGGAATGTGATGCTGTTGTGCATCTGCGTAATGGTAAATATGGACTTGTTGAAGTAAAGTTAGGTGGCGACAAGCTCATTAACGAGGGTGCAGAAAACCTGCTAACTCTTGCAGGTAAAATAAATACAGAAAAAATGAATGATCCATCTTTCATGATGGTACTTACGGGAACAGGCGATTTCGCTTATCGAAGAAAAGATGGTGTTTATGTTGTTCCTATCGGGTGCTTGAAAGATTAAAATAAGGTTCATTTTACTTCTTGCCTGGTAACGGTACTAAGTTGCATCAGCGTAGTGTATGAACGAAGAAAAGTTAAAGTAATTAAGTTAAAATAGAAACACGGACAAATTGAATTTGTCCGGCTCTTTTGTCCGGTCGCTTGTAAAGGGTTAAATATTAGTAACTTATAAGCTACCGGACAATTTGTCCGGACAAATTCATTTTGTCCGTGTTATTTTTTTCTTTGCTTTTTAACTCTATGTTTTCCACCTCGGAACTCATAGACTTAGG
>ERZ1026884.779-NODE-779-length-19317-cov-3.381061_pt1 | contig 19317 bp, 30 predicted proteins | sample MGYA00380172_ERZ1026884 | MGnify/ENA primary metagenome ERZ1026884 (study PRJEB33269, sample SAMEA4719808) | human gut metagenome | biome: human-associated habitat; feature: organic feature; material: feces | place: Cameroon | collected 2013-10 ... | reverse complement strand
ACCTGCGCTCTTGTGATTCCGTCATTTCTTGGCGGGCTTGTGGTGGATCAGCTGAACGAGTATTTCCGGAATTCAGCAAAAATCATGGTTCAGTGTCCCGCCGGGGTGTTCGCAAATATGATCCTTGAGTCCATGCCTGTAAATATGACACCGGAAAACGTTTCCCGCCCGATTTACGAATTGCGGCTCCGGGAGGTCCTGATCGTAGTCCCGCAGCTTGTCGGGATTGAAGAGGCGAACGCGGCAAACCCATCCGACGCAGACACAAAGAAGCAATCGGTTTTGAGTGACTTTATCAAGAACAACGAAACAATCGGCAACGCTCTGAATGCCGTATCGGGGTGGATGAAATGAATAAAATCACGTTACAGAACATACCGAATCAGGAATTCGATATTACACTTGATGAGGTGGATTATACGATCCGCCTGCGGACCGTTCGGGATTTTACGCTTGCGGACATTGAAGCGAACGGAGAGTTGCTGAAATCGGGCGTCCGCTGTGTTCCGGGAATCCCGCTTCTTCCATACAAGTACCTGACGCGGGGCGGCAATTTCTTTTTCCTGTGCCTTGACGGGAATTATCCGTACTACACGCAATTTGAGGTAACGCAGGAACTGATTTATATTTCCGATTCGGAACTGGCGGAGGCGGGCAATGGCTGACGATTCCTTTCCATTTAAGGCGGCGGAACAGTTTCCCCGGAAACTTCCGGAGCGCAAAGCGTTTTTCCTTATCAAACAGGGAAACGAGTCAAGCGATAAGTATTTGAAACTGGACGGACTCAACGTCCGGTTTCATGTTCGAAACCTGATGGACAACCTGACACCGACGGCTGATTTTGCAATCTGCAACCTGAACCGGACGGAAGCGGAGTACATCACAAAACTTTTTTCGTACTACAGCAATAAAACAGAATCAAGGGAAATCCGGTTTTATGCGGGCTATGACTCTGATGTATTTGAACTGTTCGACGGGGATGTATTGAGGACTGTTTTTTCGCCGCCGCCGGATATTTGGATCAGCTTTCAGGCTTTGCACGATTACAATCTTCTGGTACAGCCAACGGAATGGATGCTGAAAGGCTCTTACCCTCTGAAATTCATTTTTGCAGAAGTCGCAAGGCGTCTGAAACTCGTACTGAAATATGACGCGACTTCCGGTAAAATGATCAAAGATTTTACCGCATCTGGGAGCGTGAAAACCCTTATGCAGCAACTTGCGCAGCTTGATTCGTCGGTTTTTGTGTGGCGAATCGGAAAAACGATCTACGTCGCCGACAAGAATCCGAAAGATTTTGAACAGAAAAAAGCAACATGGCGGATCAACGAAAAAACCGGGATGCTTGGAATCCCGCAGTTTGATCCTTACGGCGCGACGGTTACAACGGTACTGAATCCGTTCATTGTTCCGGGGCAATACGCCATACTGGAAAGCCGTTTTCAGCCATCCGGAAACGGGAAATATCAGATTCTATCGGTGGAACATCAGGGGGAATTGCGCGGGAATCAGTTTGAAACAAAAATACGGCTGTTCCGCGACAACACAAAAAAATAATTTTTTTCTGCTGTTTCGATACGACAAAACCGGGCTTGAATGCTTTCTTTACCAGCGACAAGGAAAGGAATCATCAATGACCGGGAATTTCAACCCTACAACAATAGACAATCTGCCGGGAATCTGGCGTGACCTTTTGCGCCACTACGGGCTTGATTTTGAGTGTGTTTTACCTGCGGTAGTGCTGAAATACGACCGGGCAACCAACATCGTCACGGTACAGGGAGCGGTGAACCGGATCACGACATCGGGGGAACCGGTAGTGCGAACAGAAATGGAAGTTCCCTGCTTTAATCCGACTGGCGGGATGATCGGGATCAATTTCCCGTTGAAACCGGGAGATACGGGGTGGGTGGTAGCGTCCGACCGGGATTCAACATTTTTCAAACAACAGCTTGGAGTCGCGGACCCGAACACGGATGCGCTGCACAAGTATTCGTTCGGCTTTTTTCTTCCGGATAAAATATCGGGCTTCCAGATTCAGCCGGAAGACGAGGGAGCATTGGTGATTCAGACGGTAGACGGCGCGACCCGGATTTCGATCAAAGACGAACGGGTAAAAATCACGCGGAATACGGTATCTCTGGAAACCAACGGATTTCAAGTCACCATCACGACGCCGAGCTCTTCCATGGCGTTGTCCGATGACGGGACCATTTCGCTGAAAGCGCCTGCAATTACGCTTGACGGCATGGCGAACGTGACCACGGGCGCAACCGGGGTGATTACCCTTGCTTCCGTGGCAACCGTATCAAACGGCATTGTAACGGCTATTTCATAAAGGGGAAACGGTATGAGCAATGAATACAATGTTGTGGTGCCATCCGGGAAAGAATATCCGTCGCAGGCGTTTGTCGACAACTTCCTGAATCAAATTGACGCTGTTCCGACCTGTTCGGACCTTGACAAACTGAAAGACATGGCTAAGGAAGAGGCAAAAGCCTATATCGCCGAAAAAATGGAAGAGATTCAAAATAAAATTGAGGGATATTTTGCCGATATTTCCGCGTCTCTGCAATCTAAAATGACGCCTCTTAAGCCGCTGATTTCGCCGCCGACTTCGCTTGACGATGTGCTCACTTATTTAAAAAACATGGCGGAATATTTCGCAAAGCCGTATAACCAAATGGTTGAAATGGGGAAATTCTATACCACGTTCGCGGCGGCAGCGGGACAGGCTGTAGCGAAAAAGGCTTCCGATTTAGGCTGCCTTACGGAAATCCCGACTATTGACGCGACCATCCCGAAAGGAGAATAACGGATATGGCGGAAGTTCTTACCATAGCGACCAATTCGGACAATGACATTTACATGGACAACTTCCATAATATCGCGTTTTCGGAAGATAAGAAGGCGCTAAGCAACGTTGTTCTGAATGCGGTGCGGACCAATCGCGGGGAGCTCCAGTATGATTTATCGGCGGGAATCCCGTATTTTGATACGCTGTTCTCCAATCCGCCGAACGTCCCGATGTGGGAAAGTTTTCTGAAACAGGTGACGCTTTCCATTCCGGGTATTGATTCGGTTGAATCGTTCTCATACAAAGTAACCGATCATGTTTTCCGCTATGCTATGACATTGACAACCAATCTTGGAGAGGTAACAGTAAATGGCTGACGAACTGACAGTGAATCCGTATTACCAGTATATTGACGGTGACAGTATCATCATACCGGACACGAGCCGCATTCTTGAAGACGTCCAGGCGGAATGGGTGACGGTTTTCGGCTCCGCTCTGTCTCTTGATCCATCGACACCGCAGGGGCGAATAATGGAGCTTTCCGTTTCCGCTCGTAAGGGGACTTTGGAGCTTTGCGCTCTGATCGCAAATCAGATTAATCCGTATTACGCGACGGGGCAGTTCCTTGACGGACAGGGCGCGCTGTTCGGGTTGAACAGAATCAAATCCACTCAGACCGTAACGCTTGCGAACGTCGGAGGAGTTCCGGGAACTCTAATTCCCGCAGGAAGTCAGGCGAAAACGGAAGCCGGAGACGTGTTTTATACGCCGAATGACGTAACGATCGCCGAAAGCGGATCACAGAGCGCCTATTTTTACAGCGTGGAATCCGGAGCGATACCCGCCGCAGTTGATACGTTAACGAAAATCGTCACTCCTGTTATCGGCTGGGAGACGATCAACAATCCGACTGCTCCAATCCTTGGAATACCTCAGGAAAGCGATATTGCATTCCGGAACCGGATTATGGCAAGCAGGTATTCGGGGATCGCTCTGTTTGACGCGATCCAAAGCAAATTAAACGCTCTTGACGACGTTATCGGATATGCGATTTATAACAACCCGACCGGGTCCTCGGTGGTATGGGACTCCAAAGTAACGGTTCCCGCGCATAGCATTTGTCTGTTCATTCAGGGCGGCGACGATAATGAGATCGCGAACGTCCTTTTTGAGACGGTAACGGCGGGATGCGGCTACACTGCGTATACCGGGCAAAGTACAACGGTTTCAATCAGTTATCAGGCAGGAGTTGCGACAATTCCCGCAGTCGTGACATTCAACCGACCCGCGAATGTCAACATCAAATGTCAGGTTACAGTAAAGCGGAACAAATACACGGGGTCCGACCTTGAAACAGACGTGAAAAACGCGGTGATTGCATGGGCAAACAATCAGGTTGAGGGAGTGGACGGACTGAAAATCGGAACTCCTGTATACAGCTATGAAATCGGCGCGGCGGTATCGCAGAGAATCCCGGAAATCATTGTTCAGGACGTGAAAATAGCACTGGAAAGCGGGACGCTCTCCAATGCGGCGATCCCGATTGACGTCACGCAGGCGGCGGTTCTTCCGAATGAAAATATCACGATTGTTATTGCGGAGGGATAAGGAATTATGCCCGTTGATATTGGAACCATCAATTTCACGATCGACAATTCCCGGTGTTGGCTGTGGCAGTACGATCAGGCGCCGAACCTGAATGCGCTTCTGCAAAGCTCCGATGATTTTGTCCGGAACAACGTATCGCAATTCTGGGCAGACTGGGAACAGAACGTGTTCAATATCCGCACGGCAAACACGTTCGGTCTGAATTTGTGGGGTAAAATTCTTGGAGTGGAGCGGATCACATACACCAACGACGACGGCGAAACAGTATCGTTCACGGATGACATGTACCGTCTTTTGCTTCTTGCGCGGGTAATGAAATTCAACTCCAACGGTTCGCTGAAATCAATCAACGATTATCTTCAATTCGTCTTCCCTGATAAGCCCGTTTTCTGCGTGACCAATAACGATATGTCAATCCGTATCATCCTTTATTATCATCCGAGCACGGAAGACTTGGCGGTGATTCAGTCGGACGGTTTTATCCCGGTTCCCGCAGGGGTTCTCGTCAATTATTACGTTGTGCCGCCGGAAGACGTGTTCGGATTTGAGGGAAGCGGGCTAACCGGATTCGATCAAGGCGCTTTTGTGTTATTCAATTAAACAAGGGGATTTAGAACATGGCTACAACTTTACCGCAACTCCAACCTCTGGCAATGCCGTTTGCGAATAACGGCGACAAGAACACAATTCCCGCATCTGCAACCAGTACGGGTAATGCGTCTTTGGCGGAGGGCTTTCCGCCGATTACGCAAACCCCGATTGAAGAGGGCGGAATTCCGCCGTCACGAAAAGACTTCAACGGCATTCTGAACCTTGCGACCAGATTGCAATACTTCTTGCAGCAGGGCGGCTATTTCACGTTCGATACGACGGTTGCCACTCTGCTTGGCGGCTATCCCGAAAATGCGGTACTCTACTATCTGAAATCCGACGGATCAGTTCATCTTCTGAAATCGGCGAAAACCAATAATACAGACAATTTCATCACAACTCCGTCTGTAATTGGAACGAGCTGGATTGATGTTACGCCGGGCGCGGGAAACGTGGTTTATTACAGCCCGGATGGTGACACCGGAAACAGCCTTTTGCAAAACGAAGACGGAACAACGATTGTTGTTTCCGGGAAAAGCCTTCCGAATGACATTGACATAACCGGGTTTATTAATGCTCCGATTGCGCGCCTTGACAATTTGAGAATCTTGCAGAAAACCATTGACACCGAATTTGATATTATATTCGAGGACGTGAACACCAAACATACGGCAACGGTCCGGGCTTTGCGGCAGACAAACGGAAACAGCGTGCTTGAGTTGATCGTCCGAAACACGGACGGGGTATCGGTCGGAAGTCTTGCCTTGCAGAACAACGGCGGAAATTTCCGTTCCTTTTTGTCCAAATGCAGCGGTGGAGCCTCGGAAATTGCGCGGTGCGACTGGGTTACAAATCAGATTCAGGCGTCGGAAGTTTGGATTAAGACGGGACAGGTTCCATGCTATCCAAAATTCAGCGCGGCGGTTGATTTGACTTCTTCGTATAATTCCGGATGGACGTCGGACGTCAACGGCTGGCTTTTCGTTTCGCAGGGCAGCGCCAATCAGGCGCTTTTTATCAATGGGCACATGGTATCGCGGTATTACGACACGAACAATAAACCGGAATACTTCGGTCCGATCCGACCGGGCGATCTGGTACAATCGGCGACCATTGGTTCTAACAATGCTCCGGGTACAGTCGCTTCAACAGTAAGCGTGATGATTTATTATCCGAACATAACAGAAGTGGAAAGCTAAGAGGAGGGAGTTATGAGAGCATACGCGAAAGTAATTGACGAGGAAACGAAAGCGTGCATTGTCGGTACGGGCAGCGATACGGTATTTTATGAGTCTCAGGGAATGACGGAGCAGGACGTGGAACAGGCGAGCAATGGCAGGTGGTATCTTGAGGGATATGTCCCGGAAATTCTGCCTGATCCGGTTGAGGTGGCGATTGATACCATGCGGGCGCTTCAACAGAAAGCGGCGGTAATGAGCATCCCGCTTGACGATGACGAAACGGCACTTGCGGTTGCTCCTCTGTGTCCGGTATGGACGCCGGGAGCGGTATATCAGGCGGGGGAAGTTGTGAATCATGAGGAACAGGCGTACCGGGTGATACAGAATGTAACGGCGCTTGAGAATCAGCCGCCGGGCGCTACGGGGATGCTTGCGATTTACCGCCCGCTTGATGACCAGGGACACACCGGGCGCGTGGATGACCCGATCCCGTATGTTCACGGAATGGACGTTTCGACTGGATTCTTCTACAGCTTTAATGGCAAGACATACCTTGCGACGGCGGATATGAAGCCGTGTGTATGGGATCCCGGAACGCCGGGTGTTTGGCAATGGGAAGAGGTGGAATGATGGAAGAGAATAGAAGCAGTTCCAATATTCCGCCGGAGCGGTATGTCGGTATTTACAGCCGGACACATGCGGGACCTGCGGCTGTTTCATCGCCGGACGGCGGGGACGGGGGCGGAGGAGACGGCGGAAGCTCACTGGAAGGCGGGTTGTATGTTTCGTATGTCCCTGATCCGTCCGGAACGGTGTATTTTGTCCGTCCGATCGTCAAGAACAGCGCGGGCGTTCTCACGCTCGGAACGGAGTTGGAGCAGACGGTTGAGGCAGGCACACCAATTCCGGAAATGGGCTGTCTGCTGAATGCGGACGGGGATGTTATCCTTGACAAGATCAATCTTCAAATTGTGTTCGGGCTTCCGGATGCGGCGTTATTCCAGTACAATACCCTGAACGGGGTAGACTGGAAAGGCTATCAGGCGGCTTGCACGAATGGGCGTTGGTCCGGGAGCGAAAACGAAACCGGGATTTCCCCGTCTTTCAACGAAAGCATCGGCAAGCAGTATGCACAGCAGGGGCATCAAGTTTTCGGCGCGTGGACAACGCCGGGAGAAAGCTATTATACCTGCGCTACGGTGGACCCGGAGACGCACACTTGGACCGGGTATAAATGGGACTGGGACGGAGACACGGGAATTTGGAGACGTGCCGAAACTGCAACGGTCGGTCTGACTTACGGCATCGGTTACAATCCGGAGCCCGATCAGCATTATAATGCGAATGCGACCGTTCATATTACCTCGTTGTGGAATTTTGCGCCGGGCATTGAGGGACAGATCCCGTCCGGTTACGTCATGTACATTCCATTCAAAGAGAATGCAGAGCCGACAACCGGGCAGAATATCCTTGATTCTGAGGGGACCATCACATACGAGAAGATTCTCGGTTGGCCGTGCGCGCATTTCAAGGACGGCGCAACGATCCGCTACGACCTTGCCGGGTTGACCGGGTATAAAATCTATACCGTGTCTTTCTGGTATTATATTGACGAGAATCCCGCACAGATTCAGGCGAATGACAAGTTCCGCTGCCTGTTCGATACCTACAACAATAAAAATTTCTGGTCACGCTCAAGTGTTATCATTGACGGAAACAACGATCAGGGCGCGCGCCAAATGTTCTGGAAAGGCTCCGGAGTACTGGAACCCGGATTCTTCGTCCGCGGTTGGAACCACATTATCATCAATGCGTATAATGCGGGCGTTACCGCAAACGGAAGCAACGAGAGCGGTGACTTCTGGCTGAACGGGATCAAATACAGAACGGATGACAGCGGCGGCGGATGGTGTCTGCCTGCGGAAACTTCGTGGATTCGCGTGGCAGGACACAAAGAGAGTGAAATGGGGAATTATTGTGCAGACGAAACCAAACCGGATTCCAAATACGCACCGACCGACGCGTATTTCGGACCGTTTGTGATGTATGATCGCACGCTCACCGATGAAGAGTGCCTGCAACTTTGGCAGAGCCGGGCACCGAATGTACCGAACGATCCTATTTTCTGGCTTCCGGGCAATAACCGCGTTCCATGGGTTGGAACATTCAGTTCCGATTCTTGGACCTGGTTCGGAATTGCGGAAGGCATGTATTACGGAAACTCAAGCCGTTATAACGTAAAGGCGTGGACAATCGACGGGCTGACGTCACTGACAAAATGGACGTGTCACGCTAGAATTTACCCGCTTTCGCGGACCTATAATCAGTCGTTTGCCATCATGATCGGCGGCAAAGATGTTTATTTAGGCGGTCCAAACCGGGTCGGCTTCGGGTATGCCCCCGCAGACAGAGAGGTCCAGTGGGGCGGCGCGGGAATTTTCATGGATGGGACGCAGCGGCTTGACACATCGAAATTCACCACCGATTTGACGCAGGGACATTATTGCACCCTGACTTATGACGGGACGCTTGTCCGCAGTTATTTGGACGGCGTGCAGATTGACGAGTTGGAACTTCCGGGCTTCATGTTCGGAGAGAATGGGCTTTATACTGTTCCGGGGACAACAGAAAACGCGCTTTACGCAGATGTTCGGGTATTCCCGGAAGTTCTGACATCGGAGCAGATTGTGGAGCTTACAAAAATCTTTAATCCTGCACTGGCGTAAATGAAGAAGAATATCAAAATAGAGCTGATCGAGGAGACGGAGCGGGGCGACCTGTTCCGTCTTCTGGAACCGCTGAAAATTGAGTGGCGCGAGAAGAGTTTCACGGTTCCCGCCGGATTTGAATCGGACGGGTGCAGTGTTCCGCGCTTCCTGTGGTGTTCGGTTTCGCCGAAAATCGACAACCGGACGCTGCGCGGCGCTATAGGGCATGACTGGATTTATCGGACTCACCCGGAAGAGTGGACGAAAGCGGAAGCCGACGAGATGTTTTATGACATCATCCGGGAGGACGGGCTTTCATGGTGGAAGTCGCAAAAAGCGTACTGGGGAGTCCGTCTGTTCGGCGGCGATTCATGGCATTATGGAGGGTGTGTAAAATGACGGCAAAACTGACCGTAACCGAACGGTTGGCAAAAGTTGAGAACCAACTGGACGAAAACAATAAAACCACATGGCGGGTATTTGAAGCAATCTACGGAAACGGGAAGCCGGGACTGTTGACAGAATTCCGAATGTTGAGGCAGAGCGTGGAAGAGCACCACAAAACCGCCGCAACCGCGCAGAATCAAAAGCGCTCCGACTGGAAGTGGATCATCACGACAGCGGTCGCGGCAAGCGCGGTGATCGTGGCGATATTCAAATAAAACATAACGAAAGGAACAAAAGACATGGACAGAGCGGAAATTTTCGGGATTTGGGACAAAATCCGGACAGGAATCGTAATCGGAGCGATTGCAGGGATGGTCGCATTTGCGGCTGGGTGTAGCCACAACGTTGGTGGCTTCACCATCGGGACACGGACACAGGCGGGGATTGATCCGCAGAGCATGACGGCGAACATCTCGCACACGGACGGACTGAACGTGATCGATGTCTGCCGGGAGAATTCGGAGTGGGAAATCGAGATCAATGACGAAACCGGAGTCTCCGTAGACAAGAAAACCGGCAACATCAAGGGCATAAAGAAGATTCGCCGGAAAGTCGGTCCGCAGGTCACGGGCTACCTTGTGGAGCTCGTCAAGGAATCCCCGGAGTTCGCCAAATGGTTTGTCGAATATATGGACGGAAAGCAGGCTGCCGGGAAAACAGAGTGATTTTCTGCTTCTGCGTGTTTTTTGTGTAAAGCAAAACGCGTTTTACCATACACAAACAAGGGGGTGTTACCGTGCGATACGGATTGCCTTACATGGGCTCCAAAAAACAAATAGCCCGTCAAATCGTTGACTTTCTTCCGCCCGCAAAGCATTTCTATGATTTATTCTGCGGCGGCTGTGCCGTGAGTCATGCGGCGATTCTGTCCGGAAAATACGAAACAGTCACCATCAACGACATTTCAGGTGATATGCCGAAATTCTTTCTTGACGCAATGGCGGGGAAGTACCGTGATGAAACGCGCTGGATCAGCCGGGAGGAATTCCAACGGCTGAAAGATTCGGATGCGTATATCCGCTGTGTTTGGAGCTTTGGAAGCAACGGTAAAACCTATCTATACAGCGAAGAGATAGAGCCGTGGAAAAAGGCGTTGCACTATGCGCGTGTTTTCCGTGATACTTCTCTGTTAAAAGAGTTCGGAATCGCTTCTGACGGAAGCCCGGAGGATATAAAGATAAATCATAAACAGTATAAAGTGCAATACGTTTCGTGGTATGTTAAAAACGTTCTGAAATCTGATTTGGACGTTCCGTCGCTTGTAAAAGAGTTGGAACAGAGGGAAAGGGAGACAGAAGAGGTATTACGCGAGTATCTGCGGGGAGCTCTGCGATCTTCCGGTCTTACTCAAGCAGATGTAGACCGGAGGCTTGGAACTAATGGCATGGCGAACCATTACTTTTCCCGTTCTCAATGGGAGTTCCCTACCCGAGAGAACTATAACAAAATGCGGGAATTTATGCCGCTGAATCGTGACTATGAAGAAGTTTACGGATTGTCGTGGGTTGTGCAAAAAATGCAACGCCTGGGAAGCCTGGGAAGCCTGGGAAGCCTGGGAAGCCTAGACAACTTAGATAGACTCCATAGAGCGCAAATCCTGCAACACACTGATATGAATGTCAAGATGTTTTTCGGAGATTATCAGAACGTTGAAATTCTTCCTGATTCTGTTGTTTACTGTGATCCGCCATATTATGGAACGGCAGAATACAAGGACGGCGGATTCGATCATCGGCGGTTTTGGGACTGGATAAGGACACGGGATTTCCCTGTTTACGTTTCGGAATATGCCGCCCCGGAAGATTTTATTTCAGTATGGTCCAAAGAGAAAACATGTTCTTACAGTTCAACGAACAACAGCAAAAAGACGGTTGAACATATATTTCTTTACAAGCGTTTTGCGGAATCCCTGAAAGTCGAATCCCCTGTACAGCTTGAATTGGAGCTTGCAATCTGAAAAGTGGTTGTTCCCATTTTGGAAAGGGTTGAAAATTCCAGTTAATGGGGTATTGTATCTCTCATCCGAGCATTGGATGCAGTTCGTGCCCTGTTGATCCGGGCGCGTGCGGATTCCAGTGCCATTTTTACCACCCCTGCTACTTTGGTTCAGGGTACGGGTGCCGGAAGGCACCCTGTTTTTTGAGGATTCATTACAATGAAAAAAAGCATTTTTCTGCTGCTGATCGCTTTCGGTGTAATTGCGCATTTGCATTCGGCTGAAATTGCCGGGCGAGTCGTCGGAATTACTGATGGCGATACAGTAACCGTCATTGAACAGGATCAGGGGAAAATTAACCGCTTCACGGTACGGCTGTACGGCATCGACGCGCCGGAAAAACAGCAGGAGTTCGGGACAAAAGCGCGGGAATATCTTTCCAAACTCATTTTTGACAAATACGTCCGGGTTCACTTCCGGGAAATCGACCGTTACGGGCGGATTGTCGGGCGAATTTACGACGGGGAAAAAGAAATCAATGTTCAGATGATTGCCGCAGGCATGGCGTGGCACTACAGGCAGTATTCCGCCGATAAGGAGTATTCCGATGCGGAAACAAAAGCGAGGGAACTGAAAGCCGGGCTGTGGAGTTCCCCGGTTCCAGTTCCCCCGTGGCAATGGCGAAAAATCAAAAAGAATCCGCTTATTTCCCGTTGATGATGAAATTATAAGACGTTTTTGTTTTATACCGTATGACTTTCGGCGTTCCACGTTTGAGTGCAAGGAGCAGTGTCTTCATAGCGGTTATGCTCCATTTGTTCCCGAACTTATCCACAACAAACAAATCATCCCTGATAACGGAATTTTTTTTGATTTTTCCCATACAGACCCCTTGCTTTCCTTTGTTTTTGTGATATATTGCGGCAAAGGGGAGTTTTTTTGGTTTCTCCTTGGTTTTTTCTTTTCCGCCCGCCGTTCACGGGCGGTTTCTTTTTTATTCGACCCTGTATTTCTCTTTTTCCTGTTCCGGAAGCTCAAACCATTTCTGAAACGCTTTCCAGAACTTTTTACCCTTGCGGGCGCTGATGCTTCCGTCTTTGTTGAGTTTTTCCGCACCAACCATCGGAGGCACTTCTGCTATGGCAGTCAATAAGCAGCTCAGCATGATTCGCCTCGTTTCTTCAAAATTTCTCGTAGAATATTCAGTTTATCGCTATCGTTCAATTCGTTCGGATTGATGTCGATCCAACCATATGATCCGGAATGTTTTTGCATGTATTTTCGCCACCCGGAAATTTCCTTTTTGATTTGCTTCGTGTTTTTTGATTCCCATATTTTTTGGTACATGGCTTCGTTCGCATCCCTTATTTTTGAGTCAATTTTCATTTTCTTCTTCCTTAAACTTGAACTTGGAATAATCCGAGCTGCCCGCGCATGGGGAGCGGGATAAGAAGATGTCCGCTCCGAACTGTCCAGTGATATTTGGCTTCCGGCTGCGCCCATACGGATGGGCTTCTTCCGCAGTCGATCAGGTCAACTTTGCCGACGATCGCGCCGAACTCATCTTTATGTGCGGTGATTACGGATTCTCGTTCCGATTCACCAAAACGGATGCCGAAGTGTTTCAAGGCTTTCAGTCCTGCGAGTTGTGTAGTGGTTGCTTGGCTCAACCACCACAGCGCGTCCCAATCAAAGGATTTACCGGCGTGAATGAAAAGCTCACCCCGGTAATTGGTCCGCCAATTGCGATTCTCCACATCTTTCAGTCCCGCGCAGAGCAGCCACGCCCACGGCTGGCGAACAGATAACACGGTTATAGTTCTCATTTCCCCGTACTCCCATAGCCTCCGGTTCCGCGCTCCGTTTCGGAAAGCTCTTCAACCTCGACATATTCCACATCCGGAATCGGAACAACGACAAGCTGACAAATCCGATCCCCTACCTTGTACGTCGGTTTTGTCCCCGCAAAAACGGCTTGTATCTCTGCCCTGTAATCGCTATCTATTACCCCTACGCCATTTGTCAGAAGCATGCCGGTTCGGAAAATGCTGGAACGTGGAAATATCAAACCGACATATCCGGTTGGTATTTCAACGGCAATACCGGTAAAATACCGATACAAAAAATCCTCTCCGCAATCTTTACGGATGTATGTTGCAGTCAGATCAAAACCAGCGCTTCCCGGTGTTCCACGCTTGGGAGTTACAGCCTCCGGTCTAAGTTTCTTGAATTTAATCTGCATTTTTTCCTCCTGTTTGTTATTGGTTTTCGCTTTCTTCTTCTACCGAGCTGTTTATCCAGTGAAGCATTGCTTTACAACAGATCTCGTATTTGTTCGCCTTACAAAAATCGTGTATGGGACAGATAACGCAATCTGTTATATCACTTAAAAAGCCCGCCAACTCCTCGTTGCTCATTTCCCTGATCCGGTCGGCGTTCGTTTTCAGTTCCGGTTCCGGAACTTCAACGAAAATAACGTCCCGTCCGTCTGAACGCCCCTCCGGACCGCAAGGAGCCATAGGACAAAAAACATCGTCAAAAAACGCACATGCATTACAACCGGTTTCATTGACCGCAGCAACATACTCCTTCCCGTTCCGCACGAACTTGTTCTCGTTCATTATTTACTCCTTGTTTTCTGCTTCGACAAAAATAATTTCTCTATGATCATCCCGAAGTATGTCTCTACATTCCGGAGCGGAAAAACATGCATTTTCATCCTGCTCAAAAGCACACATATCACAGGAATACCCATATTCGGTTCTATTTTCTTCAGGCACTGTTTTTGCAACATACCTCTTTCCGTTCAGTTCAAATTCATTTTCGTTCATATACCCCCCTCAATCCCACCAGATGCGGATTGTTCCGTCCGCCTCAATGGATACTTCATCTGCTATAAGAAACACGCGCGGCTGTGTACTGCGGGGAAACTCCCCGCGAATGCGGAAATAGAGCTCGTCGATATGGTCGAGGTCATCCGTCTTGAATCGGTATTCAGCGACACCGATGTTTTCCCATCCAATGATGTTTGCAACATCAATAACATACCGAAAATTGACATTGCTGTTTCCCTCAAAAACGAATTTCGGAGAAAACTCTTCCCCAATATTCTTCGCACACCGCGCAAAATACGCTTCACAATCCGTGCGATCCTTAAACCAATGGATTTTGTTGTCAATCATACCTTACCCCTTGCTTTCTTCAAAACCTGTTCAATTAAGACCATATCCTCAAACAGTTTGCACTCATCTATCGTGTCTCCTTGATTCGCCCGTTCAAGCAAATCAAGGTAATGCGATAAAACGTTACGCATAGCCGGAGCGGCGGCGATCAGCACGGCGTTGGCATGTGCTTGGTCTTCCTCATATGCAAAAACATCCGCAATTCGACCGCCCTTCTCGGAGACAACTCTCGCCTGACTTTGATATATGCTTTTCCCGACCTTCCACGGTCCGGGCGTAAATTTTAGCTCACTCATTTTCATTCCCTTTCAATGCTTTTTCTGCATACCGATTGATCGCCATAAATGGCGCACATGACGGCGAGGGAACCCTTTTCAAATGTTCTACGTTCGCGAATACAGCAATCTCTTGCAGAGCTTTCCGCAGACGCTTGTTTTCGGCTTTCAGCTCTGCGACCCGTTCCATTGCGCTCTCTTCTTCTTTCATCTCTTCACCTTTACCATTCACTTTCTTTATTCCCTGTTCAATTCCGTTTTTAGCGTCATTGCGCGCAAATTAAGCGCTTGTGCATATCGACAATAGGGTCCGGGCTTTCAAGCGCGCAGAGCGCCGTTTCTGACGATTTCCGTGCCATGCGAGGAACGGCGAGCGTGGGACATCAGCAAACCGTCGCTGATCGTCTCTGCTAAAACATCATCCGGATAAAGAACGTGGTTGTAGAACCATGCGTACCGGTCGGTCTTCTCCCACGAGATCAATTCCGCGGTGAAGCGCTGAATGACTTCCGCCTGAATTCCCGGACGGTCCAAATGAAGCGCCGCAAAGCGCTCCGGGTGATACTTTTCCGCTGTGCGGAAGACTTGCGACCAACTGAAACCGCTGTCAAGACACGAATGATCGCGGCAGAGCTGCTTTTTCTTCAATGCCGCTCCGATGTAGCCGCATTTTGTGGAGCAATAAACCTTGTCACGGCAGGCAAGAGACTCGAATTTTGTATGGCAAACCGGGCATTCTTTGGTAATTCGCGGACTCATCCGCGACTCGGAAAACGACCTGTTACGGCACGCCCCGGAGCAGTAAACTTTTGCGCGGTAACGCCATTCAGAGAGCCCCTCAACGGGTATCGGCTTCCCGCAATACTTGCAATATCTTCTTTCCATCTTCATCACCTGTTAATTCTTGTAACTCGTTCAGTTCAAATCAATTCAAGCGGTCCTGTTCTTTCTGCGGTCCGCCCCGACAACCGGGATGAATTCGCACATCTGACACAGGCGGCTGTAACACCGTTCGCCGTATCTTTTCCGGAGCTGTTCCGGGGAAAGATTCGTTGTGAAGTGCGTTTTCCAACCGTTCTCAACGAAAACTTTGTAGCGGTCCAAAATGGCGCTCGTACCGGGGAACATCACCCGCCCGAACACCATCACCGTTTCCGCTTCCGCGCCCAGATCGTCCAGGATCAGATCGTTCCAATGCCTCGGAACATCCGACCAACGCGGACGGTTCAGCCGCAAAACGTCGCGGGTGAAAATCTCGTTCCCCGCACAGCTTTCCAGCGCCGCCGCGTCCTCCATCGGGATGCCGAACATATCGGCAAGAGCCCGCAGCATGAACGTTTTCCCGGTTCCGGGGGTGCCCATCAGCAGAAGTCCCTTGCCGCCCGCAAATTCGCCGAAATGAATCCTTGCAAAGATTTCCGCAAGGTTCAATCCCGGCTGTTTCACGTCGCGGGCAAAAAGGTCCTCGGCAACCATCGGAGCTATGGACCGCCATTTCTCCGATTCAGTACGGCTTCTTGAGAAACTCGTCTGCATTGAGGGTAACATCTCTGCAATCTGCATTTCCCTTGCCTCCGTTTCTGCCGTTCCTGGATTCGTTGCGCCATCTCACGAGCAGGGCGGGCCAACTGCGGATTTTCTGCCCGAAACGAGTCCACCCTGACGACTCGTATGACGCAATGAAGTTCTCCGCTTCCGACTCGGAAATGTTGTAGCCGATTGACTCCGCACGCTGTTTCACGAGGTTGATACCCTCTGAATCCAGTTTGGGATACGGCACGACTTCAACAGAGGAGCCCGATGCGGTTTTTTCTTGGGTTGGGGGCTCTTCCTCGCGTACGGGCGCGATAAAACCCTCCTTATCGTTATCGTTATCGTTATCGAGCGCATTTGCATGCAAGCCAGTAACAACTTGTACGCAAGTGCTAACAAACGCCGGAGGATCGGGGTATTTAGACTTCGACGACCGACAATTTGAACGATTCAGAGAAAAACGCAACATCTGAAGATATGTTTTCCCGTCTACCGTATAGATTTGAAGCAGCCGGGCGTTCTCACACTCCGACAGCCAACGGTTAATCTCCTTGGTGCGTATTCCTCCCTTGAGCGGATAACAATTTGCCCGCAAGATTCTTGCGTCTGCGCTGAACCGCCCGAAATCGTCAACGACGAGAAACAGGCGGAAGTAAAAGCGCTCCGCATTTGCGTCAAGCATGTTGACGCGTTCAGAGGTTAAATATCCCTCACGGATATACCTGTTTGGCATTTCTTTTTCTCCTTCCTTGGTTTTTTTGTCTTGATTTTTGGAAAAGGAAAGTTTTTGTTCCGGGGTTCTATATTTGCCGGAGCAGAACGAAGGGTTATCCGACTTCTCGCAAGGCGATAATGCGGGAGTGTCCATGGTTCTGAACGGGTAAAAATTTACCTAATGGAGCCCTAGAGTACTGATTGTTTCTCTGCCTGACCAAAGGGCATTCCAGTTCGTGTTTCGCGACTAACTGAATTGGGGAATGTCCGTTGTCTCCCGATACTCCAATATAACACACTGTAGATTCCTCTTGCTTCCAAATTTCAAAGAACGGAAAAGTTCAACTTAAAATAAACTTTTTACTGGTGAAAAATTTCATCAGTCTGCTGATTTTTTTGTCCTCCTCTTCGATAAGGCGTTCTAAAGTTTTCCGCCGCTCCTCGTCTTGCTTGAGAAAGTGGCAGTCTAAAATCTGTCTCATCCGTTCGTCATTGATTCCGGGGAATCTCGCGGTAACGGAAACCCGCTTTTTTGGTATCAAATCGCGCTTGTGCGTTTTGTTCGTAAAACGTACCAAACCGGAGAAATCCCCGTTGCGGTACCGTTCCACAGCGCGACCGAGCACGGAAGATACAGGCGTTTTCAGCGCCCGCAACTTCGTAACCTGCTCTTCATGGAGATAATAAGAAGGCATTTTCTATCACGCCTCCACGAGAATTTTTCTGTTCGGCTTCTGCTGAATCAGGGAAGCAAGCTCCGTGCAGAACTGAACTTTTGCCTCCTTTTCCGTCTTGAATTCGCCGAGCTGCTTCTTTTTGGATGCAAAACCTTTTTCAAATTTTGCGACTGAAAGAGAGCAGAACCCGAGGAACTCCTCAGCGGTGAAAACCTTGTCCACGCACTTGAATGCCTCAGTGATTTCCGGGATTTCCCGCCCGCCCGAAACTTCTTTCAGCCGGAACGGTCCGCAGGAACCCTCCGCTTCGCAGATCGCCTTGATCCGGCTGTCGATCCGTTCGGACAACTTGGCGACAAGGTCGCACTTCCGTTTCAGGTCGACTATTTGCGCGTTCGTGAGATTCTGCAACGACGGCAGCGGCACAAGGCTTTCCGCTTTTGTCGATGTTTTTTCGACAGTTGCGGCGAGCGCCGGGCAGGTCCCGTGATACGCGGCTTTGCAGTAGCGGCACTGCGTTTCGCCGGGGATCGCCGGGGCTTGCGGATTCTTGCACCGCATCATCACGCCCATGATGTACTCCGCGATCCCCTGCGGATTCGTGAACGTGTGGCTTGAGAATTGATTGATTACCGGATTGTAAAAGTGAACATCAGCCGTTGTTTGATCGAACGTCTTCATCGCAGCGCGTAAGCCGCGCCCTGCGAATTGTCCGCCGCATCAGTGACCGCGCGGTGTCCGAACTTGAAGTCGATAATGACAACTTTCGATTTTGTCACTATCACCACGTCCGCCGTTCCCCGGTAATATTCAATACCGCAGTACTTGTATGACAGCGGCTTTTCGGCGTAAATCGCGATTATTGGCTCTTCGATAGCCTGAACGATTCCTTTGGCTTTCTCAAACGCTTTGAGTACGTCCTCGTCCGTTTCGGCGGGGCTTTCTTCTCCGGCGGCATATGCTCCGATCAGCGCGGCAACTTTTGCGTGCTTTTCCGTTCCCGCTTGGGAATGTTCGGTGTCGAATGACGGCAACCCCTCTTCCAGTCTTGCGGATGCCGGGCAGAGCTCCCGGCGTTCCAGTGAAGACGGTGAGAACAGATGATGTGTTGTTTTCCCCGCGTTCATCGTTTATTCTCCTTTCGTCAAAACCGCTTCCGCGATCGCGTCGACGTTCGGGGCAACCATTGAGAAGCTGAAAAAGTCGCCCGACGATTCAACGTATTCCTTGATCCGGTCGGCTGTGACCGGGATGCCTTTCTCATCAAGGAGCTTTTGGAGCTGTTCAAGGTCGGAAAGGTGCGGCGCCGGAGCCGGGGGAACTTCCGAGGAATTCCCGGCAGTTGCGGACTCTTCTTCAATCGGCTGAACCGTGATTGCTTCGGCGTTCGATTCAAACTTGGATTTCCGCGACTCCGTGACAACCGGGGAAACGTCGATGACTTCATCGTCCGTCTGGATTCCCATTGTCAGCTCCGGAGCGAACAGGCGGGCGAACAGCGTGGCGCAACGATAGCGCAACATCAGTTCCGGCATGGTCTTCCATTTGCTGCCGGACTTCTGGAACCATCCTTCCGCTTTTGCCATTCCGATCGTCACCTCCGGGGATTCCAGTACTTCCCCCTCCGTGTCTTTTGCCCATGCAACGCAACCGTATGAATCGGTTCCC
>ERZ1026884.761-NODE-761-length-19575-cov-7.531660_pt1 | contig 19575 bp, 11 predicted proteins | sample MGYA00380172_ERZ1026884 | MGnify/ENA primary metagenome ERZ1026884 (study PRJEB33269, sample SAMEA4719808) | human gut metagenome | biome: human-associated habitat; feature: organic feature; material: feces | place: Cameroon | collected 2013-10 ... | reverse complement strand
AGGGCTCGTTAGGGACTTGCACCCATTAGACAACACACATGCTAGTCAAACAAAACGACGAAATGCATTATCTGCATTTCGTCGCTTCCTTTTTTATAAGTCTATCAGATTCCGGAAGAATCTAAAACATTAAAAATCACCAGGTCCATATAAGCCAAAGTTCGGATCTTTATCTGGCTGCCATGTACGAACCTTAATCAGCGGTTGAGTAGGATTATTGATATCAACTATCAGGAACAGATAACCTTTATCACCATAATTTGTTGAGTAGTAATCCTGGGCAATCTGGATAGCATACATTTCTCCACCCTTAGCTAACTTCACCACATCATTGTTGGCAAAGCGAATGTTTACAAACTCATTGCTGGCAAAACACATCGCAAGATTCCTGATGTATTCATCTTTCGTCTGGCGATTATACTTGATAATCTTATTGTTATCTACCCTTGCTACTCCTTCCTTATTCTTCAGCAGAGAATTCTTCTTAGAGATAATACCAGTGATGATGACTGCATCATCATCAAAAACGGTTCTGATATAATCAATTCTCTTCAAGGCATAAGCTGTCTTATAGTTCTCCAGGAAGTTCATGATAGATTTTCGGGCATTCTCAGCCCAAACACCCTTTCCCAATATGTCAGCCTCAGCCTTTTTGCCTAATCCAAATGCCAAATTGGAGATTTTGGCATCCTGATTAAACGTAAATACCAAATCTTCAACGAAGGCTTTTCTAATGCCATTCTTAAAAGAGAACGACATCTGAACTCCTCTAGCCACAACATTGTTTCCGTCCTGATAAACCTTAACAGATGGGTTGCCTATAACATGAGCAGAACCATACTTGATGAGGCGATTGTAAATTTCCAATCCTTCTGGAGAGAAATATCCACGGGCATCATCATATCGACGACTCTTAATAGCCTTCACGATATTGAATATCTTATCTGCATATTCTTCCTCTCCCTTAACAGGCTTTTGCAAGACTTGCGAAAAGTTTGTGACTGCTGCCACATCTCTTGTGACAGAAGCACCGGCATTTCCCGCAGCATTGCCTACTTTCACATTGGTATAAGCAGCCTTCATCGGCATCGAACGAACCGTATTCATCACGCTCTCTATCTCCTTGTCGATATGAGACTGGCCACGATATTCAAATTCATACTTCAACTGATACTGCTTGTTGTTGGCTGTGGAAGGCAACTCCAAGACTCCCAGTCCATCCTTGGCACTATAGATATTACTCCAATCACGACCATCGAAATAGGTGTAATCTACAGAAGCTACAGGCTTTCCGTTATACGTGAACTGCAGTTCTATGTCACTTCCGTCATTTCGAAGATAAGTGGCTTTCAGATTATCAAAGATGGCATTCATCTTTTCAGGAATCCAAACAACCAGCAGATGTTTCTGTCCATCCTCATCCTCATAAGTCATCTCACTAGGACGCTGCAAAGACTTCAACAAGATGTTTGCCCAATAAAAACAGCGCAACGCATTATCTATTTTAAGATTTTGCTCAGCCTTTAAAGCCGTTTCCACCAAATCATTAATCTTCAGTTTACGGGACTCGAAGATCTTCTCAATTTCAGATCGCTTAATCCATCTACCAACATGAGCATCCGGCTCATTTTTAAGAACGATGCGTTCAGTATTGGTAAGAGTTGCCTGAGAATAAGTCTGTATACTTGACTGGAACTCAGAATTGGAATCCAGCTTATCATTCTTGACAGTTTCCTTGTCAGTCTGGCTCGTTACACTAGAAACATTCATTGATATCTTACTTATCAAATCAGCCAGAGCCTGCCTGTCAGCCTCGCCAAGCGTAGTTCCCCATCCCTCGCCATAAATGTATAATTTGCTGGCTTTCACCTCATCAAAATTCTGGGCATGAAGAGCCAAACTCATGCATACAAATATCAAAGACCAAATATACTTCATTCCTAACAAAATACTATTTTCTCTTTATATACTTATTAATCAAACAACAGCGACTGTTACTACATGATTCCATTTAGCAACAATCGCTGTTTATCTCTAACTACTTTTCGTCCTTGAATCCTTCCTTTACGAATTCACTAACCTTGGTAGCATACTGCTGTGCTTTCTCGCTCTCCTTGAAGGCATTCTCCATGGCACGGATACGAGCCTTAGACGCTGCATCTTCATCAACGATAAAGAAAACCTGCATGGCGAAAGTACCATCACCATTATCCTTAATCAAGGCATAAGACTGCTGCATCTCACCTTTGATTTCCTTCTCTACAGTAGTCTCGTAAGCTGCATAGAAATGATCAAATTCTCCGCTTACATCCTCTGTCATATTTGCCATATCAGAAACAATACGACCCTTTACATGAGAACCTGCCTCTCGTGCATACTTGTTGCATGCATTGTTGATAGCGCTCTGCATACCCACATTTTTAGATTTAAACTTAGAGGCCTCACCCATTACCTCATGAGCTCTATCTCCAAGTTTATCCAACTTCTCATAGTGCAACAAGAGAGCTACCTCTACTGAACGGCTACTACCATAAAGTTTCCAACCTTCCTTATTGTAGCTCTTTACTTTCTCCTTATACTCCTTCTTACGAGCTTTTTCCAAAGCCTTATTGTTCTGAGCAATAGCAGATGGCATCATCAGTGCCATCGCCATCAATATCATAATAATCTTTTTCATGATTTTCCTTTTATTTTAATGTCAAAGCAAGACGGATACCACGGGTATAATCTGAATAACTATCGTTAGAGTGCCTATTTGTACCTTTCAAATAAGTATCGCTATTAGTATAATTTCCTCCATAATAATTATAATTATTTGATACCCACTCGTCAACATTGCCACTCATATCATAAATACCCAATTCATTCGGATGTTTCAGTTTAACTTCATGCACTTTATTATCTGAGTTTACAGAATACCATGCAACGTCATCAGGATTATTGCTTCCACTATAAGTATACTCTTTTGATTTCTTGCCACCTTTGAAGGCATATTTCCATTCTTCCTCACTAGGCATTCTAAAAGACAAGCCTGTCAAAGTATTCAACTTTCCGAGGAATATTTTAAAATCAGAATAGCTGACGTTAGATGCAGGATACTTTGAAGTTGTTGGTTTCTCATTCTCCATCACCGCATTATATAATCCCTCAGTAACCTCAGTCTCACCAATCAGGAAGTCACCCTCCTTATAAGCTACTGGAATCATCTTAAAGCTAACACCCTTTACAGTAAAGTTCAAACCAGTAGCCCAACCATTATGGCTAGTCTCAGTAGGAATGGTCAAATATCCACTCTCTCCAACATTGAACATGGTTGAAGCACACTCCATAGTATATCCCTCACCAGAGTTCACAACCATACGGATGCGAGGATTCTTGGCATCTGTGAAGTAGCCATAAATATAAGGAGTATAGCCAGATTCTGCATAAATAGTATCCTTTACGCCCTCAGAAGAAGTAAAGAAGCTGTTTGATGCAATATCATAGCTAGTATAATGTGAGATACCCTCTACAATAATTGGAGTTCCCTCAGTACCCTTGAATCTCAAGCGGCTGGTCTTAGGCTTCAAAGATGCATTTACTGTTAAATTGCTACCATCAAAAAGATAAGCACCGTTAGTATCCTCATAAATACCAGTTCTATCATTCAAATTGATAGTGGTGCTGGTAACAGAAACTGGAGAATCGAAATAGAAAGCCTGGCACTTAGACTGCTTTTCCAATGCCAAAGTTCCATAATACTCCAAAGTCCAAGCCTTGGCAGTTGCACTGTAAGTAGCATTACCAGACACTATATTAGAGCCATTGGTAAACTGAAGATACAACTTATCACCATCATTCCATGAGATAGCAGTAGACTCATCGGCACGAGTTTTGCTACCGTCAAATCCCTCGCAGCCACCAACGAGTTTCATGGTGACTGTATGATGACCATTCTGCGCCTGCTGTGTAGTAGAACCAGCAATGTCATCACTTGAACATGCTGTGAAAACAGGCAGTGAGCTTCCAATAAGGAATGCCGCACTCATTAACTTACTAAGCATTTTCATATCTTAAAAAATTATTTGTTATTACTCCAATCTTTATCTTTTCCAAAATCACTACCAGATATGTTTCCGGTAGAACCATTGTTTGTGTTCCAGTTACCATCCTTGTCATAGCCATTGCCATTGATGTTGCCTGTAGAACCAATATTGACATTCCAGCTATTGTCTTTACCATAGCCATTGCCAACAATAGTAGCATTCGACTTCTTGATGACATCCCAGTTGCTATCCTCGCCATAAGCAGAGAACGAAATGTTACCGGTAGACTTCGTATTGACATCCCAAGACTTATCAGCGGCAAAGCCAACAACCTTGATCGTAGCCTTACTGTCATGAACCAAGTCCCAAGAATCATCAGAAGAGAATTCACCCTTGGTGAAAGTAGAATTCTTATCTACCTGTTTTACCGGCATCTCAATGACCAGTTCACCTTCCTGCAAGTCTGTAGCTCTGATGATAATCTTACCAGTTCGCTCACTATCCGTATTATTTGGAGTGGCAGTAACGGTGAAGGTAAAGTTATCGATTCTATCAACACTGAACCATCCACCCTCCTGAGTGATTGTAAACTTGGCATCAGAACTGATGTAAACCGTTTCAGAAGATCCTCCCTTGGCAAAGAAGGTAAAGTCAGCAACGCTGGCTCTCAGGAATCTGGCAGCCTGCATATAGTTCAATCTTACCACTTTACCCGTATTCACACCCGTCACATCAACATACGCAGCCCTGCTCTTGGTGCTAGGATTATCAGCTATAGAAACATTCATGTCACAATCACCTTCGCCCTCTGTAGGATTTAAAGTAATCCATGAAGCATTATTCTCTATGCTTGTTTTCCAAGCGTCATTGGTAGCTATCTTCACCATAGAAGATGTTGACAGAGAAGTAAAGTCCAAATCAGTTGCATCAACCGTAAAATACTTACTATTCTGATGTACTACTATCGGTGTGGTAGCATCACACATGGAAACATCAATGTAACCAATTCTCTCTTCCATGGTATTATTTGCCAATACCGTGATATTGAGTTTGCCATTTCCATCACCAGATTCTGGTGTGACACTAAACCAATCATAGTTTTCTCTCTTGGTAGCAGTCCAGCTTCCGTTAGTTTCAATTTCAACAGATTGTGTTGAAGCCTTATCATCAAAGCTTACCTTTTCTGCACCAATTTCAAAGCTCTTACCTACCTGATTAAAGTTCTTCTTTTCCTTTATGTCAGTGCCTTCAGAAGTAAAGATCAACCATCCCAGACGTCCCTGAGCAGACTGATTATCGGCAATCATAGCCGTAACCTTGGTCGTACCTGCCAATCCAGAAGTAGGACTCACAGTTAACCATTCTGAGCTGGACTCCACAGTCCAAGGAACGTTACCCTTTACCTCAAACTCATATTTCTGAGCATCAGAAGATATTTTATACACATCACCGCCGGCATCCACATAGATACCTCTCTGCACAACCTCGATTTCTACAACCTGGCTTGAGCCAAGATACAAGTAGATGGATCCGCTTCTGCCTTGTGTTTCTGTATTTGGCGATACAGAAACGCCCAACTTAGACACACCAGCAGATCCGCCTGTAACAGAAGTAGTAATCCACGATACATTATTGGATACAGTCCAAGCAGCCTCAGAATTAACTTCCAACTCATAGGTACCAGCCGTATTCTCAAATACCAACTGCGATTTATCGCTAACTGTCAGGTTAGCCTTCTCCTGACTCACATAAATCGTAGCATATTCACTGCTGTTCTCTGGAGTTCTCACCGTGACAGTAGCGGTTCTTGTTCCAGAAGAAGTGTTCTCCTGTACTTCGAGATGAATTTTCTGATCTTCCTGCGAATAAGTAGCAGTCAGCCATGAGGCATAACTGGTTGAAACCGTAGGAATACAGTTTGTCTTCAAGAGTACATCCATGGAACCAGCCTTACCTGTGAAATCCAAGTTAGCATTTTTCACAAAAGTACCATCATTCCCCTTTATCCAAACCTGCTGCCTTGCAGCCTGCTGGGAAATACTCATGCGAGTAGTGTAACTCCAGTCAGATTCCGTAGAGAGCAAATCGAAGACACTTGTTCTGGAGTCAATACCAGAAGTATTTTCCGCAACCGAGAACAGCACAGACTGGGGTCCGATACCACTATTAGGAGTCAAATTGATCCAATTGTCATAGCCATTGAACTTCCATGAATTTTCACCGGCATAGACTTGCGTATTCCAAGTCTGAGCATCAGCACTCTTCAGGAACTCTGTGCCATCGATTCCAAGATAGCATGCCTTCAAGGAAGGCTTGTAACCTCCTTCAGCCAGATTACCATCCTCTTCACAGCTAGAGACCATGCAGACGAGCGATGCCATCGCCGCATATAAAATTATATTTTTCATTCTCATAATTAGAAGAATAAATTAAGTCCTACACAAACATTGAAACCTGTGCCCCATCCTTTTATCTTGGTTGACACTTCCTCAAGCTGCTCATATAATTTTCCCTTAGTAACAGCCATTGTATATTCAGGAATCAGTGACAAACATACATTAGAGCAAAGAGCTATCTGAATCTTCAAATCAGCAAGTCCCGACATCACGTAGGTAGTATCATCACCATCCTCAGCTACAATGCTGGTACAAACAGCTCCGACCTGAGGAATAAATCTCAGTCTACCATGAAGAGGCAAAGCAAATCCGATTTTACCACCAATCTGCTGCTTCACCTTAAATTCATACTGCTGAGGGCTACTAGAACCACCATAGCCATAGTCATCGCCATTTCCATCATAATTGAAATAGATGGTCTCGCTCTTTTCCAAACCCTGCATATAGAATCCTTCAAAGTTGACATTACTGATATTGAAACCAATAGCTCCACCATAGCCCAAGAAGGAGAGAGCACTACCTAAGCCTTCTACATAGAACTCATTCTTGTTATAGTATCTCTTCGTCAAACTCTTTTTGAAATTCTCCTCGTCAGTGCTGAAATTTACTTCACCCTTATAAGGATAATAACCAATAGCCTCCATTCTTACCTTATGCTTGCCGCTCTTAAGTTCAATTTTCTGTGGTACAGCACCTATATACTCATCATCCAAATAAAGATTAGCAGCATAAGGCTTAGAACTAAAGTTCACGTTGACAACAGCTTCCAAAGATATGCGCTTAGAGAATTCCTCGTTTGCCTTTAAATCCACATCAAAAGATACTGTTTTATATCCTTTTTGAGAAACAGTAACCTTATGTGGTCCCATCAGAACTTCATCATTTCTGTATGCATAGGTAGGCTTGGCCGGTTCATCATCATCAATGGTCACAATAGCAGGCACATCGCCGGTATTGATACGCAATGTTGCATAAATCGGCTTTGGAGAATCGAGGGTATAAGATACCTTTGAACCATTCTGCACTTCAATTAGCTTAACAGTGGTCGTATAGTACTGCTTGCGGCACTCTACCTTATGGGAACCAGAACTGATGTTCTGCTCATAACTGCCCACACCCTTTTTCTCATCATCGATCCAGATTTCGGCATCTTTATCATTTACTTTCAAGGATACCATACCAAAGTCTTTCGACATCACAGGAGAGATGGAAGTAACAACACTATCCTTAATTTCTATCTCAGACTCGAAAGGCGCATGCAAATCCTTGACTACTCTCACGATATGGGTACCGCTATTCAAGTCAATCATAGAAGAAGACACAAGACCTTTATTCTCATTATCGACAAACAATCTTGCATCCGACAACTTATCTGCATTATCTACCTTTAACCAGCCAAAGGCTTGTTTCAGATTGACAGTTCTCACCTGTGCATTGACAGGATCGTTGATTGTAATCGTATCTTCAAAGGTATGATATCTATCAGCAGATACCGAGTAACGATACTTACCAAAAGAGTAAGCCTTTTCAAGCCTACCATTCGTTACTCTCTCTACAGAACCATTAACTCTTACCTCTGCAACCTTAGGATTAATGTTCAAAATAAAGCGCTGACTTTTAGAATCATCATAAGTTGCCGTAAACACCTTATCGGTAGTTAAGTTCATCAGATAAGTCTTAGCTTTCTTAATCGAAATCGGGAAATCATAAGTAACAGAGCCTAATTCAGGATGACTGATAACCAATTTTTTGGTATGCTGTGGCACATAAACCCAAATCTCGGCGGTCTTCTCTTCCACTTTTTGAATACCCAAAGAACCATTGTCGAAAGTAAAGCCTTTTTCTGTAGTTTGGATTTTAATCAATGCACATTTGTCATTGTTTTGGTCAAAGACCATAGAGCCTTCCGTATTTGCAGTAATATCAGACTCTAGCAAGCTAAAATCAGCTACAGAAATCTTTTGGCCATATACGCAATACGGCAACAAGCAGATTAGTAAAAATACGATGTACTTCCTCATCCGTAATAGAAATTAATACGAGAATTCGTCTTAGAAAAATCTCGTGCCAGCCTCACCCCAATGCCAGCAGTTAATAAATTTATGAAACGCGGGGCTAACGCTCAATCATTATCATTATTATATTAAGTCCCTAATCAGCATCGCTAAAAGCTTAACTTTTCCGAACTTGAATGCAAAGGTAATAAAAAACTGTTAACTTCAACAAAAAAAGGCATTTTTTTTATTTTTTTCAATAATGTGAAGGCACACAGAAGCTCTTTCCCTATCATTTTCCTTAAAAAAAACAACTTTCCCCTTCATTCCCCCACCATTATCCTCACTTCATAAAAGCTGGAGCCATAGCCTTGCCAATAGCCCAGGGCACCATGCACATTCGACTTCAGATTGGAATTCACTGGCATCAGGGGGATTCTGGATAATGCCAGCATATCCTCGAAACTGCGCCAGAAAGTGCAGCCATCGGATTATCCTACATCCCTACAATATCTCCAGCTTCTCCTTCACCGCCTTATAGCAGCGGCGGGAAACGGTGATATCCTCCTGATTGAAGGGAGGAGAGAAGATGCAGCGAAGGGTATAGTTCTCGATGCTGATGAGGTAGTCGAGATTGATGATGCAATCCTGACGGACCTGAGCCAGCGATGAAGACAGGGAGAGAACAGACTTCGCCGTGGTCTGCTTCTTCAACTTATGAATCTGACCGTTAGCTAACTTCAGATGCCATAGGCGGGTATCCTCATCAAATGTACAGCAAGATAGTTGCGCAGGTCGTTATACACCTGTCCCAATCCTGCCAGAATATTGTTCTGAGCTTCGTGCAGATTCAGGGAATCTGCCAGGAAATTGGCACGGCGATACCACGAGGATGCATCCGCCAGTTTACCCAACTGTCTGGAAGCATCGGCAATATTGATGCAGATGTCGATGGCATCATTGTGATTGTCCAGTTCTGTCATAAGTCTGTTTGCTTTTAGGTTGGTTTTTCGGGAAGATTATGATTCTCCCCTGGTTTTCTTGTCTGCCACATACATGCCCAGCAGGATGCAGGTGGCGCCCACCAGGAAATAGGGGGTGATTTTCTCGTTGAGCACCCACGAAGCAAATATCATGGTGGTGATGGGGTTGAAGTAAACCCAATTGGTAGCCTTCACAGTTCCCAGTTTCGAGATGCACCAGTTCCAGGTGAGGAAGCAGATCATGGAGGCAAGACAGCCCAGAAAGAGCAGGTTGCCGAAGACCTGCGGACGGCTGAAGACCTCTATCGGCGGGAATCCCGGAATGAAGAGATAATACGGCAGGATGGTCAGCACACCATAGAAGAACACCTTCCGGGTGATGAATGCCGCCCCATAATGATTGCTCACCGACTTCATCAGCAGCGAATAAATAGCCCAGCACATGCAAGCCGTAAAAGCCAGGGCATCGCCCACCGGAGAGAGATGGAGCACAAATCTGCCGTTCAATACCACGATGATCATTCCCACAAAAGCCAGCAGCGAACCGAGCAGCTGCACGATGTGGATGCGGGAGGAATCCTTATAGACCATGCGCACCAGCAGGGTGGCAAAGAGTGGACAGGAGCACACTATCAGCGAAGTATTCGTGGTGGTGGTGAAGTTCATCGCCTCGTTCTCGCTGTAGAAATAGAGCGAACCGCCCGTAATGCCCAGCAGCGCCATCTTAGCCTCATCCTTCCACGAATCGGAAAAGATGCGGCGATGGTTGAAACAGAGCATCAGCACGTAGGCGATGGAAAAGCGCAAGGTGAAGATCTGGGCTGGCGAAAGCCCATTGAGCATCAACACCTTGGTAGCTACAAAGGTGGTACCCCATATCGCCACCGTGAGGAAGGCGACGAGGTGATAGAATATATTGCTATTTCTTGTCATTATCTTACTTTTGCTGTTTTGAAGACCTGAATCCTATAACTATCTTGAAGACCTGAATCTTATTTACTGTTTTGAAGACCTGAATTGCTGGGAATAATGCGTAGGCGATACACCAACTCGTTTTTTAAATACCTTGGCAAAGTATTTCGGGTCGGTGAATCCCACCCGGTAAGCAATCTCGTTAACACGTAGATCATGCGTTTCCATCAACTGCATGGCACGCTTCATGCGTATCTCCAGGATGAATGCGGCAGGCGTCTTATCCAGGGTATCCTTACATTGTGAATACAGCTGCGAACGGCTCATACCCATGTCATTACCCAGTTTTTCAACATCATAATCCGGATTGTCGATATGCTGCTCTATGCAATCCACCAGGCGTTGCGCCAACTGGCGGTCGTAAGGAGTCACATCAGGGGTAGACGGGAAGATATCCTGTGCCGTATCCACGGTGGTATCGGAGGTGGTAATCAGCTTAGGATGCTGCACCTTCCATACCAGGCAGGCTATCACCACGAGTGCCGCTACCAACAATGCCAGAATGCAACATTGCCACCAGGAAGGGACAACGTAGAACTCGGCTTCGGTAATCTGATCCACCCAGAATCCCATGGCATCCGTGCTTCTGAACTCCACGACGTGCTTTCCCGGCAGAGTCCACGAAAGGGAAATCTCATCCTTTCCGCCCGTCAGATAATGCCAGGTGCTGTCACCCTTGTTACGCCAGGCATAGCTCACCGTGCGTGGAACTCGATAGTCGATTACCGTAGGATTGACTATCAGTTCGCCACCCATGCTCACCGAAGCTCCAGCATTAGGAATCAGAAGAGTGGGACGGAAAGAAGAATGAGAAGGATGAGCACCCAACTGCAATTTCAGAATTCCATTCTGAAGACCCGTTACCAGCATCCCCTTTTCCACACGAGGCTGAATCTCGCTAAAAGCCACATCCTCGCCGAAATAACTATGATCGAAATATCTGACGCTTCCACGCTGGGTATCATACAAGATCAGTCCATCGGGATTCGTGAACAACACCTGATTGCCCAGACAGGTTTGGATGGAATGAATGCAATCTCCCAGACCAGGAATCTCAATCTGCTGCAGCTGATTGTTCTTATCTACCAGGAAAGCACCCTGGCTGTAGGCACCCACATAGAGCTGGTTGCCCACACGAACGATGCCCGATACATCGATGTCGCCGATACGGGAAATCAGTTTGCCTCTTTGAGTATACAGGAAAATGCCCGAGGTAGCGCTCAACGCCACGGTATCACCCAGTTCCTGAATACGGCGCACCTTTGCCAGTTGTGGCCCATCCACATTTTTGATGGCTGCAGAAAGGGAATTCAGGTTCAGCTTCGGCGACCGGGTGTCGATGAAGACGATGCCTTTTCCCCAGGTGGCAATCCAGAGCCACCCCGTCTTGGAAGAGAGATGGAGGTCAAAGACCTGATTCATCAGAAGGCGTGGCGTATCTTGATTCTGATAATGATACAATTTCTGCTGACTGGTAAAGGGCTTGTCGATACAAACCAGTCCGTCTTCACGCAAGCCCATCCACAACCTTCCATAACTATCCTGCTGTACGTTATAGGCAGAGCCCAGGAACTCTGTAGCCTGGGGCTGCATCTTTCCCTGCTGATTGACAAATCCCATGAAAGTACCGTTTTTGGCATAGCGGATCAACTGGCGGGCTTTCGTTCCCACCAGGAAGCTGCCATCCTTCAGGCGGGCGATGCATCTCACATCTCCCGTGAAATCCGTACCGGCAGCATCTCCCACCTTTTTATATATAAGATAGTCAGCCTTCGAGAAGGTAATCTGATAGACGGCATTGTCGAAGCTGGCCCAGATGTTTCCCTGCCTGTCGATGAAATTCTCGCAATGCAGGATTTCCGATGGGGTTGCACCCATGTAGGCTATCATGTGTTCCTCGCCATGATGGTGAAGAATCACCCCCTTGTCGCCATAGCGAAATACATCGGTAGGCAAATTCTGGTCACCCAGCTCTATCTTTTCGGATAAAGGAGTAAGCTTACGGGTAGCCGGATTATAAGAGACAAACTTATCATTGTTGATTTTCATCAGCAAGGCATGTCCGTCCTTATCCACACGTATCCGTCGCACCCATCCAATCTTCTTGCCGTCGGCAGTAAGATTGAAGGGAACAAACCGGTTTCCGTCGAAACGGCAGAGACCCGAACGGGAACCAATCCAGATGTATCCATCCTTATCCTGAGCAAAAGTGGTGGCATAATTCTGCAACAATCCATCCGCCGTGGTGTAACGGCGATAGCGCATCACCCCCTTGCCTGCCATATCTATGGCAGGCAACAGGGTAAACAATATGATAAGTATGTATCTACTCATTCTCATAAGCTAGTATTTTTGTCTGCAAAGGTAGTAAAAAACGTATAAAATAACAAAATTATCCCTCTTTTTTTATAATTTTACCACCTATCCTTTTTAAATAGTTCGTAATTTTGCAGAACAGAAACGAACATCGAACCAATTTTAATAAGAAACATTATATTCAATTTAATTAAGAAACATTATATCAAAACCTATCAAAATGGGCGGCCATAAGCCGTATTCAATTAACGGGAGTTGAGGCGGCAACGCCTTGACTTCTCTTTTACAGAACATTTTATAGAACATTTAATAACTTAACAAAATGAACAAATCAATGAGATTTTTGCTTGTCCTGATTCTGGCAATCATCGGACAAGTGAACATGTGGGGTGCAAATAGCAGTACTCCCACAGATGTAGGCAACTACATCAACCTGAAGGATGGTACTTACAGTGGTGATGCCAAGACCATTGCAAAACCAACCTCCGAAGGCGGTTACAAAGTGGGTTACATCAAGAACAACAGCTCGTGCAGCTATGACATCAACGTTACAGAGCAAGCCTACTACAGCCTCTGTATGGCGATTCACTACAACTCTGGAGGAGTCATGAACGTCACCATCACCGATGCTACGACAGGAGCAGAAGAAGTAAAACAGAACATTACCATCACCAAAGATCTGGCAAAAGATTATGGAAATGAGGTGGCGATGGCTATCAGTTATCCGCTGAGTAAGGGCGTAAAGACCATGAAACTCTCCTTTACCACTTCTAGCAAAGGTTACGTCATGGACTTCGAAAACCTGCGAGTAATCAAACGTGCAGATTACACCCCTGATGCAACCACTACCTTGATAAGCGCAAAGGTGGACGGTATCTCTCTTCCAGCAGAAGCACTCCAGGCACTTAAAGACAACAAGGGTACCTACACCCTTACAGGAAACACCTATACCCAGGTGCCTGAACTCATTGCGTGGATGAGCGACAACACCCAAGCCAATGTCACATCTGCCATTGAGGGAACTAGCGTTATCTACACCATCAAGGCTCTGAACTACGAGGCAAATCTTACCGTTGAGGGGTTGAACATCTATACCCCAGGAGAAAAAGACAAGACCGTACAGCTGAAATATACCACCGAGGGAGCTGATGGAAAGGGAAACTGGAGCAATGGCTTATACTCTCTCCTTTCATCAAGCCTTGACGGATGGAACAACAGTTCGTTCAAACTGAACGACACAAAATACACCCTCCAGATTCCATCAAACATCAAGGTAAAGCAAATCATCTTCAAGGATTTGAGCAACAACTACGATGGCAATGCATCCATCTCTGATGTAACTTCTGAAGGAGCTACCATCAAGATACCAACTCGACGAGATGCAACGAAAGGCCAGAAATACGATCTTTGCGTAAATATCGAAGGTCATCAGACCGGCAAGGCTCTTGTCTTCAACCTCATTAAGGCTGGTCAGCCTACTGCCTGGATTGAACTCACTGTAGAGGAAACTACAGAGGGAAAACCTGCGGTAGTTTCTACCAACTCTACCGTTGTGGATAACCACGCCGTTATCACCGTTAATTTCGACCGCGAAGTAAAGGCTGCCACAGCAACCTGCAACAACCAGACATTGGCAGCAGACGGCGGCAGCACCTCTCTTCAGTTTGCCGTTTGGGATTTGGAGTACAACAGCAACTATACCCTCCAGCTTGCGGCAAAGAACGTGTCAGACAACTATGGCAACAATGCCAAGGAAGGCATCGTTGTAAACTTCGCAACAGCAGCCGCCCCTGTGGTAGAGCAAGCCGCTTACGACTACGTGGTTAGCAATGCTGCAGAACTTGATGCAGCCATCGCTGCCCTGAGAGAAAGCAACAAGACAGCCGATGCAGCCCGCAAGGTGGTATTCCTGAAGAACGGCAAATACACCTACGGAACCCTCACCGGTTCTTACCAGCACAACGTATCCTTGAAGGAAAACAAGAACAACATCTATAATGTATCGTTGATTGGTGAAAGCAAGGAAGGCGTACTCATCGAGGGAACCACAGACGGCATCACCTCATCCACCCTCGACCTCGGCGATGGAACAGGCAACTATCTGCAGGACATCACCATCCGCAACAACTATGATTTCCGTTCTGCCCTCAAGGGTGTGAGCGTTGCGATGAATGGCGGTAACAAGACCGTATTGAAGAACGTAGCCCTGCAGGCTAGTCAGGATACCTACGTTACAGGAAAGCGTACCTATCTGGAGGATTGCGATATCTACGGCACTACAGACTTCGTCTGTGGCGGTGGCAACATCTATTTTGAGCGTTGCAACCTGATTCTCGGCAACAAGACAGGTAATGTCATCTCTGCTCCTAACACAGACGCAGCAACCAAGTGGGGATACGTATTCCAGAATTGTACGGTAAAGGCAGACGAGGGAGCTTCGCTGGTAGCTGATGGCAACTGGAACCTCGGCAGACCATGGCAGAACGAGCCTCGCACCTACTATCTGAACACCAAGATGGAAGTACTCTGCAGCGATGCCGGATGGACCAAAATGGGCGATCTCACTACTCATTTCTATGAGTATCAGTCATACGACAAGGATGGCAATCTCATTGATTTGAGCACCCGCAAGAACTCACCTACTTCACTCAACCAGTACTCTCCTATCCTTACCGACGAGGAGGCAGCACAATTCACCTTGCGCAACGTATTGGGCGGCAGCGATTCATGGGACGCAATCTCTGAAACCAAGTTGTGTGCAGCTCCTGAGCAGGTAACTATCCAGGAGAACACCCTCTCATGGCAGGCAGTAGCTGATGCCCGTTGCTACGTCATCTTCAAGAATGGCGAATACATGGGTAACACCACAGCAACTTCCTTCACCATCAATGGTGCCGGCAATTATGCCGTTTGCGCAGCCAACAAGAATGGCGGTCTGGGCATCAAGGCAAATGCTTACCTCGTAACAACCAACGCAGCCGGTTGGGCTTCCTTCTGCGCAGCAGAAAACACCAGTCTCTCTGGCGAAGCCAAGACTTATGTCTGCACAGCCGTGGATAACAACATCGTTACCCTGGAGCCTGTGACTCGCATTCCTGCCAACGAAGGCGTATTCATCAAGGGTGAGCCAAATGCCACCTATCAGATTGTCCCTGCAGAAACAGGCGATGCCGTAAGCATCAACCTGATCAAGGGTTGTCTTACAGCCACAACTCTCGCTGGAACCGAGGGTGCTTATATTCTCGGTGTGAAGAACGGCGAGGCAGGCATCTACCAGGTAACATCCAGCATCACGGTTCCTGCCGGCAAGGCTTATCTGCAGCCAGCCACTACAGGACTTGCCAAGTTCCTGAGCATCGCCTTCCCTGGTTCTACCACAGCCATCGAGGGAATCGAAGCCGACGGCAAGATTTCTTCTGCCAACAAGAAATACAATCTGGCTGGTCAGAGAACAGAGAGCAAGCAAGGCATCATCATCATGGATGGCAAGAAATACATCATCAAATAAAGATCAATATTAAATAAAGATCAGGCAACATGAAGAAATATCAGAAACCTTCTATTCAAGTAATAGAAATAGAGAGCCCTAACATCCTGGCGGGCTCACAATTCAATACAGCCCAGGATTTCGGCAGCTTCGGAGATACAAGTACAGAAGACAACATCACGGTTTCGTCTAAAAAGCACTTCAATATCTTCGATGACGACTGCGATGAATAAACAGAATAATTGCATAAATTATTAATAGTTTTAGTGTCTAAGTTGACGTCCCACAAGTTCCTCAGAGGAGGCTTGTGGGATTTTCTTGTTTAAAAAGTTGGGGAATTGGAAAAAACATCGTAACTTTGCAGTATGATTTTGCATTCCATAGACCAAGCCCTGTTATCAGGCATCGACATTCCCGAGCGCATGAACAATCCGCTCGATTACCAGCCTCATCCTCTTTGCATCGCCGTATGCAAGGAGCTGCAAGCCTATCTCGCTGAGCGGGAGGACTGGAAAGAGGAGATAGATAAAGGAAAAATGTTTGGCGTACTCATCGTTGAGAATGCCAAACCGGAACCTGGTGCCTCAGAAATAGGCTATCTTGCTGCTTATAGCGGACAGATAGGCGGAAGAAGCGACTGGGATGACTTTGTGCCAGCCGTATTCGACTATCTGCAGCCCGACGGATATTTCAAGACCCATGAGGCTGAAATATCCGATATCAACCAGAGAATCAAGCAATTGGATGGCAATGAGTATATAAAGGAAGCCAAGAGCCTCATCCTGCAACTGCAGGAAGAGCGGAAGCAGACCATCGCTGCCTATCAGGAAAAGATGAAGGAGGCGAAGGCAAAGCGTGATGCCCGGAGAAAGACAGGAAATCTTACCCCGGAGGAAGAGGCTGAGATGGTGAAGGAAAGCCAGTTTATGAAGGCTGAACTGCGCCGACTCAAGAAATCGCTTTCAGAAAAGACCACCCTGGAAACGGAATATGAAGTCTTTCAAGCGGATATTCTTCGCCTGAAGCAACTGCGCAAGACATTATCTGATGCCTTGCAGCAATGGTTGTTCTCGCAGTTCCGCATGCAGAATCATGAAGGCAAGATGAAGGACCTGCTGGAGATTTTCAGGGATGCAGCCCTCAGGGATTATCCGCAAGCCACCCTTGCAACGAGCAGAATAGCTGCCCTGAAGATGGTGCCGCCTGCCGGAAGTGGCGAGTGCTGCGAGCCGAAACTGCTGCAATATGCTTACCTGCATGGTTACAAGCCTTTGCAGATGGCAATGTTCTGGTGGGGCGAAAGTCCGAAGGAGGAGATTCGCCATCATCTGCAGTTCTATCCTGCCTGCAATGGCAAATGCAAGCCGATATTGCATTGGATGCTGCCGGATAGGGTATTTGATTCTAAAATTGCCGAAAAGCAGGCATTGGAAACCTTATATGAAGACGACCAGTTGGCTGTTATCCACAAGCCTTCGGGATTGCTGTCTGTGCCGGGCAGGGATTCATCCCAACCATCCGTCTATTCCATCATGCGGAAGAAATATCCAGCAGCAAGCAGTCCGCTGATTGTCCATCGTCTCGACATGGCAACGAGCGGTCTGATGATTATCGCCAAGACGGATTTTGCCTACCATCGTCTGCAGAATGAGTTTCTGCACCATCGGGTTCAGAAGAAATACATTGCCATCATCGGATGCAAGGACCAGGAAGCCTGCGATAAAATCTGGGAAAAAGCGAAGAAGAAAGAGATGAAGGAAAAAGAAAGATTTTCTATTGCCACAGAAAAGCAGAAGATTTCCCTTCCGTTGATGCCCGATTACCTGGATCGTCCCCGACAGATTGTGAATCATGAACAAGGCAAGGAGGCGATTACGGAGTATGAGGTTCTGGATCGCATCGATGCCACCCATCTCCGCCTGGCGCTCTATCCCAAGACGGGCAGGACCCATCAGCTCCGTGTGCATTGTGCCCACCACGAAGGCTTGAATGCTCCCATCCTTGGCGACCCGCTCTATGGCAACGAGAAGGCAAGCCGCCTTCATCTCCATGCCGAAGAGATTACCTTCGAGCATCCTCTTACGGGGAAGGAAATCAACATCAAGCGAGAGGCTGATTTTATTTACCCTTAAGGCAAAAAATATTTTCCCTTAAGGGTAATAATATTTAGCCTTAAGGGAAAATTTTGTGCTATAAAAAAGTCTATTATATAAAGTCTACTATACAAAGTCTATTATACAAAGAACATGATAATAACCTGGGCGATGATGACTCGGATAAACATTCCCAGCGGATACACCGTGGCGTAGCTGATGCTAGGGGTGTCGCCATCCAGCGTCTCGTTGGCATAGGTGAGCGCCATCGGATTCGCCATGCTTCCACAGAGGATTCCACAGATGCTTCCGAAATCATACTTCTTGGTCTTCAGGATGATGAAGCCCACGATGACCACAGGAACCACCGTGATGAGGAAACCGATGCCTACCCACATCAAACCCTCGGGACGAATCACCGTCTCGAAAAACTGTCCACCTGCCGACAAGCCCAAGCAGCCCAGATAGAGGGCAAGACCCAGTTCGCGCAGCATCAAACCCGCACTTCGCGTCATATAAGAGATAAACTGCACACGAGGACCAAGGGCACCAATGAGAATACCCATCACGATAGGACCGCCGGCAATGCCCAGACGCACAGGCGCCGTCATGCCCGGAATATGAAGCGGAATGGTTCCTACGGCAAGACCGAGGATGATTCCCAGGAAGATGGCACCCAGATTAGGCTCGTTGAGCGTCTTCACGGCATTACCCAGGAACTGCTCCACGTGGTCGATGCTCGTTGGGTCGCCCACCACGGTAAGGCGGTCGCCGTATTGCAGACGGAGGTCGTCGGTGGCAAGCAGTCGGATATCACCACGCAGCACTCGGCTCACGTTCACACCGTAGGTGTTGCGCATCTGGAGGCTTCCCAGTCGCTTTCCGTTGAGTCCCGGACGGGTCATCACGATGATTCGGCTTTCCAGTTTGGCATCGATGGCATTCCAGTCTACCTTATCATTATTCCACTCCTTATCCACCTTCTTTCCGAAGAGAATCTGCATGGCTGATACCTCATCCTTGTTGGTAACCACGAGCACATTGTCGTTGGTATGAAGCACGGTATCAGCCTCAGGCACAATAACCTGTTCGCCTCGCCACACTCGGGAGATGATGAACTTGCGATGGGTCATCATCGAAATTTCGGCGATGGTATTGCCATTGAGTGCCGGATTCACGATGATATACTGTCCGATGGCAGTATGGTCATCCTCATCGGCACGTCGAATCTCTAGGTCTTCGGGCTTGACAAATAGCTTGCGCAGGAACATCATCGCCAGGATGACGCCCACAACGCCCAGCGGATAGG
>ERZ1026884.760-NODE-760-length-19594-cov-3.840985_pt1 | contig 19594 bp, 12 predicted proteins | sample MGYA00380172_ERZ1026884 | MGnify/ENA primary metagenome ERZ1026884 (study PRJEB33269, sample SAMEA4719808) | human gut metagenome | biome: human-associated habitat; feature: organic feature; material: feces | place: Cameroon | collected 2013-10 ... | reverse complement strand
GAACCGCCCCTTGCGGATTTCAAATTCCATGCAGCCCGTGTCCGGGTCTGTGCCGGTCTGGCGGCACTCGCCGGGGTGCGCTGCGGCATAGGCGGTCAGCCTGTTCTTGAGGTCGGTGTTGTGTGTGCGAATATAGATCAGCGGCTCTTTCTCGTTGAAGCAGATTTCCGTAACTTCCTGGCTCTTTGTCAGCCCTGCTCTCATACAAACTCCTTTCTGCCCTCTGTCGTGCAAGAGTGGCATTTTTTGGGTGTTTTTTTCCGGCTCTTGACTTGGGAAAAATGGAGATTTTCAAACAGAAGCACGCCGGACAATGTGCGCCAGTGGCAGAACTCTCTGACCAGCTACCGGGATGAAAACGGCAAGCCTTACGCCCAGACCTATCTCAAGTGCATCAACAACCAGCTCACGGCGATTTTCAACTACGCAGTCAAATACTATGGGCTGAAAGAAAATCCCTGCCACAAGGCGGGGAGCATGGGCAAGAAGAAAGCCGATGAAATGCTGTTCTGGACAAAGGACGAGTTCCAGACATTTATCGAGAGCATGAAAGACCGCCCCGCCAGCTACACGGTATTCATGACCATGTACTACACGGGGATTCGGGAGGGAGAGCTGCTGGCACTCACACCATCGGACATCGACTTCGAGAAGAAGACCCTGACGGTGAACAAGAGCCATCAGCGCCTCGGCAAAGAGGATATTATCACCACTCCGAAAACACCGAAAAGCATCCGTACTATCCCTATTCCCGACGGCCTTTGCAACTGTTTGCAGGAGTATATGTCCCATTGCTACGGGCTGCAAAAGGACGACAGGCTCTTTCCCTACACCAAGAGCTTTCTATACCACGAAATGGAGTATGGCTGCAAGGCTTCGGGCGTGAAGCGGATACGGGTGCATGACATTCGACACAGCCACGCCAGCCTGTTGGTGGAGATGGGCTTCTCGCCGCTGCTGATCGCAGAGCGGCTCGGACATGAAAAGGTGCAGACAACGATGGACACGTACAGCCACCTGTACCCCAACAAGCAGGTGGAGGTAGCCAGACAGCTTGACGGCATCATGCCGTGAGCCTCTGGCTACAAAAATCGCTGCAAATGTAGCCAATTTGTAGCCGCTAAAAAAGAAAAATCCTGAAAAACGCTGTATTACCAACGCTTTTCAGGATTCAGAAAACACTAAATATTTATTCCCACTCAATCGTTGCCGGGGGCTTGCCGGTGATATCGTACACCACGCGGTTCACGCCCTGCACCTCGTTGGTGATGCGGGTGGACATACGGCTCAGCAGGGTATGGGGCAGACGGGCGTACTCGCAGGTCATAAAGTCGTTGGTACGCACGGCGCGGATGGCCAGGGTGTAGTCATAGGTGCGGAAGTCGCCCATCACGCCGACAGAGCGCACGTTTGTCAGCACGCAGAAGTACTGATCGGCCTTAACGCGGCTGCGGCGGATTTCCTCGCGCACGATGGCGTCGGCCTCGCGCAGGATGTGCAGGCGCTCGCACGTTACCTCGCCGATTACGCGGATGGCCAGGCCGGGGCCGGGGAAGGGCTGGCGCTCTACCAGCGCCCTGGGCAGGCCCAGCATGCGGCCCAGCGCGCGCACCTCGTCCTTGAACAGGCCGCGCAGGGGCTCTACCACGCCTTCAAAGCTCATGTCCTTGGGCAGACCGCCCACGTTGTGGTGGCTCTTGATGACGGCGGATTTGTTCTTGCTGCCCGATTCTACCACGTCGGGATAGATGGTGCCCTGAGCCAGGAAGGAGGGATTGCCGCAGTCGCGCGCGGCCTTTTCAAAGGCGCGCACAAACTCGCGGCCGATGCGCTTGCGCTTTTCCTCCGGGTCGGTTACGCCCTCCAGCGCCTTCAAAAACTGTTCGCTGGCGTCAATGATGCGCAGATCCAGCGCGCGGCCGGCAAACGCGGCGCGCACTTCCTCGGTTTCGTTTTTGCGCATGAAGCCGTGATCAATGTAGATGCAGGTGAGGCGGCCGGGGATGGCGCGGGAGAGCAGCGCCGCGCAGACGGAGGAATCCACGCCGCCGGACAGGCCCAGCAGCACGCGCTTGTCGCCCACCTGGGCGCGTACGGCCTCCATTTCGCGCTCCAGATAATCATTCATGTTATAATCGCCCGTCGCGCCGCAGATTTCATACAGGAAGCGGCGCAGCATGGGCTTGCCGTTTACCGTGTTTTCCACTTCAGGATGGAATTGCACGGCGTAAAGATTGCGCTGCGGGCACTCCATGGCCGCGGCGGGGCACAGGCTGGTCTGGGCGGTAACGACAAAGCCTTCGGGCGCGGCGGAAACGTAATCGGTGTGGCTCATCAGCACGCGCTGCGCCTTGTCCAGATCGCCAAAGAAGCGGCTTTCGCCCGTCAGGCGGGTATCTACAACGCCGTATTCGCTCTTATCGCAGGGAGATACCTGGCCGCCCAGAGAATGGCACATAAACTGCATGCCGTAGCAGATGCCCAGCACCGGCACGCCCAGCTCAAACACACCGCGATCACACGCGGGCGCGTCGGGCGCGTACACATTGTCCGGGCCGCCGGTAAAGATGACGCCGATAGGATTGGCCGCGCGGATCTTTTCCAGCGGGGTATCGCAGGGCCAAATCTCGCTGTATACGCCCAGCTCGCGCACGCGGCGGGCAATCAGCTCCTTATACTGGCCGCCGAAATCAAGAATAATGACTGTCTGATACATCTGCTCCCAACCTTTCCTTCCCCATGCCTAAATACAAGAAAATCCGGCTCCCTCTTCCGCATGGCGGAAAAACGAGCCGGTCAACCGGCAGTGATGCGCTCGGCGGGAAAGCCGCCCTTCATCGGGGCGACAACCGCGCGCACGGGCGTCGTCTGGCACAGGAAGCGTCCGAGCATGCGTCATCTCCCCTTTCGAGATACATTTACAATTAAGTATTATAGGGCGGGCGCACGGGCTTGTCAATGCCCCAAAATACACAAATTTCTTTCCGAAAACAACATAAAAACAACGCCCGTCGCTATTGACAAAATGCGCTGGAATGCCTATAATTCGCTTCATTGTGCGGCGCTAAAAAGCCGCCAATATAAGATGAAAGGACGTGCGTCTCATGGGCAATGCGGCAGACAGTTTCGGATCAATGGTATTTTCAAGCAGCGTGATGCGACAGCGCCTGCCCGGCGATGTGTATCGCGCGCTCAAGCGTACCGTACGCGGCGGGCATAAGTTGGATCCTGCGGTGGCGGGCGCGGTGGCCGAGGCCATGAAGAACTGGGCCATTGAAAAGGGCGCTACCCACTATACGCACTGGTTCCAGCCCATGACGGGCATTACCGCCGAAAAACATGAGGCGTTTCTGCGCCCCACGGACGATGGCCGCGCCATCATGGAGTTTTCGGGCAAGGAATTGATCCAGGGCGAACCGGACGCTTCCTCCTTCCCGTCGGGCGGTCTGCGCGCCACCTTTGAGGCCCGCGGCTATACGGCTTGGGATCCCAACAGTTACGCCTTTATCAAGGATGGCGTGCTGTGCATTCCCACGGCGTTTTGCAGCTATGGCGGCGAAGCGCTGGATAAAAAAACCCCGCTGCTGCGCTCCATGGAGGCGCTCAATCGCCAGGCCATGCGGATTGTAAAGCTGTTCGGCCATGACGATGTGCATTCCGTGCGTCCCAGCGTCGGCCCGGAGCAGGAGTATTTCCTGATCGACGCCGATATGCTGTCCAAGCGCCGCGATATCCTGTATACTGGCCGCACCCTTTACGGCGCGAAGCCGCCCAAGGGTCAGGAGCTGGACGATCATTATTACGGCGTGGTCAAGCCTCGTGTGGCGGCCTTTATGCATGAGCTCAACAGCGAGCTGTGGAAGCTAGGCGTGTCGGCCAAGACCGAGCATAACGAGGTGGCTCCCGCGCAGCATGAGCTTGCGCCCATCCACAGCGTGGTCAATATCGCCGCCGATCATAATCAGCTGACCATGGAAATAATGAAAAAGGTGGCGCAGAAGCACGGCATGGTGTGCCTGCTGCACGAAAAGCCCTTTGCGGGCGTAAACGGCTCGGGCAAGCACAACAACTGGTCGCTGGTCACTGATACCGGGGTCAACCTGATGGAGCCGGGGGATACGCCCAGCGAGAACGCGCAGTTTTTGCTGTTTCTGTGCGCGGTGCTGCAGGCCATGGACGATTATCAGGAGATGATGCGCATCACCGTGGCCAGCGCGGGCAACGATTGCCGCCTGGGCGCCAGCGAAGCGCCGCCGGCCATTATGAGCGTGTTCCTGGGTGACGAGCTGACGGGCATCCTGGAAGCCATTGAAAACGATACGCCCGTGGGCACAAAGGAAAAAGAGTTGCTGCGCGTGGGCGTGCATACCCTGCCGCGCTTCCCGCGCGATACCACCGACCGCAACCGCACATCGCCCTTTGCCTTTACCGGCAATAAGTTTGAATTCCGCTCGGTGGGCGCGCCCATGTCCATTTCGGGCTGCAACATCGCCCTCAATACGGCCGTGGCCGAGTCGCTGCGCCAGTATGCCGATATCCTGGAAAAGGCCGATAGCTTTGAGGATACCCTGCATACCCTGATCAGGGATACCATCCGCGCGCACAAGCGCATTATCTTTAACGGCAATGGCTACGATGAGGCCTGGGTGCAGGAGGCCGCCCGCCGCGGGCTGAGCAATCTGCCCACCACGCCCGATTGCCTGCCGCACTATGTAACCGACAAGAACGTTGCGCTCTTTGAAACGCACAAGGTGTTTTCCGCGGCCGAAATGCGCGCCCGCTGCGCCATCATGGCAGAAAACTATTGCAAGGTGACGCGCATCGAGGCTGTGACCATGCTGGAAATGGCGGATCACGATATCCTGCCTGCCGTGAGCGCCTACTGCGATACGCTGACTGAGCGGCTGAGCCACCGCGCCGGCCGGTACGAGCAGGAAACACTAGCGCTGCTGAGCAAGCTGCTGGACGACGCCTACGACGCGCGCTGCCGCCTGGAAAAGGCGCTGGAGCATACGGCTGGCGGGGCGGACGAGCATGCGGCCGATCTGTACCGCGACGAGGTGCTGCCCGCCATGCGAAGCCTGCGCGAGGCAGCGGACGCGATGGAGGTGCGCATGCCCGCGAATGCGTGGCCCTTCCCGTCCTATGGCGAGCTGCTGTTTAGCGTAAAATGACACCTTTATAGTGAAAATCATCATTGACGAAACGGGCTGCTTTCTTTACAATGAAAGCAGCCTGTTTTTTAATGGCATTTCTCCGCGCAGGCGGATCGTAAATAACATGAAAAATCAAAGGAGGAAAAAACAATGAAGCGCCCCATCAATATCTGCTCCGGCCAGTTTGGCGATCTTACCCTGGAGGAACTGTGCAAAACCATGCACGAAATCGGCTACAACGGCATTGAAATTGCTACGCAGGCGCATCTGGATGTCCGCCGCGTGCTGACCGACGCAGCCTATCGTGATCAGATCGACGAAACCCTGAACAAGTACGACATGCACATCGGCGCGATTTCCGCGCACCTGATCGGCCAGTGCGTGGGCGATAACTGGGATCCCCGCCTGGATAACTTTGCCCCCGCGCACTGCAAGGGCAATCCTGAGGCCATCCGTGCCTGGGCCATTGAGGAAATGAAGAACGTCGCCTATGCGGCAAAGCTCCTCAATGTCAAGGTGGTCACCTGCTTCCTGGGCTCTCCCATCTGGGCGATGTGGTATTCCTTCCCGCAGACCACGCCTGAAATGGTGGAGGCCGGTTTCCAGAAGATCAAGGAGCTGTGGACGCCCATCTTTGATATCTATGATGAATGCGGTGTGAAGCTGGCGCTGGAAGTGCATCCCACGGAGATCGCCTTTGACTATTACAGCACCAAGCGCCTGCTGGAAACGCTGGATTATCGTCCCACCCTGGGCCTGAACTTTGACCCCAGCCATCTGCTGTGGCAGGGCGTGGATCCGCAGACCTTCCTGCATGACTTTGCCGATCGCATCTATCACGTCCATCTCAAGGACGTGAAACTCCGCCAGGATGGCCGCGCGGGCATTCTGGGCTCTCATATTGAGTTTGGCGATACGCGCCGCGGCTGGAACTTTGTATCCCTGGGCCATGGCGATGTGGACTTTGACGGCATCATCCGCGAGCTGAACCAGATGGGCTATCACGGCCCCCTGTGCGTGGAGTGGGAAGACAGCGGCATGGAGCGCATCTTCGGCGCGACCGAGGCGTTTGAGTATGCCAGCCAGATCAACTTTGAGCCCTCCACCTTTAGCTTTGATTCCGCCCTGAAGCGCGATTGATCATGAAATAATACGACCACATAAAAAGGCCGCCGCTCCTGCAAAGGGGCGGCGGCGGTTTGCTGTGAAGGGCGGTATGCCGATGGCATGCTGACTACGGGCGGCTGCCGAGGGCTTCAGCGAGGGAGCTGTCCAGCGCGTGAAGCGCCTGATCCTCCGTCAGATGGCTTTTGCCCGTGGAATAATTCATGATCAGCCCAGGCGCGTCGATATCGGAAAGCAGGATACGGATATAGCGGGCGCATGCGCCGAAGCAATAGCGCGCGGAGATTTCACGATAGGCAGACACCGCGTCTTCATTGAAAGGATAGCTTTCGTTGGGGTGTAACCGCATAGCAGAAGATGCGTCCATCTGATTGGTGTAAGCTTTCAAAAAGGACAGCGCCGCTTCTTTGTTTGGGCTGCTTGCGTTCAGCAGGAAGAAGCTGATGCTGGTATGCACGGCAGGCGCGCTTTCTGCATCCCACGCCGGATCAAATAGGACATGCTGCTCATATTCCTGAAAGGGCGAGATGTAAGGCTGCGCAAATACCTGCCGCCTGATATCTCCGCGCGCCAGGTATTCCGGGTTAGTCAGATTATGCATGACAGCGCGCTCTGCCTCGCGGGTACGGTCGCTTAATTCGAGCGCTGCAAAGGCCTTGTACTTTTCAAGCATTGCGCGAAAGGCCGGCGTGTCAAAGGAAAAGTCAACAGCCTCCCCGGCACTTTTTCCCTGACAGACGGCATGCACATAGGCAACCAGCATTCTTTCCAGCAGATCGTGCTGGGCTTGAGCAAGCACATCAGCGGAATCCAGCTTATGTGCCATGGTGCGTTTGGGATACTCGCCTGACGAATACCACCGATAAGCCAAGCTGATGTGTTCCTCTATGGTGCTGGGCACGCTTCCCAAATCGAATTTTTCAAACAGATCGGGGAAGAATACGCGGTTGTTGTAAGTTTCCAGATCAATGGGGAAGGCATAAAGCGCTTCATTGCGCATGATATAAGCAGCTAAGCTCGGAATCATGCTTTGGACATTGGCAATCAGCGCTTGATCTGCAATCGGCGCGATGCTTCCGCTTGCAATCAGCGTCTCAAGGTCTGTGTTTCTGCTGGAGCAGAGATACAGGTCAAAGCCATGATGCGCAGGAGAAGTCGAAAGGCAGGCGTCACCGCATACCTGTATGGAGATATCTGAAATAGCTTGAGGCGCGGCGAATAAGGATCGGGATTGCAATGAAGCGTCCCCATGAATGCTCAGCGGCGCATGCCGGGGGGAAACGGCAGACTCTGCCAGGGGAGCCTGCGCAGGAACGGCAATGGCCAGCAAAACGGCCATTGTGATGGCGAGATATTTGCGGGTTTTATGAATATGAGACATGATTCCTCCTTTGGATAAGAAGCTAGCGACATTATTCATGCAGTTCTTTATATCCAACGCTTGCTGCGGCGCGCAGAAAGCGAGAGAGGAAGCGGGAGGGAAAAGCGGCTTCTTCATGGTGTGTTCCTTTCATCATCAGGTAGATCGCAGTAGCTGCAATCTGTAAAACGGTGAATAAGGTAACGCCTTGAGGAAGAAAATGAGACTTACAGGGTTTGGGTCGTTTAATTAACTTGGTTTCAATAGAAAATAGAGAGTCTCTTTATGACACGATTATGGCATATTGGGAGAATATTGTCAAGGAAATAATTGTAAATTTTAGCAACAAAATTGGGCAGTTCATCCTGCCTGCCCAATTTTCGGGCATGGCGGGGAAAGCGTCCATTTTCCTTTTTTCAGGGGTTTGGTATACTGCCTTCTGCACCCGGGAAAAGGACGCGAAAATCCGCGTGGGAGGTGAATGAACGTGCGATCTACAAAAGCGATCCGGATTGCCAAAACCAGCTACATCATCCTGTCGGCGCTTTTTATTGTGCTGGGCGTGGGGCTGATTGCGCTGCGCGATTTAAGCGTATCGCTGATCGGCATTGCGGCGGGGGTGATGCTGATCGCCTTTGGCATCGTCAAGCTGATCGGGTATTTTTCCAAGGATCTGTACCGGCTGGCGTTTCAGTTTGATCTGTCGCTGGGGCTGATGCTGGCGGTGCTGGGCGTGATCATCCTGCGCAATCCCGACCAGGCGATGTCGTTCCTGTGCCTGATGCTGGGCATCGCCACCATGGCGGATGGGCTGTTCAAGCTGCAATCGGCGCTGGACGCGCGCCGGTTCGGCCTGAAAAGCTGGCCGCTGATCCTGACGCTGGCCGTGGGGGCGGGCGTAGTGGGCGCGCTGCTGATGCTGCGGCCCATGCAAAGCGCGCGTGCGCTGACGGTGCTGCTGGGCATCGGCATGATGCTGGAGGGCGTGCTGAACCTGTGCGTGGCGCTGTTTGGCATCAAGATCATCCGACATCAGCGCGTTGACGACGCTGAGTGCCGGGTGGAATAAATGGAAAGGTAGGAGTAAAACATGCGCTTATCCAAGGCGGTTGTAAAAAACCGCGTGCTTATTCTGATTGTCGCGTTGCTGCTTCTCATTCCCTCCGTGCTGGGAATGGCCAATACCCGCATCAACTACGATATGCTGGACTATCTGCCCGAGGATATGGATACGGTCATCGGCCAGAACGAACTGCTTGCCGATTTCGGCAAGGGCGCTTTCTCCCTGATCGTGGTGGAGGATATGCCTGCGAAGGATGTGGCGGCGCTGAGAAAAAGGATTGAGGCGGTCGAGCATGTGGACTCGGCGGTCTGGTATGACAGCCTGACCGACCTGAGCGTGCCCATGGAGATCCTGCCTGAAAAGATATATAACGAGTTTAACAACGGAAACGCAACGATGCTGGCGGTGTTTTTTGACAGCGCCACCTCGGCGGACGTGACCATGGACGCCATCCGCGAGATCCGCTCCCTGGCCGGCAAGCAGTGCTTTGTCACGGGCATGTCCGCGCTGGTGACCGATCTGAAGGATCTGTGCGAGCAGGAAGAGCCCATCTATGTGGCGCTGGCTGTGGCCTGCGCGTGCCTGGCCATGATGATCCTGCTGGACAGCTGGCTGGCGCCGCTGATCTTCCTGGCCAGTATCGGCATCTGCATTGTGATCAACCTGGGCAGCAACTACTTCCTGGGCGAGATTTCCTACATCACCAAGGCGCTGTCCGCCGTGCTGCAGCTGGCCGTGACGATGGACTATTCCATCTTCCTGTGGAACAGCTACAATGAGCAGCGCGCGCATATTGATGATAAAAACGAGGCCATGGCCAAGGCCATCCACGAAACCTTTGTGTCGGTGCTGGGCTCCTCCATCACCACCATCGCGGGCTTTATCGCCCTGTGCTTCATGAGCTTCACCATGGGCCGCGACCTGGGCATTGTGATGGCCAAGGGCGTGCTGCTGGGCGTAATCGGGTGCGTGACCGTGCTGCCCTCGCTGATTCTGCTGTTTGACCGCCCGCTGCAAAGGACGCGCCATAAGGCGCTGATCCGCAACGCCAACGGCTTTGCACGCAAGATCACCAAGGCTTTCCCCGTGTTCCTGGCTGTGTTTGTGGCGCTGGCTATCCCCGCCTATATGGGCTATGCCAAAACCAACGACGAGGTGTACTACGACATGGGTCAGTGCCTGCCGCAGGACATTGATTATGTGATTGCCCACAGCAAGCTGACGGATGATTTTGATATCGCCTCTACTCATATGCTGCTGGTGGACGCCAACCTGCCCTCCCGCGATGTGCGCAATATGAAGCGCGAGATGGAGGACGTGGACGGTGTAAAGTATGTGCTGTCGCTGGAAAGCGTGGTCGGCAGCCGCGTGCCCGAGGAGGCGCTGCCTGACGCCGTGCGCTCCATCCTCAAGAGCGACCGCTGGGAGCTGATGCTGATTAACTCCGAATACAAGGTTGCCAGCGACGCGGTGAACGATCAGATCGACAGCCTGAACGCGATCCTGAAAAAGTACGATCCCTCCGGCATGCTGATTGGCGAAGCGCCTTGCACCAAGGATATGATCGAGACGACCGGCCACGACTTCCAGGTGGTCAACCTGTTCTCCATCATCGCCATCTTCGTCATCATCCTGCTGGTGGAAAAGAGCCTGTCCCTGCCGGTGATCCTCATTGCCGTGATCGAGCTGGCTATCTTCATCAACCTGGGTCTGCCGCACTATCTGGGACAGTCACTGCCCTTTATCGCGCCGATCTGCATTTCTACCATTCAACTGGGCGCGACGGTGGACTACGCCATCCTGATGACCACCCGCTACAAGGCCGAGCGCGTCAGCGGCAAGAGCAAGTATGAGGCTGTCAGCACGGCGCTGGCTACCTCCGTGCCCTCCATCATCGTCAGCGGCATGGGTTTGTTTGCTGCCACCTTCGGCGTGGCTGTGTATTCCAACATCGATATCGTCAGCTCCATGTGCATGCTGATGGCCCGCGGCGCGCTGATCAGCGTGGTATGCGTCATCCTGATGCTGCCCGCGTTCCTGATGCTGCTGGACGGCGTGGTGCGCCATACGACGCTGAATATGAAAGTAAAGGAGTAATAAAAATGAAAAAGCTCATGGCGATTCTGCTTTCGCTGACCCTGGCCTGCGCGGCTGTGCTGCCTGCCCTGGCCGAGGGGAAAAAGGACGAAACCGTGTATGTGCTGGCCAATCCGGACGGCTCTGCCCGCCGCGTGATCGTAAGCGATTATCTGAGCAACCCGGACGGCGCGGATACCATCGCCGATGTATCCAATCTGGAAAAAATCCAAAACGTCAAGGGCGATGAAGCCTTTGCGGATGGCGTTTGGCAGGCCAAGGGCAATGAAATCTACTATCAGGGCGACAGCAGTGAAGCGCTGCCTGTTGAGCTGAAGATTTCGGCCACCCTGGACGGAACGGAGATTGCCCCCGCCGACCTGGCAGGCAAGAGCGGCCATGTCACCCTGCGCTTTGATTATGCGGTGAGTGCCAGCTATACCAAGGATGCTGAGACCGTCGCCGTGCCCTTTGCCGTGATTACCGGCGCGCTGCTGGACAATGAAGTGTTCGCCAATGTGTCCGTTAAGAACGGCCAGGCCGTCAACGATGGCGACCGCACTGTGGCTGTGGGTTTGTGCGTGCCTGGCCTGACTGCGGGCTTGAAGCTGGAAAGCGATAAAGTGGAACTGCCTGAGTATCTGGAAATCAGCGCGGATGTGAAAAACTTCTCCCTGCCTGTTACCGTAACGCTGGCTACCAACGAGGCCTTTGCCGCTCTGGATGCTGATAAGCTGCAGGACGCCTACGCTCTTAAGGAAGCCGCCGATAAGCTGACCGATGCGATGACTCAGCTGCTTGACGGCAGCAATCAGCTCTATAATGGCCTGAATGATCTGAAGGACGGTACTACGAATCTGAACAATGGTATTAATCAACTGGCGGATGGTACGGATTCTCTGGCGGCCGGCGCGGATACCCTCTACACTGGCCTGACAACCCTGACCGCCAACAACGAAACGCTGGTAGGCGGCGCGCGCCAGGTGTTTGAAACCCTGCTGGCGCAGGCCAACGCGGCGCTGACACAGGCGGGTGTGGACGCAACCCTGACCGTTGAAAACTATGCCGATGTTCTGGGCAAGCTGGTGGAAGCCGTATCTGAGGAGGGCGTGACTGCCCAGGCTCGCGCGCAGGTGGAAGCCGCGGTGCGCGCTCAGGCGGATGCTGTGCGCAGCGAAGTGACCAAGGCTGTGCGTCCCCAGGTAGAGGCGCAGGTAACGGAAGCTGTGAAGGAAAACGTGATGGCGCAGATCCTGGCTACCCAGAACCTGACCATGGAAAAGTATGAAGCCGCACAGAAGGCTGGCCTTGTAACCGATGCGCAGCGTCAGCAGCTTGAGGGCGCGCTGAATCAGCAGATGCAGACCGCCCAGGTGCAGCAGGCTATCGCCCAACAGACTGAGGCGCAGATGACCTCCGATACCGTGGCTGACTTGATTGAGCAGAACACCGAGGAGCAGATCGGCCTGCTGGTGGATCAGAACATGCAGTCCGAAACCGTGCAGGCGCAGATTGCTGCCGCCTGCGAGCAGGGTGCACCGCTCGTCACCCTCAAGGCGCAGCTGGATAGCTATAATACCTTCTATACTGGCCTGATTGCCTACACCAACGGCGCGTCCGACGCGGCCTCCGGTGCGGCGCAGCTCAAGGCTGGCGCGGATACCCTGCAATCCGGCGCGGCGCAGCTCAAGGATGCGATGCCTGCTTTGACTGACGGCGTGAACAAGCTGGTGGACGGTGCGAAGGCGCTGGCCGATGGCCTTACCACCTTCGATGCGGATGGCGTATCCAAGCTGACCAGCGCGATCAACGAGGATCTGGATCCCCTGCTGGCCCGCGCGCAGCTGCTGATTGAGGCGGCGCAGTCCTACAATAACTACTCCGGCCTGGCCGAGGGCATGGACGGCGCGGTACGCTTCATCTATCGCACGGATGCGATTGAATAAACGATTTCCTTCCCATAAATGAACGCATCCACCGGCTATGCCGGTGGATGCGTTCATTTGCCGCTCTTTTTTTGCCGGGTTTATATTATGTTCACATTTCTGTGGTAAAATATGGCCGAAAACATGGCAAGGGGGATGAACGCGCATGCTGACGCTTTCAAACATCCATAAGGAATATGTATCGGGGGAGCTGCGGGTAGAGGCGCTCAAGGGCGTCAGCCTGTCCTTTCGGCAAAATGAATTTGTGGCGGTGCTGGGGCCTTCCGGCTGCGGTAAAACGACGCTGCTCAATATCATCGGCGGTCTGGATCGCTATACGCAGGGCGATCTGATCATCAAGGGCCGCTCTACCCGCGAGTATAAGGATGCGGATTGGGACAGCTACCGAAACCATTCGGTGGGCTTTGTGTTTCAGTCCTATAATCTGATTCCGCATCAGACGGTGCTGAGCAATGTGGAGCTGGCGCTGACGCTGGGCGGAGTGCCTGCCAAGGAGCGCCGTCGCCGCGCCGTGCAGGTGCTGGAACGCGTGGGTTTGGGCGATCAATTAAACAAAAAGCCCAATGAAATGAGCGGCGGCCAAATGCAGCGCGTGGCCATTGCCCGCGCACTGGTGAACGATCCTGAAATCCTGCTGGCCGACGAGCCCACCGGCGCGCTGGACAGCGAAACCAGCGTGCAGATTATGGACGTGCTCAAGGAGATTGCCAGCGACCGGCTGGTTATCATGGTGACGCATAATCCCGAGCTTGCCGCGCAGTATGCCACCCGCACCATCCGTTTGCTGGATGGCCGCGTGACGGACGACACCATGCCCTTTGATGGGCAGGACGATATGGCGCAGCCGCCTGCCCGCACGGGGGCAACCTCCATGCACTTTGGCACGGCGCTGCATCTGTCCCTGAACAACCTGATGACCAAGAAGGGACGCACCTTTATGGTGGCGCTGGCGGGCAGCATCGGCATTATCGGCATCGCGCTGATTCTGTCGCTTTCCAACGGCGTAAACGAGTATATCAAGAGCGTGGAGGAGGATACGCTGGCGCAGTACCCGCTGACCATTGAATCCGAAACCATGAACCAGTCGGCTCTGCTGACCGCCATGATGAGCGCCTCCTCCGGCAAGGATATCCCGCACGAGGAGGGCCGCGTGTATTCCAGCAACGTCATGGGCGATCTGATGAGCGCGATGGTATCGGAGGTAAACGCAAACGATCTCCCTTCCTTCAAGGCGTATCTGGACGGCTCGCAGGAAATCGCCGACCTGACCAGCAGCATCGCCTATGAGTATGGCTCTACCCTGCGCATATATAATCGTAACGCCGTGGGTGGCGTGCAGCAGGTGCAGCCCAGCACGGTGATCGACACCATGACCAACAGCTCCATGATGAGCAACGCGAATGCGCTGGCGTCCATGTCTTCCATGTCGTCGCTGTCGCAGATGACGAGCATGTACAACATGAACGTGTTCTTTGAGCTGGCGGGGGCAAGCGTCCACCGCTCGGGCAGCTATGAGCTGCTTGCCGGCCATATGCCACAGAAATACGACGAGCTTTTGCTGGTCGTGGGCGAGGACGACGATATCAGCGATACCACGCTGTATACCCTGGGATTGCGTGATCAAAGCGAAGTGCAGCAGCTGTTTATGACGCTGCTGACTGGCAGCACCGTGCAAACCGAAACGATCAGCTATTCTTACGACGATTTGCTCAACCTTACCTTCACCCTGGTGCTGCCCGGCAATCTGTATCAGGAGCAGGGGGATGGCATTTACGCCGATATCAGCAGCGATGAGGCGGCGATGAGCCAGGCGCTGGATCAGGGCGTAACGCTGCATATTGCGGGCATTGCGCGCAGCAGCAGCAATTCCATGATCAGCAGCATGATGGCCGGCGGCGTGGGCTACACCCACGAGCTAGTGGAATATGTGGTATCGGCCAATAACGAAACGCCCGCCGTCAAGGCGCAGCGCGCGCATCCCGACACCGATATCTTTACCGGCATCAATTTCAGCGGCGGCGTGGATATGGAGCCCAGCATGGAGATGCTGGAAACCTATCTGAATTCTCTGCCGCAGGAGCAGCAGACCGCCGTGCGCGCCATGATCGGCATGATGAGCGAGGAACGGATTCTGTCCATGATGCGCGCCGAAATGGCCAAGCAAAAGACCGACGCCACCTACGAGAGCAACCTGGCCAAGCTGAACGCAACCAACCTGGATACGCCCACGCAGATCAAGATTTATCCCATCGATTTTGAAAGCAAGCAGCGCATTGTGGATTTGATTGAGCAATACAACGCGCAGATGCAGGCCGCGGGGCATGAGGAAGGCGTGATCCGCTATACCGATTATGTGGGTTCGCTTATGTCCTCCGTCACCACGATTGTGGATACCATTTCCTATGTACTGATTGCGTTTGTGTCCATTTCGCTGGTGGTGTCCTCCATCATGATCGGCATCATCACCTACATCAGCGTGCTGGAGCGTACCAAGGAGATTGGCATCCTGCGTGCCATGGGCGCGTCCAAGGGCGATGTATCGCGCGTGTTCACCGCTGAAACGCTGATTATCGGCCTGGTGGCGGGCTTTCTGGGCGTGCTGGTTACATGGCTGCTCACCTTCCCCATCAACGCGCTGATTCACCATCTGACGCAGATTAACGCTGCGGCCATCCTGCCCGGCGGCGCTGCGGCGATTCTGGTGGCCATCAGCATGCTGCTGACCATCCTGGCCGGCGCGATTCCCTCCCGCATGGCTGCCAAGAAGGATCCCGTGGTGGCGCTGCGCACTGAATAATGCCTGCGGAGGACGGCTATGCCAAATAGTGAGTACGATAACGCGCATTTCTTTGAAGAATACGCCAAGATGTTCCGCAGCCAGCAGGGCTTGCCTGGTGCGGGCGAGTGGCGGCAGTTTCAGCAGCTTTTTCCCGATTTACAGGGGAAAAGCGTGCTGGATCTGGGCTGCGGCTACGGTTGGCATTGTAAATATGCTGCGCAGCAGGGCGCTTCGCGGGTGCTTGGCATTGACCTGAGCCAGCGGATGCTGGCGGAGGCACGGCGGCGCAATGCTGATCCCAAGGTGGAATATCGCCTTTGCGGCATGGAGGAGTATGAATATCCTGCGGACAGCTGGGACTGCGTAATCTCCAATCTGTCGCTGCACTATGTGGCGGATATTGACCGTGTATTTGCCAATGTGGCAAAAACCCTGAAGCCGGGCGGGATATTTCTGCTGAATATTGAGCATCCGTGCTTTACTGCCGGGGTACATCAGGATTGGGTATACGGGTCGGACGGCAAGCCGCTTTACTGGCCGATTGATGATTATTTCCTGCCGGGCGAGCGCAGCACGGTGTTCCTGGGCTGCGAGGTACGCAAGCAGCACCATACCCTGACGCAGATTCTGATGGGATTGATCCATTATGGCTTTGAATTGCAGGCAGTAGAGGAGGCACAGCCCTCGCCGGACATGCTGGACATTCCCGGCATGAAGGATGAGCTGCGCCGCCCCATGATGCTGCTAGTGCGGGCAAAGCGCAGAGAATAGCAATTAAAAAGGGGGATTGCCCATGTGGCGATTGCCGGACGATGACAGCCAGCCTGTGATTACCGCAGCAGAGCAGATTCACAGCGCACACCGTATGTGTCATTTGAAGCTGCCCCAAACGGCGATCCTGTTCTTTATGAGCAAGGGGCCGGAGTATCTGACTGAACGCTATGCAGTGACTGAACTGCCTGAACCGTTCCCGTGCTTTTTGCGGCGCAGGCCGGTGTGGCAGATGAATGATTGGCCAATCTGCTTCCTCTTTGGCGGTTCCGGCGCACCGCAGGCAGCCGACTCAGTGGAAACGCTGGCGGCGCTGGGCGTCAAGAACATCATTGCCGTGGGCATGTTCGGCGCTTTTTCGGCGGATGTGCAGCCGGGTGAAATCGTTGTGCCGCACAAGGCGTTTGTGGAAGAGGGCACGTCGCTGCACTATTACGAGAGCATCGAGGCGGCGCAGCCCGATCCGACGCTGCACCGGTTGCTGATGGATACCCTGCAAAAGCGCGATTTGTCCATTGTATCCACGGATGCGGTGTATCGGCAGACCTTCCGCAAGGAGCAGCTTTGGCGTGAGCGTGGCGCGGTCGGCGTGGATATGGAAACGTCGGCTGTTTTCGGCGTGTCGCAGTATCTGGGTATGCGGGCTGCCGCGCTGCTGATGGCGTCCGATCTGCATCCCAGCAGCCCAGATGCGCCCAAGTGGCAATGGCTGATGACTGCCGATATGCGCTATGACCTGACGGAGCAGGCGCTGGCTGCGGCGAAGGCTGTGTGCTATGAAGGGGATTGACGAGGGGGAGAGACGAGGGGAATACGTTACTTTCTTCAGGGAAGAAAGTAACAAAGAACCTGTGTGTGACGTAAAAGTCTAGGCAATTAACCTGGAAGGCGGCACTGCTGCCCCGTGGCAGGAAAAAACTTGAATCGTTCGGTTCGGAGTAAACTCCACCCGGACGATTCTTCATTTTCCCCTTCGGTCTGGCTTCGCCAGCCCTGCGCCGATGCAATCGGCGCAGGTGGGCGGAAGTGCCGCCTTCCAGTTTTATCAACCTGACTTTTACGTTACAAGGCAGCCTTCTTTGATTCTTTCTTGGGCTCCAAGAAAGAAGCGTATCCCGCCCTCGTTTCCCTTTTAACCATACAAAAATGCCCCTGCAAGGTTTCCCTTGCAGGGGCGCGTTTTTGCCTGCGATTACTTGTTATCCGCAGTCACAGCCTGCGCCGCAGTGCGGCCAGACACATAGATTTCAACGATGGCGTTGCCGCCCAGACGGTTGCCGCCGTGGATGCCGCCGGTCACTTCGCCAGCCGCATACAGGCCGGGGATGACGTTGCCGTTTACATCCAGCGCATGGCGCTCGGTGTCAACCTTGATACCGCCCATGGTGTGGTGAGTGGAGGGAGCCATCAGACGGATGCGCAGCTCCACGCCGTCCAGGGTGTAGGTATCGGGCAGGTAATTGCCGTTCTCATCCTTCTGAGCGTCGCCGATCAGACGGTTGGGGTTGGTCTTCTTCACGTCATCGGGCTGCTCGCCAGCCATGATCGCCTTGTCGTAGCTCTCAATGGTCGCACGAACGGTGGCCGCGTCGGTGCTCAGGCCCAGGCTGTTGAACAGGTTGGCCAGCTGATCCACCGTGCGGACATACTGACGCCATTCCACATCCTCGTTGCCGTACAGGTAGGGGCCGGGGATCTTGGCGGCAGCGTTAGCGATTTCGATGAATACGCCCTTGGTGCCGTTGTGCTCGATGCCGTTGCGGAACTCCGCCAGGCTCAGCACGTCGCGCTCGGAGGTTTCATCCACAAAGCGCTTGCCGGTGGTGGGGTTGATGTAGATGGCGTAGTTGCCGCCGCCGAAGGCCAGGTTGCCGTTGTCTACCCAGCTGATAGGCATCATCTGGGTGAAGCCCATGCCGGTCACATCCGCGCCCGCAGCCTGAGCCATTACAATGCCGTCGCCCTGCAGGGAGGAACGGTTGGTGGTCTTGGTGCTGGTGGAAACGTACTCGCTGGACCAGTAGACGTTGCTGTCCACAACCATGTTCAGGTTCGCGGCATAGCCGCCGGTGGCCATGATAACGCCCTTGGTGGCATGCGCGGTGACGGGGGTGCCGTCATAGCGGGTGCCGGTTACGCCGGTCACGCGGCCGTCTTCAACGATTAGGTTTTCCGCAGTGGTGCGCAGCATGATCTTGTTGGAAGCAGCGGTTTCGGAGGTAACCAGCAGGGTGTTCATGGGAGCGACAAAGTAGGTGCCCCAACGGCCGGGATAGTTCTGACCATCGATGGTGGCGCCAATGAACTCGTTTTCACGATACCACAGCGCGCCGATCAGGGTGGGCTGAGTATCCTCTACGAAGGTGGAGCCCTGAGCTTCCAGCCACTGCTTCAGCTCCTGGCCGCCCTGGATGAACTGGTTCACCAGGGCAAAGTCGCCGTAGATCCAGCTGCTCATGTCCGCGGTGGGACGCAGGCCGCCGTAATAGGTCTGGAAGATGTGCAGGTTGACGGTGGAGAACAGGGTCAGCTGGCCAGCGCCCGCTTCAACCTTGGGCTCCGCCCAATCCAGATACTGCTTGATTTCGGTCTTCAGCGCCTGCAGGGTGGGCAGATACTCGGCGTGCACGCCGTGCTTGCTCAGCTCCTCGATGTCGCCGGCGACGAATTCGTGATCCTTGTAGTACTCCTCATCAAAGGGCTCTTCGTTCCAGTTGAGGATGGTTTTGAGCTCGTTCAGGGTAGCGATGCTTTCAACAACCTTGTTATAGGTGTTGCCATCGTAGCCAATGCCAGTGGTGGCGTCAGGATCGGCGGGATCCCATACCAGATAGGGCATGACGCTCTGATACTGACCGCCGGAGACCAGCGTGTTGCCGCCGACCTGGGCGTTCTTTTCGATCACCAGCACGGTGTTGCCGTCCTGGGCAGCCTGCGCGGCCGCAGCGATGCCAGCGCCGCCGGCGCCGACGATGACCACGTCATAGGTTTCCTCGATGGGATCCTGAGCTTCGTGAACGACCTTGTTGGCCTTGAAGGCATCCAGGTTGGTGCAGCCAGCCTGCTGAGCCGCATCGTTTACCGCGCTGCGGATGGCCGCGCTGGTGAAGGTAGCGCCGGAAACAGCGTCCACGCCCGTGCCGTTGGCAGCCAGGATATCGGCGATCATGGGCTCAAAGGCCACATCGCCCACATACTGGGTTTCCTTGTTCGCGCCCACCTCGATGGCGGTAACGGCGGTATCGGAGAAGGTGACGCTCATTTCAACGCTGCCGTTGTAGCCGCTGCCAACGCCCGTGTAGGTGCCGGCAGTGAAGG